>OEPS010000006.1_pt1 | contig 102260 bp, 79 predicted proteins | sample 1539411 | NCBI WGS metagenome assembly OEPS01 (sample SAMN02671747, study PRJEB22543) | soil metagenome | biome: bacteria | place: China:Hunan Province, Lengshuijiang City | collected 2012-10-15 | depth 0.08m m
TAGCGCCACCAGCCTTCTTTGGTATCCACAGGCCAGGTCGCCACCATGTCTTCGCCTTTCAGCGCGTGGCTGACCGTTTCCGGAGTGATAGTCATGTTACCGCTGTTATTCGCCAGCCAGCTCAGGGCTTCTTTTAGCAGATCGTTACGGTTATTCGGTAAGCTCAGATTAAATAAACTGTAGTCATAAGAGACAATGGCGGGCGGCAGAGGACGCTTCGGGTCAATACTCTGCTGCCACAGAGAGCGGGCCTGCATGGTCGGGAGGCCGCCGTTTTGCGTCAGCGCGAGACGCGGGAGAAAGTGGCTAAAGCCGCTCTGCTGAGTACTTTCGCTCAGCGAGCCAATATTCACGGACAGGCGAACTTCGATACGATCGCTGGGGCGCTGGGGGGTGGCTAATACCTGCCACTGAAACCCGTTCGCTAACGTTCCCTGTTGCCAGGCCGGGTCCGGCTGGAGCGCTTCTGCCTGCACATAACCAACCGTCGCCATCATCAGCAAACCACCGGTTAAGAGTCGAATTTTTGTGCCCTGCATGTGAACCCCTGATGAACAATCCTGGTTACAACAGCGGCCCACGGGAGGGCCGCCGAAAATATGGTGAGTTAATTACGTCGGTTAGACCACACGGAGATGAAAATGTCACATGTTGACGTGAAATAATCATTTAGGGTCACTGCCGCTCAAACGACAGTGACCCCTAATTATGCGCAGGAGCCCGTAGTCCAGCAAGGACAACGGGCCTAACAGATGGATTTATGAGGATAATTCGTGCGAATTGCCTGCTGGAGTACGATTATTAAGAACATCATCCAGCTGTTTGGAGTCCAGTTCTTTCACCCATTTAGCAACCACGATGGTCGCAACGCCGTTACCCACCAGGTTGGTCAGCGCGCGCGCCTCGGACATAAAGCGATCGATACCCAGGATTAACGCCAGACCGGCGACCGGCAAATGGCCAACGGCGGAAATCGTCGCCGCAAGAACGATAAAGCCGCTTCCCGTCACGCCCGCCGCCCCTTTAGAAGAGAGCAGCAGCACTACCAGCAGGGTTATCTGATGGAAAATATCCATATGGCTGTTGGTTGCCTGGGCGATAAAAACCGCCGCCATCGTCAGATATATAGAGGTGCCATCGAGGTTAAACGAGTACCCCGTCGGGATCACCAATCCTACGACTGACTTACGGCAGCCCAGCTTTTCCATCTTATCGAGCATACGCGGCAGCGCCGACTCGGAAGAAGAGGTCCCCAGCACGATCAGCAGCTCTTCGCGGATATAGCGGATGAACTTAAAGATGCTGAAGCCGGTAGCTTTGGCGATTGACCCAAGTACGACGACCACAAACAGGATACAGGTGATGTAGAAACAGACGATCAGCTGACCAAGCTGCACCAGCGTCCCGACGCCGTATTTACCGATAGTAAAGGCCATTGCCCCGAAAGCACCAATCGGCGCCAGGCGCATAATCATATTGATGATGCCGAAGATCACCTGCGAGAAGCTTTCGATGACGTTAAAAATCAGCTGGCCTTTGCTGCCCAGGCGATGCAGGGCAAAACCAAACAGTACCGCGAACATCAGTACCTGAAGGATGTTGCCGCTGGCAAAAGCGCCAATCACGCTACCGGGGATAATATCGAGCAAAAACGCCACGATCCCCTGCTCTTTAGCCTGTTCGGCATAAACCGCCACGGCGTGCGCGTCGAGGGTTGCCGGGTCAACGTTCATTCCCGCGCCGGGTTGCACCAGGTTAACAATAATTAAACCGATGATTAGCGCGATAGTACTAACAATCTCAAAATAGAGTAGCGCCACCGCACCGGTACGACCGACGGCCTTCATACTTTCCATGCCGGCAATCCCCGTAACGACGGTACAGAAGATAACCGGTGCAATAATCATTTTAATCAGCTTAACGAAGGCATCGCCGAGTGGTTTCATCTGCGCGCCGAGTTCAGGGTAAAAATGGCCCAGCAGAATACCAATCGCTATGGCCGATAGAACCTGGACATAGAGGCTTTTAAATATAGAGATTTTCATAGGTGTCCTTTGGAGATAACCACAGACTGCGAAGGGATATTGCATCCGTGGCTTAAAAATAACACCCATGAAACATTTCAGAAATAACGAGTGATGGAATTGCAATGTAATTGTTAATTTATTTGAGCTGACTCGCGTAAGCTAACAATGTTGTTACAAAGTTGCACCCTCAGACTCACCCTGTAAAAAGCGGGCCATAAATACCTCTGGCGGCATGGCGCAACCGAACAGATATCCCTGCACCGTTTCGACGCCAGCCTGCCGCAGCCACTCGTACTGCGTATCGTTTTCGACACCCTCTGCGACAATATGCAGGTTCAGGCCACGCGCCAGCTGGATAATGGCGGGAACCATGCTGATGTCATCCGGCAACATATCAATAAAGACTTTATCGATTTTCAGGATATCCACCGGCAGTGATTTTATATGCTGCAGCTGACGCAACCCGGCGTAGCCCATACCAAAGTCATCCAGCGCAATGCGAACGCCCTCTTCACGCAGCGGACGCAGCAGCGAGATAATCGCCTGCGGATCGTCCATACGGCTGCTTTCGGTCACTTCCAGCACCAGCGTGCCCGGCGCGATACGATAGCGCGACAGGAGCGCCAGCATTTCAGCGCCGCGATCGTGATGCAGCAGCTGTAGCAGCGATACGTTGACCGACAGAGGCAGCATAATGCCCTGATTTTGCCAGGCAGCAAGCTGTCGGCAGGCCTCTTCCATCACCCAGTAGCCTACCGGGATCATCAGCCCACAGGCTTCGATTCGCTCAATTAAATTCCCCGGCAGCGACCAGCTCCCGTCCGCCTGACGCTGACGCAGCAGCACTTCAGCTCCGCATACCTCTCCGCTGACGGTATCCACCTGCGGCTGCAGCCAGATAGCAAACTGCTGGTTATCAAGCGCAGTCAGAATATCGTGCTCTTCCATTAACCGGCGCTGCGCTTTTTCCATCTGCTGCGGATCGAAGAACTCAATCTGGTTTTTACCTTTACGGCGAGCGGTCACGGCGGCGGAAAACGCCCGACGATAAAGCTGTTCGGCGTTAATTTCGCCGTTAAACATTGCAATCCCGACGCTGGCGCAGGGGCGCAGCTGAATTCCGTGCAGCGGCAAACGTTCATTTACGACAGTAAGTACTTGCTTACTTAACGTCACCGCCTGCCAGGGTTCAGTAATTCCGTGGGCCAGAATCGCGAAGTCATAGCCGCTCACCTGGGCCAGCACCATCTGCGCAGGTATAACCGCCCGTAGCTTTTCGACGAGGGTTAACAGCAGCATTTCACGCTGCGTCTCTTTCAGTACGCCAGCGGTATCCTGCAGAGTTTCGCAGGCGACAATCAGAAGCGCCGAAGTCTGCGGGCGCCCGACGGTTTGCTCCAGCATCGCCATCAAGAAAGCTTTATTAGGCAGATCGGATACCGGGAAACGGGTCGATTGCAAAGAGAGTTCATCATGCTGACGCAGCAACGTTTGCTGGTTACGGTTGTAGCTGCGCACCAGCATGCCAATTTCATCGTCATGATGTAAGCGCGGTAGCGTGAGCTGATGGCCCAAACGCTCCTGTTGCGGAATATCGTTTAGCTCACGGGCGATTTTACGCAGCGGACGAACAATCAGGCGGTTGATACACCAAGTGATCGCCACCGTCAGAATTAACACTAAAAGTAAGTAAGCGGTCACTAATGTTGCCAGGGTGCTCATCACGAATTTATACATGCGATAAGAGTCGGCCTGCAGCACCAGATAGGCCAACGGCTGCGGGTTAGCTGGCCTTTCAAGGGAGTAGATGGGGAGCGAAATCTGTACCGGCAGCTCGAACATCCGGGTGATCATTACCGGTACCGGACGCTCGGGGATAAAGCGCATCCTCAGCGCCTGAAACTGATTGGGCAGCACAACGTCCGCCCGGCTGACGACGCCAGCAGGCTGAATGCGGCTTAGAATGGCTTCCGCCTCAGGGATATCGGCTTTCAGGATAGCCGCTGATAACGGTTCGCGAACGGAGCGCGCGATGCTTTCAAGCTGCGTGGCCGTGGTATAGCGACTCTGCTGAACAAAGTGGAACAGCAAAATAGAACAGAAGACCAGGACAAATGCCATGGACACGCTCGCGACCATCGCCATCTGTTTAATTGTAAGTGAACGACTGACGCGCAACGGGGTTCTCCACTGAAACTGAACGCCTACCCGATGTAGATCCCTTTCACCGGTCGTTTTCAGGCTGATTATATACTTAAATTGTTCGATCACGCCCGCGAGGAGTGCCGCAATGCCCGGGATACAGCGCGCAATGCAGCTTCGGTAGCTCTCCCCAGCGGCGCCGCGCTTACCGGGGCTACAGGTTCACAATCGCCACCGGAGGAGAAATCGGACTGCATGGCCGGAGGCAACGAGTATACGCGAAGAGCGCCGTGGAGTGGCGCCCTGTCGCGAAATTCAGCCTAATCTGCTACCAGTCGGCGTAAGGGACCAGCGGCTGAGGCGGCATATCCAAATCGCCCTGCCAGCCGGAAGCCGAGTAGCGCACGTACAGCAGCGCGTGGCTTGGGGTGTAATCTTTCGCCTGCTGAATATCCACCGCCGCCCCGACAAACCAGTTGCTGCTCACCCGGCGCTCAATCAGCGCCCGCGCGGTATAGCCGGTTCCCTGGCTGCTGCCGCCTTCTTCTTTGAGCAGGCTGGCATCATGACGATACTCCGAGGGAATCAAATTCAGCAGCGGATAGCGGGCTTCGGTTTTGGTCCGCGAATGGGACCACGAAACCGAGCCCCCCAGCTCCCAGGACCAGTTTTCCGTTCTCTGACGCCAGGTCACCGGTACCGAGAAAGAGACATATTCCTGCGGGCTGTAATAACCGCCCTGGCCAAGCGTATAACCGCTCAGGTCCTTATCGTAGTGCCAGATCATATTGTTCAGGCCAACGGTGACCCGGCGGTTATCTTCGTTAATCACTTTATAGTAGTAGCCGGTCATCCAGCGCACGCGCCAGTTGTCGGCGACGTTTTTGCCGGTTAGCTGATCAACGCCCAGTGAGGACCAGACGCCGTTGGCTTTACCTTTATCGTAACTCAGGCTCAAACCGGCGCCGTCGGCGCGTACCCCGCCCCAGGTCTTGCCGGTATGTCCGCCGTTAGGGTTGTCTTTTTGTCCGCCAAAGGCCAGCAGCGAGCTGGAAATGGGGCGTCGATGGAGATTAACGGTGTAGCCCAGCGGGCCGACATCGCTGCTGTAGCTCAGGCCGCCGACCACATCAACGACGTTAAAGCCCATCGGCGTGGTGCCGATATCGCCGCTCCAGGTATCGTTCTTCCAGCCCACCGCGACGCTGGCGCCGCTATCGCTCTGATGTTTACTGCCGCCAGTACAGGCGATTTCGCCGCAGGTTCCCCAGTCAGGCGAATAGCTGCCGTCACTCTTCGTAGAAAAAGTCCCGACATCCATATTGACCAGGTCGGTACGGAAGAACATTCGGCCATCGGCCAGCGGCGCGTCCACGTGCAGCATGGTGGTATGCGCTTTCAGATCGGAATAGCCGCCGGTGCCGCTGGATCCCCAGTAATCATGTTCGAGAGTAACGTTCAGATCCTGCTGGCGATAGAGATCGGCGGCATCACTTCGGATCCCGCGCTTCAGCCAGTCATCGCTGCTGTCGTTACGCGTCAACCGTGTGAAAGTATCGTTATCCTGCGGGCGGGAGGCGGTCACGCCGGAAGCGACCATCGCATCTTTATAACTCTCAAGCGCCTGCTGCGGCTCGCCGTTTTGCGCCTGGAAACGCGCGGCATCGCGCAGCACCAGCGCGCTTTCCATCGACGGCGGCTGCGCTTTCGCCTGCGGAACGATACGGGCGAAAATTTGCTGCGCCTGTGCGCGATCGCCCAAACCGGCCTGCGCGAGGGCAATACGTCGCTGCATATTAATGGAGTCTATCTCCTCGCCCTTGAGCTGAGCTACCTGGGCGCGTGCGGCGTTCTTATCGCCGTCGGCAAGATAAACCTCCGCGAGCCCCAGACGCGCATCGCCATTGTCCGGCTGCTGGCCCAGCACTCGCTGATATTCAGCTATCGCCGTCTGGCTGTCGCCGCGCTGCTGCGCCCAATCCGCCAGCGTAAGCTCGTAGCGCACCGACGTCGGCTGCTGTTTAATCAGCGCGATAGCCTGGGCTTCCTGGCCGCTATCGCGCAGCTGGTTTGCCTGGCGCAAAATCTTGTCGCTTTGCAGCCGCGCGTCCAGCTCGCGAATATTGTCCGTCCACTGCCCGCGCGGCAGGGCGTTAATCTGCGCCAGCGCCATATCATCCTGATTATTACCGGATAAATAGAGACCGTAAGCGTAGACCCGGTCGGCATCGCCGGGCTTGCGGTTGACCATAGCGCGCATCAGCGCGTCGGCCTCGCTGCGGCTGCCCGCGCTAACCAGATCCCGCGACAGGCGGTAGGTGATCCACACGCTATCCGGATCCAGCGCCAGCCGTCTGCGCTGCACTTCCGCCGCCTGCGCCCAGTTACCCTGGCTCTCCAGCGTCTCGGCCTGTTTTTCCAGCCGATCGTTCGTCAGACTGCGTTCGATATCATCAATACTCCGCCGCTGGCTCGGGGACAGGCTGGCGATATATGCGCTGGCTTTTTCCGGCGATTCGGCGCGATACAGATTCGCCAGACCGCGCACCGCCAGACTGTTGCCGCGATCCATGCGCAGCGCGCGCTGGTAGTAGCGCTCTGCCGCGGCGCTTTCTTTATTCGCCGCGGCCACGTCACCCAGTCCCAGTACCGCATAGCTGTCGGTATTGTCTATCCGCTGCGCCTGTGCGTAATAATTTTTCGCCTGTTCAGTCTGGCCGCTCTTCAGCGCGTCATCGCCCTGTTTTATCAGTAGCCAGTAGCGGTTAGTCTTAAGCAGACTGTCCCACTTATCGCGGCTCGGGCTCTGCGGATCCATTTTGATAGCTTTACTCAACTGGCTAATCGCTCGCGCCCGATCGCCGCGCTGGGAGTACGCCTCCCCGAGCGCGCCAACCGCATCGCTATCTCTGGAATTCGCCCGGACGGCCTGCTGCAAATCGGCTACCGCTACCGAGCCTTTTCCGGCTTTCACCGCCGCCAGCCCCTCGTTACGAGAACGAAAAGCTGGATCTTTTAATTCAGTCTGGTATTTGCTGAGCAATGACCTGGCATCGTCCAGTTTTTCAGAGTCAGTAAACAGAATCAGGAAACGCTGTAACGCCTCAACGCTCGCCTGGCTGACCGGCATATCGTTAATCGCATCAAACCATATGGAAGCGGCCGTTCCACGGCCGGCCGGCGAGCGGGCCATCTGTTCCAGGTAGGCAAAACCTTTTTGCCTGTTGTTGTCGCGAAACATCTGTTTTGCAAGGATTGACTGCAATTCGATGTTACCCGATTGCTTAGCGTTCAGTTTCTCGAGCTGGCTGACGCCTTCGTTATGGCGCGCCGGTAGCCGCGACACCAATACCCAATACTCTTGTGCGTAAGGCATTGCGCCAGGCACGCCGCCAAAGATTTTCTCATAGCTGGCGATCGCCTCCTCAATGTGCCCCGTAGCTCCCAGCAGGCGGGCCTGCTGCAGCTCCTGCTCTCCTTCACCATGCGTAACGTTTAACTCATTGCGTGAATCAGCGAGCGCGCCGGAGTCGGGAGCGAGTTTATTCAGACGCTCCAGCAGCTTTTGCGCCCCGTCGGTATCGCCCTGACGGAGAAGATAGCGCACCCGCGCGGCGATAACGTCCGGGTTGTTCGGGTCGATCAGCTCCAGACGATATAGCGACTGACGAACCAGATCTTCACGATTGCTGGCCTCGCCGAGACGCACCTGCTCCAGCAGATGATCCTGAGCGGGCGTGTTCGCGGCGTGCGCCAGCGGCATCAGCGCAACGCTTAAAGAGAGCGTGAATAAACTTAGTGAGAACTTGTGCATTCCTGGTTCCAGTCGGGCTGTAATTCGCCACCTGCGGTGAAGCGAAAACGGTGTTGATCCCATCCCTGGCCGAAAAGGGTCAGGACCGCGCTGTAGTAAGCATCCGCGCCTGGATATTCATCGGCGACGCGTTGACGCTGAATGGCTCGGGCATCTTCGTTTTGCAAAAAAGGCAATAATGAAGCGGAGAAGCCCACCGGGCCATTGCCGGAGGTTTTACCAGTAGCGATATTGTTTTTTTCCGGCGGCACGCCCTGATCGATCGTCCGGGCAGCCATCGGTTTAAAGCGCGCCAGCAGAGGCGCTTTTTGCTTATCGCCGTCATTGAGCATACCTACCCACAAATAGACGCGAATGGCGTCATAGCTGCCGATAATCGGTTTATCCGCTTTCAGCTGCCAGCCTTTGCCTTTTTCGTAGCGCACCCAGTCCGGCGAAAAACCTTTTGGCGCGGTCTCCAGCAGCAGACGCAGGTTGTTGTCGCGAATCTTCGGCCAGGGAGCGCCAAAAGCGGCAAAGTAGGTCGCCAGCTGCGGCGGCAGGTAGCTGGGATTAAAACGCCAGCCGCCATCATCGACGAAGCCGACTTTCCCCGGCAGTATCATCGGTCCCAGCCCCGGCAACGTCGCGACTTCTTCATCGGCAATCCGCGTCAGCAGCGCTTTACCGACATCGGTATACTGAGGCGTTTCCCACAGGCGCCCGGCCTCCAGCAGCGCCCAGGCTATCCACAAATCCGAGTCCGACGCCGAGTTGTCGTCCAGAACCGTCCATTCGTCATCGCTTTTTTTCCCCCACAGCCAGCCCGGCAGATGCGCGCGCAGATCGCCCTCGGCAAGGTTATTTTGCGTCCACTCAAACAGCTTGCGGAAGGCCTCGCGGTCATTGGCTGCCAGAGCAAAGAACAGCCCATAGCTTTGCCCTTCCGAAGTGGTGATTTTCCGTGAATCGCTGGGGTCGATAACTCGCCCTTCGGCGCTGACGTACTCTTTTTTAAACTGCTCCCAGGCCGGCCACCGGCAGGCGGCGCTAACCTGCGCCGCCGCCAGTATCAATATCGATATCACCACGCCGCGTACCGCGTTCATCATCAATTACTCATCATCAAGATGCAGGCGACGACGGCTGATAATGCGCAGCATGCGCCACAGTACCCATGCCAGCAGCACGATACTTACCGCTGCCAGAATCGCCAGCAGCACCGGGTGGTTGGAGAGCGCAAACCAGATACGTTCGAACCACGGCAAATGCCCGATATAGTAAATATCGCCCACCCGCAGACTGTTGACGCCCGATTCACGAATCACCGAAACCGAACCAAACATCGCCGCACGCTTACCGCTATCGTTAAGCGCCTGCGTCAAAAGTTCGTTGCCGCGCTGGCTATCGGCCAGCAGCGCCACGACGCTACGCTGATCGTTGTACGGTGACTGGAAGCCAATAATTGCCGCCATCGGCCCGGACGAGGTGATATCAGTACGGGTATTCGGCGTTCTGGCCTCGGCGTCAGGATAGATGCTGGCCAGGTCGTAGTGGCGCATCGGCATTTTCACCCAGCTTTTGGTCGCTTCAACCAGCAGATTAATTTTAGTATCGTCCTTCAGCGCCTGCGGAATAGAACCAATCAGCAGCAGGTCGGCGTCTTTATCTTTAATCTGGCTACCGTCATCGGTCATACGCAGGTTGATTGCCGCCAGACCGGTTTGTGCCCCGATGCCGCCGGCAGTTTGCAGCAGCGTGGCGACCTGACCCTGAGTTGGCGTTTTTGGCACCACGACCAGAGTGTCGGAAAGATCGGCCATCCGGGTGTACGGGAAGCCCGCGTTAGCAAACACGCGCAGATCCGGCATCGCCATAAAGTGATAGTACTTTGAAAAATCGATGGTCGAATCGTCGCCGATTACCACGTGGTTCTGCACCGGCTGGAAGGTAATACAGTTTTCGATGGAACCGCCCGGCATCGGGTTCATGTACTGGAAGTCGAAGCGCAGCTGGTTCATCGCACCGAGGCGCAGCGCCGGGATCGTGACTTCCGTTTTACCGTCCAGCAGTCCCTGGAGCACCGGCAGACGCAGTATCAGCTTGTTCGCATCCTGCGAGCTATTCAGGCTGAACGACTGCAGGAACTGGTCATTAAGACTGATATCCATGCGCGAACTGTCTTTGATAGGCGGCATGGTGTAGCGGTAGTTCAGGTCCATATCGATGCCGTTAGCGCGCAGCAGATACAGGTCCGGCGGCAGGTTCAGCGCCACGTTGATGGAATCCGGCACCAGGCCGCTGGATTGCAGCTGCTGTTCGTAGGTTTTCAGCTCGCCAAAGGTCACCGCCCGGTCGGTACGCACCCAGTTTGGCGCATCGTACGGTTTACGCGCCTGTAGCTCTTTAACATCGTCTACCGTTACGCTGCTGCCGCGGAACAGAATATTGCCCTGGGCTATCCCTTTCGCCGCCTGCAGCAGATCTTTGTCATCCCGGCCGAATATCACCAGCAGCTTAACGTACGGGTTGTCCGGGTGGTCGATCATTTCAATCGTTGGCGCGTTAACCGGGGGATGCTCGCGCAGGAAGTCCGGGCGCTTATCGTTGGTAGCGAAAACAATGGCGTTGCGATCCGGCAGCGCGTTGAACTGAACCGGGAACTGCTGGCCGCGCCAGCCCGCTTTGCTGCCGAACCAGGAGGCGACGATCGCCGCAGCCTGCTGCTGCTGGACATCCGGCGAGGAGGCAAAGACCATTGGTAGCGTCAGCGGACGGTTATCCCGAGAGTCGTAGAACGGGACCGGGAAATGTGAGAGATCGTTGCGCACGTTCAGCGACTGATAGGTTAAATCCAGATAACTATCGCGACCCACGTCCAGCCACAGGGTGCTGCTGGCCGGGTTTTCGCAGACATCGCGATAGTGGCCGACAAACTCCAGACGCACGCGGTTAAAGTCGGTGATATAAAGCGGATCGACGGGGATCTGCGCGCTGACCTTTTTGCCCAACTGCTCTTTGGTGACCGGCAAAACGCCCATCAGCTCATCGTTAAGATAAACCTTCAGCTGCGACTGCACCGGCAGCAGTGACGGTGATGGGGTGTAGTCAAGATTCAGCATCGCCTTCGCCACGACTTCATCGCTGCGCATGCCGAACTCCACCCAACCATCCGGGCGCGCGCCGCGCAGCACCATGCTGCCCGGAGGCGGGGCGATTTTGGCGAAGGTGAGCTTCACGTCGCGAGTCGGGGCGTTCTCCATCACCACTACCGGCGCTGCCGGGTCGGCGACGGTGGCCGTTGGCTGGCCGTCGGCCACCGTACCGGCAATACCGGGAACGGCCGTGGTCTGCGCGGCTTCTGGAGCGGCCGCCACCGCTGTAGCCCGTTCCGCATAGGAAGCGAAGGGAGACCAACCGCCAATGCCCACCGCTACTGCACAAATCAAAGAGAGTTTTCTGTTCATCGCATTATCATCATTGTTGAGCCATCGCCGGATCGGCCGAGAGTATCGCCGCTTCCCGTTCCGGACGGCGCGGAATAAACGATACAAACCAGGCCACCAGCATGGTGAGCGAGCGGAAAATAACCTTCACCGACGGCGGCGAAAACTCCGCCAGGTGACGATATCCACGGAACCCCAGCTTCAGGATATCCAGCAGGCTTTCCATCGGCTTATCTTCCGGGAAGCTATCCTGCCAAAGCGCCCACGTATCTGCGCGGGCAAACGTACATTGCACAAAATCGATATGTTGTTGATTGCTTAACGGTAGCAGCTGCAGCCCAACCTCACTGCCGTTCACCCGCGCTACCCGCACCGGGAAGGCGTACTCCTGCTGCCCGCGTTTTAGCAGCAGCTTGACGTGCTGGCTTTCCAGCACCTGCGCCTCGCCGTGAATTTTGACGCCCAGGCCGCCATCAGAGTAGTCGTGGACGGTACAGGAGAACAGGTGCCCATCCTCGCGGGCAATTGCCGCCGGCATGGACATCTCTACGCGATGCGAGCGCCGAACCTGTTTGCTTTCAACCGATACCGCTACCGCGCCGCCGAGAATAATCAGGTTATAGAACACCCAGATAATGCTCACCCAGACGGTTAAAATTTCGTTTTCCGGGCCGTACATAAAGCGCCAGATCCCGACGCCGACGCCGACCAGATTCAGCAGCACCAGGTAGATATAGGGACGAGAAATCACCCAGTCGACGTACTCGTCCTCCACCAGTCCGCCTTTCGCCGTTACGTTGAATTTGCCTTTATGCGGGTTAATCAACGCGACAAACGTCGGCGGCGCGATATACCACGCCAGCACCGTTTCGTAGATCTCACTCCAGAAAGAGTGACGGTATTTACCCTGAATCTTCGAGTTGGTCAGGCTGGCGTGAATCATATGCGGCAGAACGAAAAGGGCTATCATCAGCGCGGGCGCATAAATGATATAGGCGTGCAGTAGCAGAAACGCCAGCGGCGCGGTCAAGAAGATGAGGCGCGGAATACCGGACAGGAAGTGCATCATGGCGTTAACGTAGCAGACGCGCTGCGCTAGCTTCAGCCCTTTGCCGAACAGAGGGTTATCAAGGCGGAATATCTGCACCATCCCACGCGCCCAGCGGATACGCTGGCCGATATGCGCCGACAGGCTCTCCGTCGCCAGACCGGCAGCCTGTGGAATACGCATATAGGCTGAAGTATAGCCGCGGCGATGCAGGCGCAAAGAAGTGTGGGCGTCTTCAGTAACCGTTTCCACGGCAATCCCGCCGATTTCATCCAGCGGACCGCGGCGGATCACCGCACAGGAGCCGCAGAAGAAGGTCGCATCCCACATGTCATTCCCGTCCTGCACCAGGCCATAAAACAGCGTGCCTTCGTTCGGCGTTTTGCGAAAACGTCCCAGGTTGCGTTCAAACGGATCCGGAGAGAAGAAATGGTGCGGCGTCTGCATCATCGCCAGCTCCTTCTCTTTCAGGAACCAGCCCATGGTCATCTGCAGGAACGAACGGGTCGGCACGTGGTCGCAGTCGAAAATCGACACGAACTCGCCTTTGGCGTACTTCAGCGCGTTGTTGATATTACCGGCCTTCGCGTGTTCGTGGGTGGTGCGCGCGATGTAGTGTACCCCGACGTCTTTGGCAAACTGGCGAAACTCTTCGCGCCCGCCGTCGTCGAGGATCCAGATATTGAGTTTGTCTTTCGGCCAGTCGATCCCCTGCGAGGCGTAAATGGTGTTTTTCACCACGTTGAGGTCTTCGTTATAGGTTGGTACGAAGATGTCGACCGTCGGCCACTGCTCCATGTCTTTCGGCAACGGTACGGGCTGACGGTTCAGCGGCCAGACCACCTGGAAATAACCCAACACCAGCACCAACCAGGCGTAGGTTTCCGCAAACAGCAACACGATCCCGCATACCAGGCTCACCGGGTCATCCCAGTTTAGCGTCGAGGTGTAGCGCCACCAGATATAGCGGCAGGAGACGGTCAGCGAAAGCACGATCAGCATCAGCGCCGAGAAACGTCCCGGGATACGGCGCACCAGCAGCGCCACGCCCCACAGCAGCAGCAGGAAAATAAACTGCGAGAGCGGGTTAAACGGCTGGGTAATACAGAGCAGCGCCAGAATGAGTGAGAAAAAGGTAATCGTGCCAAGAATAAACCGGCGAATCTTCGGATGCAGGTGCGCCAGCTCTTTTTGCTTGTCCAGATGACCGGTGCGGTCGTTGACCTTTTCCGGCAGCTTTTCCAGCCACTGCGCATAGCGTCCCTGCACGCCTTTCAGCGCAACCAGTGAACGCCAGCTAACTTTTTTATCCGGATCCGGTCCCCGCGTCGCCAGCAGCCACAGGGACTGCAGCAGATAGCGAATCGGATCTAACGGACGTGGCCGATGCGGATTAATATGCGGAAAAAACTCGTCGTGGCGCTCGCGTATAGCCTGCCAGCGCGGCGTTTCCAGCGGCATAAAGGCCCATGCCAGAGACGCCCACAGGCAGCCCAGCGCGGCCGCCAGCCACGACGCGCCGTTCTGGCGATAGTCGCGATAGCGCTCGCTCAGACGCTCTCCGACCGGCGGAGCCAGCAGCAGCGTACTCAGGCGAATCATCCAGCCTCCTTGCCGGCATAGTGCAGCAGGCACCAGTTGGCAAGCGTCAGTATCTCCTCCGCCGCCAGAGAGTCCTGACGGTATTCGCCAAGCGGCTGTTTCGCCGCCAGACACTCCGCCATAGCTTCATCGCGATGGATAGTCACCGGCAAAATGCGGCGCTGGCTTTCCAGCCACAGTTGATACAAATCCTCCTGCAGCTGGCTGCCGACGCGCAGATCGTTAATCAAAATATCGCTATTTACCGGCAGCGCCTGCTGATGGAGGCGAATATGGCTGTTACCGTCCGGATGAACTACCACCAGCGTGCGGTCGCAGATGTTGATTAAAGAACGGGTCAGCGGGGAATAACCGTCCGGCAGGTCAATCAGCAGCCAGCGATGGTCGCCCTGCTGCTGAAGCTTCTGCACCATTTCGGCCATCGGCGCCAGGGTCGACTGAAGCTGGTCAATATTCTGGCGCTCGCCCGGCGTCAGTTGGCCAAAGGGCAGGAGGTCGATATGCGAAGTGTAGCGTAGTCCGGCGTCGCGCCAGTCATTGCCGTCGATCGTTGCGCGCGCCCAGCCCGCTTTATGGTTAAAGTCGACGTTGAAAAAGAAGCGCAGCATATTGTCCGGGCTGGCGTCTATCACCAGCACGGTTTCCCCGAGTAACTGCAGCGCCCAGGCCAGCGCAGCGGTAATCGACGTAGTACCTGTGCCGCCGCGCACGCCTTGTAATCCCAGAATAGCCATCGATGGCTTCCTTACTTTTTCTCTGCTAATTCAGCCAGTAATGGCCAGCGTTTCAATGCCGCGTTTAACTGCTCGCGTCGGGAAATATCGTGGTAATCAATATCAGGCAGGGAAAATGCCCGGCTTAAGGCCAGGAAATCATTTTGAAACGTATAGCCCAAACTTGCATCAGTGGGTACAGCAGGCTCTTTCGCTGGCATTATCTCTGTCCGTTGCAAAATACAACAAATTAAACTGAAAGGTGTAAGTTCATACGTAAAATAGGTTTACATGCTAAAACTGATATCCTTTAATTTCAATGTTAGGTTTACTCTCACGCTTTCGCTAGTAAACTAATCAAGTGTAAATCAAGTCTCACGAGGGACACCGTGGATATCGTATATTCTTTGGGTATTTCATCATTATGGGACGAAGTACGCCATATGCCCGTTGGTGGAGTATGGTGGCTTAACGTTGACCGCTATGCCGATGCGGTAAGCCTGCTCAACCATACGCTTGCGGCTCAGGATAAAAAAAGCCATGTTGCGGCGATAGTCATGGGTGATAATCCAAATAAAATCATTTCATTAGAAAAAGATCGCGGACCTGAAAAGGTTGAATTATTCGCCATGCCCAACCGTTTTGAAGGGCTGGAAGAAATGCATCGTGATTTAGTTTGTTCCCTCGAACCTGGAAATTATTTGTTTATTCTGCTATGTGCCGAAAATGCCTGGCAGAATATTAAAAGCGCAGAATTATGCAATTGGGTTGAGAAATCATATCGGTGGACTAATTATCATCGTTGTTCATTATTAGTGCTTAATTCAGGGCACGATATCGATATGCAACTCTCCCCTTTATTACGTGAGTACCGCTCGCTTTCCGGTCTGGCAAGTATACGTTACCAGGGGGATAGCCACCTGTTTGATATTGCCTGGTGGGGCAGCGAAAAAGGCATCAGCGCCCGGCAGCAGCTGGTTATCCTGCAGGATGAGAGCGGGTGGCGGCTGGCGCAGGATGAAGAAACGGAAGTACAGCCGCGCAGCGATGAAAAAGCGATTTTCAGCAACCTGCGCGTCCTCGAAGGAGCGCCTGCCCTTTCCGAGTACTGGACATTGCTTGAGACCAACGATGCCGTTTTCAACGCCGGCAGAACGGCTCAGGCGGCGACGCTTATCTTCTCCGTCACCCAGAATGAACAGATTGAACAGCTGGGACGTTATATCCACACTCTGCGCCGACAGCGCGGCAGCGCCTTAAAAATCATCGTCCGTGAACAGACGCCGAGCCTGCGCGCCACCGATGAACGGCTGTTGCTGAGCAGCGGCGCAAATATGGTTATCCCCAGCGGCGCGCCGCTATCCCGCTGCCTTACGCTGATAGAGAGCGTTCAAAAACAACAATTTACCCGCCATATCCCGGAAGATTTTTCTACCCTGCTAGCCTGGAGCCAGCCGTTAAAACTGCGCGGCTACCAGAAGTGGGACGCCTTCTGCGAAGCGGTGCACAATATTATGGCCAACACCATGCTGCCTGACGACGGCAAAGGCGTCATGGTCGCGCTGCGCCCGGCCCCGGGGCTGCGCGTAGAACAGGCTCTGACGCTGTGTAAACCCAACCGTATGGGCGATATTATGACCATCGGCAACAATCGTCTGGTGCTGTTTCTGTCGTTTTGTCGCGTAAATGACCTGGACACCGCGTTAAACCATATCTTCCCTTTGCCTACCGGCGATATTTTCTCTAACCGCATGATTTGGTTTGAAGATAAGCAGATATCCGCCGAAATCATGCAGATGCGCGGGCTGATGCCGGAGAACTGGAACACGCCGCTGCCCATTTCGCTTGGCAAAAATGAAACCATCAACGCAACCCACGACGGGCGAAGCTGGCGGCGAAACCCCGAGCCGCACCGTCTGTCCATCGATGGGGAGCCAACCTTATGATGTCTATCGCCGATATTATTCAGCTGGTCATCCTGTGCGCCCTGTTATTCTTTCCGCTGGGATACCTGACGCGCCACTACCAGCGGCGTATTCGCACCACATTAAGACTGATGTTCTTTAAACCCCGTTATGTCAAACCGGCTGGCGTGCTACGCCGGGAAGCGGCATCCAGGCAAGGCAAATCAATAAAATGACCAAACCCAAAACATCCACCGCGTCGCTTCCACTCTGGCAGTACTGGCGCGGCTTATCCGGCTGGAACTTTTACTTTCTGGTGAAGTTTGCTTTGCTGTGGGCGGGATATCTCAATTTTCACCCGATGTTGAACCTGGTGTTCCTGGCTTTCCTGCTGGTGCCGATTCCACAATATAAGCTGCACCGGATTCGTCACTGGATAGCGCTCCCGCTGGGCTTCTTCCTGTTCTGGCACGATACCTGGCTACCCGGCCCGGAAAGCATTTTCAGCCAGGGTTCGCAGATTGCCGGCTTTAGCGCCGACTATATCTGGGATCTGATCACCCGCTTTATTAACTGGAATATGATAGGCGCGTTCTTCGTGCTGCTGGTCATGTGGTTGTTTATTAGCCAGTGGCTACGAGTCACGGTATTCGTCTCGGCGATCATGGTCTGGCTGGTTATCAGCCCGCTGCTGCCCTCTTTCACCCTTTGGCCAGCAGGTCAGCCAACTGCCGCAACGGCGAACACCGCGGCAAATACGGGCGGTACGACGGCCACCACCGCTACGGCTGCAGCGGCGAATAACGATATTCCGCCGCAAACGGAGCCACCGACGTCAGCGAACCTGAACAACTGGCTGAACACCTTTTATGCCTCTGAGCAGAAACGTAAAACCCCTTTCCCGGACGCGCTCCCGGCCGATGCGCAGCCGTTTGATATTTTGGTTATCAATATCTGCTCTCTCTCATGGTCAGATATTGAAGCTGCCGGATTAATGGATCATCCGCTGTGGAAGCATTTCGATTTATTATTCAAAAACTTCAACTCGGCGACCTCTTACAGCGGCCCGGCGGCGGCGCGTCTGCTGCGCGCAAGCTGCGGCCAGCTCTCCCACACCAACCTGTATAAGCCATCGGGCAGCGAATGCTATCTGTTTGAAAATCTTGCTAAGCTAGGCTTTACTCAGCAGCTCATGCTCGGCCACAACGGTGTCTTCGGCGACTTCCTGAAAGAGCTTCGCGAGCTGGGCGGTATCCAGAGTCCGCTGATGGATCAAACGGGCCTGCCGGTGATTCTGCAGGGCTTTGATGGTTCTCCTGTCTATGACGATCAGGCGACGCTGAACCGCTGGCTGCAGACGGTAGATAAACTGAATACCCCGCGCACCGCGACCTTCTACAACACTCTGCCGCTGCACGATGGTAACCACTATCCTGGCCAGAGCAAAACCGCGGACTATAAAGCTCGTGCGCAGAAATTCTTCGATGAGCTGGACAGTTTCTTTACTGAACTGGAGAAATCGGGTCGTAAAGTGATGGTCATCGTCGTACCGGAACACGGTGCGGCGCTGAAAGGCGACAAAATGCAGGTTTCTGGCCTGCGAGATATTCCTAGCCCATCCATTACCAACGTTCCGGCGGCGGTGAAATTCTTCGGCATCAAAGCGCGGCATCCCGATGCGCCGATTGTCATCGATCAGCCAAGCAGCTATCTGGCGGTCTCCGAACTGGTAGTCCGGGCTCTGGACGGCAAGATGTTTGACGACACCGATATCAACTGGCAGCAGTATATTGCCAACCTGCCGCAGAGCGCCGCAGTGTCGGAAAACTCAAACGCTAAAGTGATTCAGTATCAGGGCAAACCTTACGTTCAGCTGAACGGCGGCAGCTGGGTGCCTTATCCGCAATAAGCGAAAAAGGCCGCAGGATTTTATTCCTGCGGCCCCGTCCGGGCGCATGCTGCCACTGAGGCAGGCAGATACCCACTGGCCGGTTTACTTCCGGCTATCCATCCAGCTCACAATTATGCTGACGAGAATGCCAGCAATCACCGGAGCCGCCAGATCGTCCCAGAATACCAGGCCCAACTGAGCGAGCGTCATACAGCCGCCTTGTTGCAATGGCAACCGTTCGCGGCTATCCTCGAATGGTCTAGGTTCGAGAGTAGCCCCCGATATGTTGCCAGGTGTATACCAAACAACGTGCGGGGGTTTTCTCTTTCCAGCAACCCATCTCTCTATGCCGCCGGGGTTCAAGCCCCCGCAACACTGCGCCTCACCGGGCGAGCCCGGCTTGCCGACGATTCTACTGCGCTACCCTGATACCCGCACGCCGCGATAACAAGCGGTGCGAGACACATTCCAGAGTTTACTGTTGGTCTTTATTTGCCAGCCAGACCAGCAGCTTCAGGCTGGCGGAGTAGTAGTCATCCTGCGAGCTAATCACAGGATCGGCCAGTTCTTCGCCGAGGATTAAATCCCGGACCGCCAGCAGCCCGCCGGCCATAAACCACGGCGCAACTTCATTAGTATTGACGTTTATCCACGCTGGCGTTTGCAGACGCGAATAGCTCTGGAACCAGTTTTTCCACGTCGTCAACAGGCTGCTTTTCGGGTCGCTCCAGTAGACATACAGCGGAATACGGATCGCATCATAGCTCATCCGAGCAGGCCACTCTTTTGCCGGCTCCATCTTGCCGTCAGCTCTTAAGGCCACCCAGTCGCTGGGAAGCTGCGATTTCCCCCACGCCATTTTCCCCAGCAGGGCCTGCCCATCGGTTTGCAACTTTCGCCATGCGGTCAGGTGCGTACGCGCGGCGAAGGCCTGCCAGGCCGGAAAGATAAAGTAGGATGGATTAAGATTCAGATGATCGTTGAGATAGAATCCCTTCGCGCCTGGAAGCATCACCTGACGCCCGGCGAAGGTGACCACCGTATGTTTGAGTAGCGAAGCGGTGATCGCATCCGAAGCGGTACCGTAGGAGGTTTCATGCCACTGCTGCTGTGCCCGCAGCAGCGCCCAGGCAATCAGGGTATCGCCATCGGTGGCGTCATTTTTATCCGCCACCGGATTGGGCGCCACCGGGTTATAGCGCCAGTAGAACAGCCCATTATCTTTGTTACGTAGCGTTTTATCGGTCCACTGCCAGAGCTTGTCAAAGGCGGGACGGTCGTCGTTGGCCACCGCTAACAGCATGGCAAAACCCTGTCCTTCTGTATGAGAGACGCTGCCGTTGCCGGTATCAACAATGCGCCCGTCCGGCATCATAAAACGCGACTTATAATTTTCCCACGCCGTGTCGGCCCACGCATGGGGAAGCATCATCACCGTCGTGACCATCAGTGTCGCTAAAACACGCAAGGACATAAATTCACCCATTAGGGATGGAAATAAAGAAACTGAACGTCAGAGACCGAAAACAGCCGCTCGCGCTGTAAAACCACGTGCGCCGCGCCGCCCTGTCCCTGTAGCCAGCGGGAATAAAGCCCCTCGAGTATGGCACAAAATGCATTACACCAGCGGACGCGGCGCGCTTCATCGCGGCTTACCGGCAGCGCCTGGTGACGTAATCTCAGACCATCATCGCTGACTTCAATGCTCACTAAACCCCAATGAAAGCGGCTTAGCTGGGCATTAATATTCGCTTCAAGCTGACCCACCGTCTCCGACTCCGGCAACGGATGTTCAACGGCCAAAGCCTCGCCCATTTGTCGCAGAAAGGGCTGACTCTCCAGCTCTCCGGCATTGTTGACCATCCCATCAATCATAATCAGCAGTAGATCGAACCATCCGGCAGGCGTTTGCTGCTGCTGAAACCATGTCGTCACCAGCGCATTATTATTATCCGTCATACTCAGTTGTCTCCCAGCATATAGCGGATGTAGAGTCCGGCAGTGCTCTCGTTATAATCACCAAAAGTGTCATAACCTACCTGGCCGCCAAGCGTCATCTGCTTATTCACTTTGTAATCCGCGCCGGCGCGCAGGGTATATCCAATACCGCTCTTCGAAGTGGCGGAATAGTACGCCTCTTTAGCAAAACCATTGCTTACAGCATTCTCGAGCGTCTGCTGCCACTCGGCGCTGGTCGGAAAATAGGCGCTCTTATCCTGGCTGTAAGATTGATAGCCCACCGAGCCGCCAAGCTTCATCGTCCAGTTATCATATTTCTCGGTCAGGCTGACCGGCAGCGATACGCTGACGTAGTTCTGCGGGCTGAAGTAGCCCCCTTGCCCATAGGTGAAGTAGCTCAGGTTTTTCGAGTAATCCATGTAACTCATACTCAACCCGGTCTGCAGCTGACGATACTCATCGTGCCAGGGCCGCAGATAGACCCCGGCGTTGGCGTTAATGCTGGTATTGCTGGCGACGTTTTGTCCAAGGTAGCTATAGCCCCCGCCGCCGACGTAGAAACCGGCATCACCATCGTCATAGCTCAGCTGCAGGGTGCCGCCGTTTTTGGTTACCTGGCCCCAGCTTTTGCCGGAATAAGCATCCTTCAGCCCTACGTAAGAGAGCAGGCTGTCGGTCAGCGCACGACGTTCGCCGGTAAAAATCAGCGACAGGTAGTTGGTTAGCTTCGGCGACCATTTCACGCCGCCCACCACGGTATTGAGATCCTGGCCTAGTGGAGTGCTGCCGATATCAACGCGGTATTCATCGCCGCTCAGCGCCAGAGCAAGTTCAATCCCGTTCGCCTTTTGCGAATCAGTGGTACCGCTAGCCTGATCGACATTCGGTTTGAGAGCGGAAGAAGCGAGATAGCTGGCAACTTGTCCGGAATCATAGCTCCCCAGCTTAGCCAGATTCTCCATACCGCTGCTGGTAGTAGCATTAAAATCGGAGGCATTCAGCGCGCCGAGAGTGCTTAAGGTCTGGGCCCCCGGATTGCTGGCAAAGTACGCGGTGCGTTCAGTGTCGGTCATCGCCGCAATCGCCGTCTGCTCGCTGGTGGCGGTAGCAATCATACTGGAGACCGCGTTTGATAGCGGGTTCGCGCCGTAGCGCCGCCAGGCATCGCCGGTTGCGGTTCCTGCGTTCAACGTAATCGGCGTAACGGTAAAATCGAAACGCGAATCACCAAACGGCGAAGAGGACCAGGTTAGCGGCGTCTTTATTTCGGTCAGCTTACTGGTGCCAGACTCACCATCGCGGCCGCGGACCTCCATGCCCCCCTGCAGCCAGGTACCGGTTTTTTCCTCCAGCGTTTCCATCATGGTATCCACCTGGCGCAGCATTCTTGTCTGCGCGGTTTCAACCGGCAGATCGGGACGCTGGATCCCCGGCAGCGTGCTGCCATCGCCCGTCGATACCTGAGCGATCTGCCACGGCATATATTGCCCGTAGGTGGAAGCGCTGCGCGTTGTCGTGGGTGTGCGAGAAACGCCGATAAACGGGTTATCCGCTGCCAGCACGCCGCCCACGGTAGGCGTTTGTGCGCTATTACTGCTCTGTAAACCCAGCAGCCTTCCGCGAGCGCTGCGCAGATAAGTCATCGCCTGCTGGTGATGCCCCTGTGATTCGGCAACCCGCGCCAGCAGCAGCAAACGGTCAGGCGAGTTATCCGGACGCAGCCCGCCTGCCAGCTGTGCAGCCCGCCCGGTATCGCCCGCCGACAGCGCGACATCAATTGCCCCGCTGCGCGCATCCTGCGTCGGCGTATCCCGGGTCATCAGATAGTCATAGACTACGCCGGCCTCTTTATTCATTTTGCCGCTCTGATAGAGACGCGCCATAGCGAACATCAGATCGGTATTTTGCGGGTCGCTTTGCATCGCGCCTATCAGCTTGTCATACGCCGCCGCGTAGTTCCCCTGCTCGCGCAGGTGGTCCGCTTCGGTGATCACATAACCATTGCGAATACTGGCCAGCTGCGTTGGCGTACTGCTCGCCTGCAGCTGCGGGTTGGTTAACAGCCTCTGCGCTTCGTTCGCCAGGCCCGCCTGGTTAAGCACCGTCACCTGATCGGCGTAATCCCCGGCATTGCCCGAGATACCGCCGTTAATATTGTTGCGTACCAGCGATACCGCGGTGGCGACATCGCCGCTTTGAGCCAGCAGGCGCGCCAGTTTGCCGACATCCGCCGGAGATTTTGGCGGCGTCGCGGCCATCGCTCTTAGCGTATTGGAGGCCGCCACGGTATTACCCTGCGCCAGATATCCCTGCGCCGTCGCCAGCTGCAGGTTGTAGTTTACCCGCTGGTGCAGATCGCGCATCTGGCTGGTCTGGCTGGCAGGCGGAATTCTCGCCAGCAGGGTTTGCGCCTGCTGCCAGCCGCCGTTCTCGCTGGCGAACAGGGCCGCAGCGTACAGCGAACTACTGCTGGCGCCGGGGCGATATGCGGCGCCTATGATTGCGTTTGCCTCGCCATCATTGCCGGATTTTTGCAACAGTCGGGCCAGATCGAGGCGCATCCACGCATCGTCCGGATAGCGCGAAAGGCCCTGGCGCAGCATCGCGATAGCCCCGCTAACGTTACCGGCGCTGGCCTGCTCCTGCGCCTGTCGACGTAGAGCATCCCCGGGCATCCCGGAGACCACCCGCGGCTGTAGTTTTTGCTGCAAACCTTCCGGTAGCGTGCGCAGCATCGCCTGCGCTTCCGCCGTTTTATTCTGTTCACGCAGAACGTAATAGAGATTTTCCCGCGCCGGGCCGTTTTGCGGCTGGTCATTAAGCAGCGCCCGCAGCGTTTGTTCGGCCTGAGGAAGGTCTTTGTTATGGCGCAAAACGTCAGCGCGGAACAGCTTCGCCGCAGCGCCTTGCGTCCCGCTCTGCTGCGTCAGCGGCGCGGAGAGCGCCAGCGCCTGGCTGATATTACCTTGTTTATATGCCTGCTGCGCCTGAGCGAGCTGGCCATAAAACAGCGCATCCGCCGCCTGCTGACGGCGGGTTTCTGAGTCGCCGCCGCCGAGATCCGCCGCCCGGCTCAAATACTGAGAAGCAGCCTGGAAATCGCCGCTGCGCTGGGCGATATAGCCCATCCCGGCCAGCGCGTCAGCGTCCTGCGGGTTGCTTTGCAGAACCTGTTCAAACTGCTGCTTCGCCGCGGCGGTGTTGCCGCTGTTGAGGTCAGAATAGCCCTGGCCGCGAGCCTGGCCGCTGCGCCGCTCGCGGAAGTAGTTTTGCACTTCGCTATCCTGCGGGTGGCGCTGCATCCAGGTCGCGTAAAACTGCTCATCCCCCGGCTGCGGCCCCAGCCACAGCAGCGCCTGACGCAATCCCGCATCGGCTTCCTTGCTGCCGCTGGCCATCGACTCCAGCATGGCGATCCCTTCCCGGCGAGTGTCTTCCCGCCAGGTCAGCGCCTTACCGAGAGCCACGCGCGTTCCATTCTCCTGCGGGTGCTGCGCGACGTACTGGCGCAGCTCGCTCACCGCCTGCGGATAAAGCGATTTATCGCTGGCCATCGTCATATAGTATTCCGCCGCCAGTCCGGAAGGCGGAAGGTTACCGTTAAACATACTCCGCCAGGTCGTCAGCGCGGCGGGAACGTTGCCGCTTCGTGCCTGTTGCCTTGCGAGGTTTAACTGTCCCTGCGGGACCTGCGCCATTTTTTTAGCGCTATCCAGATCCTGCAATTCGTGGCTGTTAGGGTCCGCTTTCTCCAGCCGCGCCCGCCACTGGGCCGCAGCCTTAAGATTCCCCCCCTGCTGGGTCCACAGCGCCATCAGGTACAGCGCCTGAATGTTATTGGCATCAACTGAAAGCACTTTCTGCAGCGACTCTATCGCCAGCTCATCGTGCGATTTTTCATGCCAGTAATTGGCCTGCGCAAACAGCGCCTGTAGCGCCGCATCGTTACTCGCCGCCCGCGCCTCGCCGAAAGCGCCGAGCGTGAGCGCGCCGGACAGGCACAGCGTGGAAAATTGACGAGCCGCCTTATTATTCATTCTGCTGACTCTTTTCATTGGCTATCCCCCGAGCCGAGGCGCTTACGGGCATGGCGTTTAAACATAGCGGTCAGCGCCAGGCCCAGAATCGATGTCACAATTAACCCCAGCACCGCCAGCAGGCCGGAATGCTGGTTGGCATACCACACCGCCATCATGTACCACGGCATCTGACCGCTCGGAAACGGCGTACTGACCTGAAAACTACGAACGCCGTTATCGCTGGTGATCACCGCCGTATCGCCGCGAATACCGGCGTTGATACGCGGAGAATTCAGATCGTCTTCCAGTTTTTCCAGCTGGTCGTCGCTGCTGGCCATCGCCACCACCACCACCCGCCGCGGATCCCACGGCGAGCGATAGCTGATAAACCCACGCCAGGCGCTACTGGAGGAGAAATAGCGGTCGGCATCTACGCCGTCGGAGGCCCAGTCGCCGCTTAGCCTGCGCTGGATTTTTTGCCACAGCGTGGGTTCACGTACGCTCAGGAGATTATCGACCGGGTTATAGGGAGAATTGGCCAGCAGGCGCTGGTTAAACGCTTTTTGATCAAGAGCGCTCACCGCCAGCACGTCGCGATCGCGCAGCAACTGTGAATTAGCGCCGCCATCAGGGATCCCGAGCACGACGCGATTATTCGCCAGCGCTTTACCGGTGGAATTACCCGAGCGGGCAGCCAGATTCAGCATGGTCGCAACCTGTATTTCCGAGGGCCTCTCGGGTAGCAACAGCGTGGTTTGCGAGTAATCCGCTAAGCGGGAAAACGGGAACGAAGCGCCGACAAAATAAGAAAGATTCGGCAACAGCGAGAAGTGCCGCGTGCCGCTTAAATCAATCCACGAATCGTCGGTGATTCGGCTCTTGATATTGCTGTTTAACAGAACGGTACAAGGCGCGTCATCCTTCGGCACCAAGTTGAAATAGAGCGACAGCTGGTTATCGCCGTAAATCAGATACGGCGCGAGAGGGATGGTAAAACGCTCCTGACGCGCATCGCCGCCCAGATGACGCCATAGCTTCTCCAGCGGTCCCTGTTTGTTCATCGGCAAATTATTGAGGAAAGTGCTGTTGAGCGTCACGCTGAGCAGCGACTTATCCTCGTTAATCCAGCTCTCCGAAGGGAAACGATAGCCAATCTGCAGGGGAATGGTTTCACCATCCCACAAATAGAGATCAGGCGCGGCGCGGAAGGCCACCCGCAGCGGTTCATGCCATACGCCGCTGACGGTCATACTTTGATCCGGGCGGATCAGTTCGCTAATTTTTACCGGACGATCGGTGGCGATCCAGCGCGGCGCGTCATACGGCTTGCCGACGGGTATCGCCTGCGGATCTACATCCACACTGGCCGTCTGCGGAGCGAAATCGCCGCGAGTCAGGCGCCAGGCGGCCATCCGCAGCGCGGCATCATTCTTTCCGACGATCAGTAGCAGTTTATAGGCCGGATTACCGGGATTTTCTACGATCCGCAGCAGCGGTTTGTCGCTCTGCGGTAGCGTCAGGCCACCCACCTGCTCGCCGGGATGGCCAATGATAATACCGTGCTTCTCGGGTAAGCGATCGCGCAGGGCGTCAAAAGCGATACCGCGATAGTCAGCCTGTATTCCCAGCCATGACGACACCAGCGCCGCAGCGCTAAAGATATCCGCCGTCGCGTTCTCCGGCCAGGCGATAGCAATGTCCGCCGGAGTCATTTGCATGTTGTCGAAAAACGGACGCGGAAAGTAGCTTAAATCGTTGCTGATATTAAGCTGCTGGCTCTCCCAGCTGAAGTGCGAGGCCGGCAAAATGGTCACCCGCGAGGTGTCGTGGATATCGAGCCGACACTGCATCGCATCGCCGTCGTTAATCTTAAAGCTCAGGTTGTTGCTGGACACCATCAGCGCCGCCGGAATATCCAGCTGGTAGTGCGAAATATCCTCGCCATCTGCGCCCAGCGGTAAAGTGCCGAGCGGCTGGCCGTTAAGCATTAATTGCAGCGTAGCGTTACGGGTCGCTATCTCCGGTGAAACTTTCACCTCCAGCATCAGCTGGGCGTGGGTGACAACCTGATCCGAGGGAAGCGTAAAGCTGGCGCCGCCCTGGTTTTGTCCACCGCTGAGGATGATGCCATCCGGCATTCCCATTTGCATCAGGTTGAGGTCTCCCCCGACAACTGGGGATAGCGGGACTCTATCAGGTTCGCCAGAAACAACCGGCGGCGGCATGGACGGGAGCGGAGTCGGTTCAGCGGCGTTTGCAGGATAGGACTCCACCGTGGCCGGAGGGTTCGTTTCGCTGGCAGGCGCGACTTCCGTCGCCGCTGCGCCATCAGGCAGCGGAAAATTTAGCGGCGGCAATGACCCTGCAGGCGTCTCCTCGCTATGCAGCGCTGGCGCAGAGAGCATACCGATCAGCAGCGCGAGCGTCGTTAATCGTTTCATAGACCGCCATCCTCCTGCGCGGGCTTCGCCGCAGGCGGCTGACGACGCTGGCTACGCCGCGTCCTCCACGTCAGCCAGAACAGTTCAAAAACGCAGCGTAAAATAGTGGCAAAAGAGCGGAACGGGTTGTCCTGCGGGCGCGGTGGGTTAATCCACGCATCGGCGCGGGCCAGAACTACGCGTACCAGTTCGCGGCGACGGGACAGCGGAATATTTTCGTCAAATTGCAGACGGATAAAACGTTCGTCGGCGGTCACCTGGCGAACCGGAATCGAGATCGCTCCGGACCGGAGAATCAGCTCAATCTCTTCAATTTCATCCTGCTGGTGACGCTTATCCGGCGCGCTAACGCGGCATCCGCCCATCGACAGATCTGCGGTGTGGCTACGGGACACAATGCCGCTGGCGTAGTGAATAAGCACCGGGATATCAACATCAATACGAATCGTTTTTCGTACCTGGCGGGTTTCACGCGCCACGGCAATGGCGGCCAGCAGGAAGATCAGGCTGTAGATCCCCCAGCCGACGTTCAGCGCGATAACGTTCGGGTCTGAGCCAAAGTAATCATGGCCAATAGCGCGCACAATGCCGACCACTACGCCCAGTCCCAGCAGACAGGCAACGACCAGATGCGGCCTGACGACGGTAAAGTCAAAATAGCCGACGTCCAGCAGGCCGCCTTTATCCGTTACGTTGAATTTCCCGCGTTTGGGGAAAATCATGGTTACCAGCGTTGGCAGCACCAGGTGGAAAGCCAGCACGATATCGTAGATTTCACCCCAGAAACTGTAGCGATAACGGCCGTTCATTCGCGATCCAACATAGATCGCGAGGAACAGATGCGGTAGCGCGTAGGAGACGATCAGGCTCGCCGAAGAATAGATAATATTCAGATTAAACAGCAGGTAGGCCAGCGGAGCGGTGACAAACACCACGCGCGGCAAAGCAAACTGGTAGTAAAGCATGGCGCTGAGGTAACACAGGCGCTGCTGGAACGTAAGTCCGCGACCCAGTAACGGGTTATCCAGACGGAAGATTTGCGTCATTCCGCGCGCCCAGCGGGTACGCTGGATAACGTGCACCACCAGACGTTCGGTCGCCAGACCCGCCGCCAGTGGAATATCAAGAAACGCTGATTTCCACCCCAGACGCTGGAACTTCAGCGCGGTATGGGCATCTTCGGTGACGGTCTCTACCGCAAAGCCGCCGATCTGATCCAGCGCGGCGCGGCGAATGACGGCGCAGGAGCCGCAGAAGAAGGTTGCGTTCCAGTTATCGTTCCCCTGCTGAATCGGGCCATAAAACAGCATCCCTTCGTTAGGAATATTGCGGCCAACGGAAAGGTTACGCTCAAAGGGATCCGGTGAGTAGAAATAGTGCGGCGTCTGCACCAGCGCCAGCATAGGGTCGTTAAGAAATCCGCCAACCGTCGCCTGCAGGAAGACCCGGGTCGCCACGTGGTCGCAGTCAAAAACGCAGATCAGCTCGCCGTTGGTCAGCGTCATCGCGTGGTTAAGGTTACCTGCCTTGGCGTGCTTGTTATCGTTACGGGTGATATAGCCGACGCCAACGTCGGCGGCGAAGACCGCAAATTCGTTGCGTTTCCCATCATCCAGCAAATAGATTTTTAACTTATCTTTTGGATAATCAATACATTGTGCGGCCAGCACGGTGTCACGGACCACCTCAAGCGGCTCGTTATAGCTTGGAATGTAGATATCTACCGTCGGCCACGTGCTCATATCGTCGGGCAGCGGCACGATCTCACGCTTCAGCGGCCAGACCGTTTGCAGATAGTTCAGCAGCAGCATTACCCAGATATAGACTTCGGCCAGGAACAAGCCCATGCCCAGAATCGCTTCGATTGTGGAGTTAAAATGCAGGGTCTGGGTCAGACGAAAATACATATAACGGGTCGACATCAGCAGCGATGTCACGACCATAATGACAGAAACGCTACGGTTCTTACTGAAGCCCATAACGAAGAGAATACCGATGCTCAGCAGACCAAAAATATACTGCTTTTGGCTATCCATCGGCGTGATCACCACCAGCACGGCAACGGGCGAAAGCACCAGTACCAGCAACCAGAAAAGCGTCTTTTTCATTCAGCAGCCCTGCAATTAAATTAAAGCCCTGACCTGCGAGGCTGGTTATGCACCTTGCCATCGCCAATATTGATACCCAACTGCGCAGAGATTTTTTTGGCAATAATTTCAATATCAAAGGCGGCTGCAGAGGATGAATTAAAGTCGAGTATCGACTTCTGGGAAGCGTTTGCTTCCACCACGCTTTCATCACGATGGATGATACCCAGCAGACGATCGCCCAGCTTTTCTTCCATCAGCGCCGTAACATCGCGACTGACCTGGCGACGGTTGTCGCTCTGATTAATGACAAAATAGTGCCCATGTTTATCGTTGAGTTCATCGCCGGTCAGGCGCTGTTTTTCAACGTGCGACAGCGCGGACATCGACGCGGTATCCGCCAGCAGCGGTACCAGATGCATGTCGGCAAGCGGAGCCAGCGCCTTTAGCGCGGGCGAAGGACCAGGCGGCAGGTCGGCGATAGTAATCAACCCTGGATAATTGAGGAGTGCAGCCAGACCGCGCGTCAGGAAATGCTCATCGAGAATCAATCGTTCATCAAAAGCCTGGCGCTGCGCTTCGCTCACGTCGCCGTAGGGCAGAACGAAAATATTGCTGCCGGCGCTTAACACGCACTGGCTCCAGTCATGGAGATCCAGCGCTTTGGCGACATAGCCGCGCTCATCGCCGAGGGGCACGCCAAAATGCAGACGCAGAGCGTTCTGCACATCAAAATCCAGAGCCAGAACTTTGCTGCCTGCGCGCGCAAGCGCCCAGGCCAGGTTTGCCGCCAGGGTCGTTTTTCCTACGCCGCCTTTGGGAGAACACACGCAGATCAACGGCATGTAGCAATCCTTTCTAAGAGAGATTTCAGGGACTGATCTTTATCTTTTGTCACCGGCTCCGCGGTTTTGGCTGCAAAAAGATGGGCAAAACCTTCCGCCGTCGGCGCTGTCGCCGGGCGGGGTCGAATTGCCGGGGCAGAGACGCTGGCAGATGGCGGTTGAGACGCCGCCGCCAGAGGGGCTGATTCAGGCGCAGCCGCGCTTGCCTGCGCCTCAGTCTGTACGGGGGCGGGCCGCGGCGCGGATACCGCCGCAGCCTCAGGAATGGTCATGGCCGGAGTAACAAAAGAGGGTTCGACTGTCCGCTGAACGGCCTCAGGTTCCACCTTGTGGAACATATCTGCAGGAACCAGCTGCGGCTGCGGTAACGAAACTGACCCTCCCATAGCCAAAGAGGATTTTTCTTCCGCAGGAATAAGTTGGTTGAGAATAACCCAATCCCCTTTTTCACCGGCGGCGGCTTCTGATGAAAGGTCCTTGAATTTTAGACTGAGTGTCCGCGTCTTTTCCTTGAAGCGCTGCAAATCATCATAATGGTTCATAGATAACCTCATGATTTAAATACATCAATTTAATCTTTTTTAATTGTCACTCTATACCGCTAAAGCATAGTTTAATTTGTTGTTTTTTTCGGCAGTCGCCCACATTTAGTACGTAACAATACGCAAACTAAAGTATCGATTTGATTATTTAAATTAATCCGGATTGGTGTAATTCCATAGTGGTAGTGTGGCTACACTATCAGTTCTTTTTCAAAATGATAGCCCCCATTTTTTAGGCGTCCGCACCGTCAATCTCCCCGCTACCTGAGAGGCTATTAGCGTTGAGTAGTTTTTTATACTGCCTACATTTTTAAAATTGGCGTAATACACGCCTGCCGGGCGCTAAAGAGAATACATTTTAATATTTTTTCATGTGTTTAGATATTACTTACCATGCTTATTAAAAAAATAAGTAACGTTCAGGGTTAAAATAAATAGCTCAGGATGTTATCCAAAAATCAAAAATATAATGAGTTGACCGGGCAACAAAGAACAGCGCTAACCGTCGCCATACGTTCTTTTTACAATTTAAGCAGGGCCCAGGAAAATTAAAATAAAATATATTCATAGAGTTACCCCGGCCAATGGACAGAGTGATTTAAAATCCTCTATATTCGATAAATGTTCGTTTTATGTTCCCGGTCATGAAGGGATTGTTCAGGCTACCGGCAGGAAGAAGGCATGTTGATAAACGTCCAGGCATTGAACGTCATCGTCACCATCGCACGCTGTGGCAGCTTTAGCGCTGCGGCCGAGGAGCTGCATAAGGTGCCGACGGCGCTCAGCTATACGGTTCACAAGCTGGAGGATGAGCTTGGAGCCAAACTGTTTCAGCGCCAGGGCAAACAGCTGATCCTGACGGAGGCGGGCCGCTATTTCATCAAAAAAGGCCAACTGATCCTGAGCGAACTGGGGGAGTTACAGCACACTACCCGTCGTATTGCCAGCGGCGCCGAGACAAGCTTAAGCCTGACGCTGAATAATATTATCAGCCTGCAGCCGCTATATGCGCTGTTGAAACAAAGCGAGCAACACTTCCCGCAAACCGAGATTCAGTTAAGTATCGATGTGCACGATGGCGTCTGGGATGCCCTGCTGGAAAAACGGGCGGATATTGCTATCGGCGCGCCTAATCAGGTGGTTCGTAGCGGTGAAGTACTTTGTGCGGAAATGCCCGCCGTTGAGTGGCTGTTTGCCATTGCCCCCCACCATCCGCTGGCTGCGGTACATCGGCCGCTACAGGCCGACGACCTGCGCCGCTATCCCGCTATTTGTATCCAGGATACCTCCGTACAGCTGGAGCCGAAGGTAGCCTGGCAATTACGCGGACAGAAAGCGCTGGTTGCCGCCGATTATCACAGTAAAATCGCGATGCATCTCCACGGCCTGGGAATCGGTTTTCTTCCTCGTCATTTTTGCCAGCGCTACATTGATAACGGCAGTCTGGTAAGCGTGCCGGTGGATGTCAGTAAACCCCCGACGCCGCTTTTCCTCGCCTGGCAAAATGAGCCTCCCCGGCCCTGCTGCCATTGGTGGTTAACTCAGCTACAGCGGGCAGACGTTCTGCAGGGGTTTTTAACCGATCTCAGCGAAGCCGGTTAGCCGCTAACAGGCTAACCATCGCCGCCATACCGGCCAGCATATCCAGGCCTGAAGTATGGCCATAATGAGCCACCGGCCGCAGGCGACGTCACCGCGGCTAATAAATGCTGACTGTGGCGGCCTCGGCATGCGTGCCCCAGCATTTCAGGCATGGGTGAAGACCGAATGTACGCGCCCCTCCTGCCCACCCTTCAGCATGGCGCAATGCTTAAGCGCATTCAGAGTCATAGGTTATCCTTATTTTCCGAGGGGCTTCACACTTTTGCACATCCATTTTCGCTCCGATGTCCGTGCGCCTGATATCTCCTTTTTACCGCAGTCCGCATGGCATCGGGATCGCAGCCATTTTGCCGTGTCGATATGGATTTATCCCTCATATTTTTTGAGGGATAAGCAGAAAACCTTTCTGCGCATCCGCAGAATTCTCTCCATAGACTGCAACTAGTGTAGTCATAGCTAACAAGGGATCGTTTATGCGAACTATTCAAGCTCAACCTTTTGATTTCACGTTTGATCCTGCCAGTACCGCCCTGATCATCATCGACATGCAGCGTGACTTTGTCGAACCCGGCGGTTTTGGTGAAGTGCTGGGGAATGACGTCTCGCATCTGCGCAGAACTATCGTCCCATGCCGTCAGCTACTGGAGCAGGCCAGAGCCGCGGGCTTATTTATTATTCATACTCGGGAAGGCCATCGCGCAGATATGGCCGACTGTCCCCAGGCGAAAAAAACCCGAGGCGGTAAAACATTTATCGGCGAGTCCGGCCCGATGGGCCGCATCCTAATCCGCGGCGAGCAGGGCCACGACATAATCCCGGAGCTCGCGCCGCTGCCCGGCGAACCCATTATCGATAAACCCGGCAAAGGGGCTTTCTACGCCACCGATCTGGGGCTGATTTTGCAAACTCGCGGTATTAAGTCACTGATTATCTGCGGCGTAACCACGGAAGTCTGCGTACAAACCACCGCAAGGGAAGCCAATGACAGAGGGTATGAGCTGGTGATCCCCGAAGACTGCTGCGCCTCCTACTTTCCAGAATTCCATCGCGCCGCGCTCGACATGATGAAAGCCCAGGGAGCCATCGTCGGCTGGGTCAGCGATTCAGCAAGCATCATCGGCGCACTGCGAAACTAATTTTTTCGACAACCGGTAATAATCTTCCGCCACGCGAGTGGCGGTGGCCTCTTATTGCCCGAGGACAGGAAATGACTCTGCATTACCAATGTTTCCCTAACCTGTATAAAGACTCCGTCTCGTTGATGCAGGTTTCCGCAAAACTTAACGCCATGGAGGGGGTTGAACAAGCTTCCGTCGCCATGGCGACGGCGGCCAACATCGAACGCATGCGCGATGCGGGAATGCCCGTAGAGCTTGAAGCTCGCCCTAACGACCTGCTTATTGCGCTGCTGGCCGATGAGGAGACGGCACAACGGGCGCTGGCATTGGCGGATGAGCTGCTGAGCCCGCCAACGCCCACGGAAAACACCGAAGGAACCGCCCGCCGTCCCGCGACCAGCATTGCCGAAGGCGTGGAAGCGCGCGCCCAGGCTAACCTGGCGCTGATTTCCGTTCCGGGCAGCTACGCCGCCGCTGAAGCGCTCAAAGCGCTCGCCGCGGGCCTGAACGTGATGCTGTTCAGCGATAACGTTCCGGAGTGCCAGGAAGCGACCATTAAACAGTATGCACGCCAGCGGAATCTGCTGGTGATGGGACCTGACTGCGGCACCGCGATCGTCAACGGTATGCCGCTGGGATTTGCTAACGTGGTCCGCCGCGGGTCGATTGGCCTCGTGGCTGCTTCCGGCACCGGTTTACAGGAAGTGAGCTGCCGCATTCATCATCTCGGCGAAGGAGTTTCACAAGCCATCGGCACCGGCGGTCGCGATCTGCATGAAGAGATCGGCGGCCTGAGCATGCTGCAAGGGATCGCAATGCTGGCGGACGACCCCGATACCCGGCTGATTGCGCTGGTCTCTAAGCCGCCCTCACCTGCCATTATGGATAAAGTGCTGGAGGCTGCGCGCCAGTGCGGTAAGCCCGTTGTGGCGCATTTCCTCGGCGCAAGCGATGCGGCGCTGCTGGCCTACGGCATCATTCCGGCACACAGCCTGCAACATGCAGCGGACATTGCTGTAGCCACGCTGAGGGGCGAAACGCCAGCCGCCAGCCATGGCTTATCGGAACCGCTACAGCAACAGGCGATGCAGTGGATTGCCGCGATGAGCGTTGAGCAAAGCGATATCCGCGGCGTTTTCGCCGGTGGAACGTTCTGCTATGAAGCCCAGCTCGCGCTTCAGGCGGCAGGATTATCCTGTGAGTCCAATGCCCCGGTGGCGGGTGCGCGGGCGTTACTCGACAAAAACCACGGTCACGGGCACAGCCTGGTGGACATGGGGGACGATGAGTTCACCCAGGGACGTCCGCATCCGATGATCGACCCTGCGCTGCGTAACGCGCGCCTGCTCTCGGAAGCTCTCGATCCGCGCACAGCCGTTCTGTTGTTTGACATCGTGCTGGGCTATGGCGCCAGCAGCGAGCCGTGCAGCGCTCTGCTTCCCGTCATCGAAGAAATTCAGCGTATTGAAGCTGCCGGGCAGCGCCACATTGTCTTACTCGCTCACGTCTGCGGCACGGACGCCGACCCGCAGGACAGAGCGCAGCAGATAGCGCTGCTGCAGCATGCTGGAGTAGTGGTAGCTGACAGCAACATTGAGGCCGCTCGCCTGGCGGCATTTATCGCGCAACAACGGAAATAAATTATGACGACGTTATTTCAACAACCGCTTTCGGTGATCAATCTCGGGCTGGAAAGTTTTGCCGATAATCTGCGCGAAGCCGGCGGCGAAGTACTCCACCTGCAATGGCAACCGGTCGCCCAGGGCAATGAGCAAACCGGCTGGACGCTGGCGACTCTGCTGGCCGACGAGCGGATAAAAGCCGCTAATCAACAGGCGCTGCAGCGCTATCTCGACGCCCAGCCGGTACTGGTCGATATCGCCAGGGCCAGCGAGGCGATTTCAGGTCTTAATGGGATACGTAAAATCCTGCATGCCGGGCCGCCAATCGCCTGGGCCCACATGTGCGGACCGATGCAGGGCGCGATTGCTGGCGCCATTGTCTTCGAGGGCTGGGCCAGCAGCACGGAAGAAGCGATGCAAATGGCGGCAACGGGACAGGTAGACCTCGAGCCGTGCCACCACCACCATGCAACCGGGCCGATGGCCGGGATTATCAGCCCTTCTATGCCGGTATGGGTGGTGGAAAACCGTACTCAAGGCAACCGCGCGTTCTGTAACTTCAATGAAGGACTCGGCAAAGTGCTGCGTTTCGGCGCCAATAATGAAGATGTGCTGAGTCGTCTCGCCTGGATGGGTGATGTGCTGGCTCCCGCGCTGAAACAGGCGCTGGCGCTGAGCGGTGAAATCGAACTCAAACCGCTGATTGCCCAGGCGCTGCATATGGGCGACGAGTGCCATAACCGCAACGCGGCGGCAAGCGGGCTGTTCTTTAAACGCCTGGCGCCGCATCTGGCGCGTATTGAGCATGGCCCGGAAGCCCTCGAATTTATCGCCGCCAACGATCACTTCTTCCTTAACCTGTCGATGGCGGCCTGTAAATCGATGCTGGATGCCGCCTGCGATGTGCCGCACAGCTCAATGGTCACGGTGATGGCGCGCAACGGCGTTAACTTCGGTATTCGCCTTTCCGGTACCGGTGACCGTTGGTTCCAGGCTCCGGCAAACCCGGTCGACGGCCTGTTCTTCCCGGGCTACGGCATAGACGATGCGGCGGCAGATTTAGGCGACTCGGCGATCACCGAGACCGCCGGGATTGGCGGATTTGCGATGGCGGCTTCGCCGGCAATCGTCAAATTCGTCGGCGGTACGCCGGCCGATGCCGTGCGCCATAGTCTGACGATGCAGGAGATCACTCTCACGACTCATCCGGCGTTCACGCTGCCGGCGCTGAACTTCGCCGGTAGCGGCTGCGGTATCGATGCCCGCTACGTTGTCGACCGCAATATTTTGCCGGTCATCAACACCGGGATTGCCCATAAACATGCGGGCGTAGGGCAGATAGGCGCAGGGATCACCACCGCGCCGCTGGCCTGTTTTACCGCTGCGCTTCTCGCGCTGGCAGAGGAGGTATCTCATGGTTAAAACGAAAATCGCCGTCGTGGCCGTCGGCGGCAATGCGCTAATCCGCAATCCCGGTGAAAACGCGCTGGAGCAGCAGTACGAAGCGGTAAAGGCCACCGCTGAAAACGTCGTCGATCTGATTGCCGCAGGCTGGCGCGTAGTATTGACGCACGGCAACGGCCCGCAGGTGGGTTTTATCCTGCGCCGGAGCGAGATAGCCAAAGACGCCGTCCCCGGGGTACCGCTGGAGTATGCGGTTGGCGATACCCAGGGCGCCATTGGCTTTATGTTTCAGAACGCCCTCAACAACGCGTTATCCGCACGTGGTATTGCTACCACGCCGGTGGTCGCGCTGGTAACGCAGACGCTGATCGACCCCAACGATTCCGCCTTCAGCCATCCTGATAAGCCTATCGGCGACTATATGACGCAGGAAACGGCGGAAACGCTGGCGAAAGCACAGGGCTGGGATATCGCGGAAGATTCTGGCCGCGGCTGGCGACGCGTCGTAGCCTCACCCGCTCCGCAAGAGGTCATTGAAACGCCGGTCATTCGCACTCTGCTCGAACAAAACGTTCTGGTTATTGCCTGCGGCGGCGGCGGCATTCCGGTCTGGCGCGATGCCTCAGGCAAGCTCATCGCCGCTCAGGCGGTCATCGATAAGGACCGGGCTTCGGCGCTGCTGGCCTGCGAATTACAGGCGGATATGCTGCTCATCCCAACCGGCGTTGAGCGGGTCGCTATTAACTTTGGTACCCCTGAGCAGCGCTGGCTCGACACGCTGACGTTAGCAGAAGCGCAAACGCTGCTCGCAAGCGGTCAGTTCGGCGCGGGAAGCATGGCGCCAAAAGTCGAAGCCATGTTGACCTATCTCAGAGGTAATCCGGCAGGCGTCGGGCTAATTACCAGCCCGGAGGCTATCGTTCGGGCCATTGGCGGCAACGGCGGAACCCGGTTTATCGGTTAATTTATGCCGCCATGCGCACGGCGAATGGCGGCCCTGTATTCAGAGAAATAAGGATAAAAAGATGTCGGATAGCAAAATTCTACTGGCGGTCAACGGCACGCTGATGCGAGGCCTGAAGCTCAATCCCAACATGCTGGCTGTAAATGCTGAATTTGTTCGTGAAGATAAAACGGCGCCCTGTTACCGCTGCTGGAGCATCAATGACGATCATCCGGGCATGATTCGCTCGCCCGAGGGCGGGGCGAAGATTGCGCTGGAAATCTGGGCTGTTCCTCCGGCCGGGCTGGGAAATATTCTGCAAAAAGAACCTGCCGGGCTCTGTATTGGTAAAGTGGTACTGGAAGACGGCAGCGAAGTTTTGGGCGTTCTGGCGGAATCATGGCTGGTTAAAGGACAGCCGGAGATCACCGACCTCGGCGGCTGGCGCGCATATACCGGTCATCATCTGACTGATTAACATCAGGAGAAGGATTATGGAGCAAGGAAAACTCACTATCCGCCCACGGCTATGGGTGACGGGCGATCTTAACGCTTTTTTCGGACTCTTTACTAACGTACTGCTGAACGTGCTGGTTCTGTCAGGCCTGGCGCTGTATGTCGCGCAGATTCCGGCAGCGACGGTCTATGGCCGCATCCTGCCGGCGCTCGGTATCGCACTACCGCTGGGTAACCTCTTTTATGCCTGGCTTGCCTGGCGTCTGGCAAAACGAGAGGGCCGCGACACCGTGACGGCCCTACCGTATGGGCCAAGCGTGCCGCATATGTTTATCGTCGTGTTCGTCGTAATGCTGCCAACGCTGCTTATCCATAAGGACTGGATGCTGGCGTGGAAGCTGGGGCTTATCTGGGCGATGATCGTCGGCTTCATTGTGCTGGCTGGCGTGCTGGTTGGCCCGGCGATTCGTAAATATACGCCGCGAGCCGCGATGCTGGGCACGCTTGCAGGTATCGCGATTGCGTTTATCGCCATGCGTCCGGCGTATCAGATGTTCGATACCGCGTGGATAGGTATTGTTTGCTTCGCCATTATCCTGCTCAACTGGGTCGGTAACGTACGCCTGCCGTTTGGTCTACCGGGCGGACTGGCGGTGGTTCTGGTGGGCTGCCTGCTGGGCTGGGGCGCAACCTGGCTTGGCTTTAGCGACCTGATGAATCCGGCGGAAGTCAAAGAGGCGGCGGGGCGCTTCTCGCTCTATTTACCTACCCTATCAACCGATGTCTTTAACGTCCCCATGCATCTGGTATGGCCGCTGCTGGTGACGGCAATCCCGCTAGGGATTTTCAACTTTACCGAAATCCTCAACAACGTTGAGTCCGCGGCGGTAGGCGGCGATAGCTACAACCTGCGCGCGGTACTGGCGGCTGACGGACTGGGCGCAATTGTCGGCGCGCTCTTGGGTTCACCGTTCCCGCCCGCGGTCTATATCGGTCATCCGGGCTGGAAAGCGATGGGTGGGCGTATCGGCTATTCGCTGGTAACCGGCATTTGCATGGCTGTCGTCTGCTTTCTGGGCTTAACTGCGCTGCTGTTGTCGATTATCCCACTGGTGGCGATTGTGCCGATTCTGCTGTTTATCGGTCTGGTCATTGGCGCTCAGGCGTTTCAGGTTTCGCCGAAACGCCACGCTCCGGCCATCGTGCTGGCGCTGGTGCCGAATATCGCCGAATGGGCGAAGACCCAGGTCGATGGCGCGCTGGCCGCCGCCGGGGCTAATACCGTCAATCTCCCGACGGAGGTGGTGAATACCATGGCCAATAATGGCGTGCTGTATCACGGCATGGCAACGACTGGCGGCGGGGCAGTACTGGCGGGCCTGATGATGGGCGCCATTGCCGCGTTTATTATCGACCGGCGCTTTAACTGGGCGGCGCTTTATGCCGCTGCGGCCACCGTCCTGTCGTTCTTCGGCTTTATTCACGGCCATCAGATGGCGTTTAACGCTTCACCGACGGTGACGTTTGGCTATGGCGTTGCCACGCTGTTCCTGACCTTTATGGCCTGGCGACAGGTTCAGGAAGAAGGGAAAATTGACTGGTCGCCAATTGATAATGGCGATGAGGTGGTACATTAAGTCATAAACCGCCGCTGCCGGGATTTTCCCCGGCTTGCGGCGTAACGCCTTAACCGGGCTACGGGAACGCAGGCGTCTGTGAACCCGTAGCCCCGGTAAGCGTTAGCGCCACCGGGGAAGACAATACCTGATTATCAGCTCAGCGGTTTCTCGCCGTTTTGATCCTGATCGACGGCAAAGCAGGCCACCAGCTGGCCACCGTAGTCTTTCAGCTGCGGCTGAAGCTGGGTACATGGGCCGAAGCGACGACGACAGCGGGCGTTAAACGCGCAGCCTGGCGGCGGATTCAGCGGGCTCGGCAGCTCGCCGGTCAGCTTAATGCGTTCGCGACGGTCATCCGGATTCAGGCGCGGCGTTGCCGACAGCAGCGCCTGAGTATAAGGATGCTGCGGGTTGTTGAAGATTTGATCCTTCGACCCTTTCTCCACGCAGCGGCCTAAATACATCACCATCACTTCATCAGCAATGTGCTCAACCACCGACAGGTCGTGGGAGATAAAGACGTAAGAAAGCCCCAGATCCTGCTGCAAATCCATCATCAGGTTCAGTACCTGCGCGCGCACCGAAACGTCCAGCGCGGAGACCGGTTCATCGGCAATCACCACGTCCGGATCAAGCATCAGACCGCGGGCAATCGCGATACGCTGACGCTGGCCGCCGGAGAACATATGCGGATAGCGGTCGTAGTGTTCGGTTTTCAGGCCGACTTTCGCCATCATCGCCAGCGCTTTCTCACGACGCTGCTCTTTACTTAAGCTGGTGTTGATCTGCAGCGGCTCTTCCAGAATCTGCCCCACCTTTTTGCGCGGGTTTAGCGAACCGTAGGGGTTCTGGAACACAATCTGGATTTTCTGCCGACGCAGCTTCTGCGCCTGCGGATCGTGCTTAAGCAGGTCCTGGCCCTGATAATACAGCTCGCCGCCGGTGGGAATTTCGATCATCGTCAGCAGACGACCAAGCGTCGATTTACCGCAGCCGGACTCCCCGACAACTGCCAGCGTTTTGCCGCGTTCAAGGGTAAATGAGACACCATCCAGCGCTTTGACCAGGCGCTCCGGCGCAAATAGCCCCTTCTTCACCGGATAGTATTTTTTCAGATCGGTGGCCAGCAACAGCGGCTGTTGCGTGGTGGCCTCATGCGTACTCATAGCCCAGGCCTCCCGGCATCATCAAGTGGGTAATGACATTTTGACTGGCGACCGCCGTTGAGCAGGTTCAGCTCAGGTTCTTCAGTGCGGCATTTGTCCGTCGCATAGGGACAGCGCGGGTTGAGCAAACAGCCGTTCGGACGGTCATATTTGCCCGGCACCACGCCCGGCAGCGAGGCCAGCCGCGCTTTATCCTGGGCAAACTCCGGCAGCGCGCGCAGCAGCGCCTGGGTGTACGGATGGCGCGGGGCGCGGAAGATATCCTTCGCGTCGCCGGTTTCCACGACCTGACCCGCGTACATAACGATGATCTTGTGCGCCGCTTCGGCCACCAGCGCCAGATCGTGGGTGATCAGGATCAGCGCCATGTTTTCTTTCTGCTGGAGTTCTAAAAGCAGCTCGATGATCTGCGCCTGGATGGTCACGTCCAGCGCCGTCGTCGGTTCATCGGCAATCAGCAGCTTTGGCCGACAGGCGATAGCCATCGCAATCATGACGCGCTGGCTCATACCGCCGGAAAGCTGGTGTGGATAGACATCAAGGCGCGAAGCCGGGTCGGGAATACCGACCAGCGTCAGCAGGTCGATCGCCCGCTGCACGCGGGTTTTCTTATTGCCGCCCTGGTGTACCTTGATGGCTTCCATAATCTGGTAGCCAACGGTATAGCACGGATTCAGGCTGGTCATCGGATCCTGGAAAATCATCGCCACTTCCGCGCCCACCAGCTGGCGGCGCTCTTTTTCGGAGATACGCTTCAGGTCGCGGCCGTTAAACTCCAGCTTTTCAGCCATCACCCGGCCGGGGTAGTCAATCAGCCCCATAATCGCCAGCGAGCTGACCGATTTACCCGAGCCGGACTCACCGACGATACCGACCACTTCGCCCTGATTTACGCTGTAGCTCACGCGGTCTACGGCGCGGAACGGCGTCCCTTCGTCGCCGAAGTGCACCGATAGTTTATCTACATTTAATAACGCCATCTCGAACCTCTTACTGCTTCAGTTTGGGATCGAGCGCGTCACGCAGACCGTCACCCATCAGGTTAAATGCCAGCACCGTCAGCAGGATCGCGACACCCGGGAAGGTGACGACCCACCAGGCGCTCTGCGCGAACTGCAACACATCGGAGAGCATGGTGCCCCACTCCGGTGTTGGCGGCTGCGCACCCATGCCAAGGAAGCCAAGAGCGGCCATATCGAGAATGGCGTTTGAAAAGCCCAGCGACGCCTGAACAATCAGCGGCGCAAGACAGTTTGGAAGAATATTGATAAACATCTGGCGCATCGCGCCTGCGCCCGCCACCCGAGACGCGGTGACGTAGTCGCGGTTCACTTCCACCAGCACCGCGGCGCGGGTCAGGCGCACGTAGTGTGGCAGGGCGACAAAGGTCAGCGCTATCGAGGCGTTGACGATCGACGGACCAAAGATCGCCACCAGCACCAGCGCCAGCAGCAGGCTCGGCAAGGCCAGCATAATATCGACAACGCGCATAATGACCGAGTCAACAACGCCGCCAAAATAGCCAGCAATCAGACCGAGCACCACCCCGAGAATTAGCGACAGCACCACCACCAGACAGCCGACCAGCAGCGACAGGCGCGCGCCGTACATCAGGCGCGACAGGATATCGCGGCCAACGTCATCGGTACCGAGCAGATGGGTTACGCTACCACCCTCCTGCCAGAACGGCGGAGCCAGCAGCGCATCGCGGAACTGATCCGCCGGGTTATAGGGCGCAAGGAAGTTGGCGAAGACGGCGATGATAATCATCACCACGACATAAGCCAGCCCCACGACGGCGCCTTTGTTGCGTTTAAAATAGTGCCAGAACTCCTGCAGAGGGGTCATTGGCACCGGCGCGGCAACAACTTTATTTTCAGTTATTTGTGACATGATGGCCCCTTACTTCTTATGCCGAATACGCGGGTTCACCACGCCATACAACAGGTCGACCAGCAGGTTGACGAGAATAATCATCGTCGCCACCAGCAGTACCCCGCCCTGCACCACCGGATAGTCGCGGCGCTGTAGCGCGTCAATCAGCCAGCGGCCAAGGCCCGGCCAGGAGAAGATAGTTTCGGTAAGAATAGCCCCCGCCAGCAGCGTACCAACCTGCAGGCCGATAACCGTGACCACCGGCAGCATCGCATTACGCAGAGCATGGACGATGATCACCCGCATACGGGTTAGCCCTTTCGCTCGCGCCGTACGAATATAATCCTCGCCCAACACTTCCAGCATCGATGAACGCGTCATACGCACTATCACCGCCAGCGGAATGGTGCCCAGCACCACGGCGGGCAGGATCATATGCATCACCGCATCAATAAAGTCGCCCTGTTCGCCCCAAATCGCGGTATCAATCAGCATAAAGCCGGTCAGAGGAAGGGTATCGTCAAGGAAGACGGTATCGCTGATACGCCCGGAGACCGGCGTCAGGTTCCAGTGCACGGAGACCAGCATAATCAGCATCATGCCCCACCAGAAGATAGGCATAGAGTAGCCGGTCAGCGCCAGACCTACGGAGGTGTGGTCGAAGATAGAGCCGCGTTTGACCGCTGCCAGCACGCCCACCGGGATCCCGACGATGACGGCAAAAATCATCGCGCAGACGCCCAGCTCCATAGTGGCTTTAAAGCGTGGTACAAACTCTTCCCAGACGGGAATACGGCTTTTCAGCGAGATGCCTAAATCACCGTGCATCACGCCCCAAATATAGTTGACGTACTGCTGCCACATGGGTTTATCAAGACCCATTTCGGCCAGCAGCTGCGCGTGACGTTCAGGGGAAATACCACGTTCGCCTGCCATAATCATCACCGGGTCGCCGGGGATCATATGGACGAAGGCAAAAGTGAGAAGGGTAATACCGATAAATGTTGGGATGACAAGTCCCAAACGTCGGAGAATGAACTGCAACATAACCCGGATTCTCTCTAGTGACGACCCGCCTGGTGACAGGGCGTCTGTATTGCTCACAAAAGTAAACTCCCTCTCCCCGCAGGGGAGAAGGTAAGGTTGAGGGGAGTTATTTCCCGCCCTCAACCCGCCCCTCTCCCCCAGGGGAGAGGGGAACGTCTTGCTGATTATTCGATAGAGACGTTATCGAAGTGGTGTTTACCTAATGGATCGACCACGTAGCCTTTGACTTCTTTACGCACTGGCTCGTAGACGGTGGAGTGAGCGACGATCAGCGCCGGAGCCTGGTCATGCATCACCACCTGAGCCTGCTTGTACAGTTCAATGCGTTTGTTGTGGTCGTCGGTAGCGCGGGCCGGCTGAATCAGATCTTCAAACGGCTTGTAGCACCAGCGGGAGTAGTTAGAACCATCTTTGGCCGCAGCGCAGCTGAACAGAGTCGCGAAGAAGTTATCCGGATCCCCATTGTCGCCGGTCCAGCCCATCATTACGGTCTGGTGTTCGCCCGCTTTCGCGCGCTTCAGATATTCACCCCACTCGAAGGTGACGATCTTGGCCTGGACGCCAACTTTAGCCCAGTCGGCCTGAATCATCTCAGCCATACGGCGCGCGTTCGGGTTATACGGGCGCTGTACCGGCATTGCCCACAGGTCAATGGTGAAGCCTTTTTCCAGGCCTGCTTCTTTCAGCAGCGCTTTCGCTTTCTCTGGGTCGTAGGTGTAGTCTTTAACGTCGTCGTTATAGCCCCACATCGTCGGCGGGATCAGGTTCTTCGCGGCCTGGCCTGCGCCCTGGTAAACCGCTTTGATAATCGCTTCTTTGTTGACCGCGTAGGTCAGCGCCTGGCGAACTTTCACATCATCCAGCGGCTTCTTCTCGGTGTTGAAAGAGAGGTAGCCCACGTTCAGGCCCGGCTGCTCCAGCAGGGTGATGTTCTTGTCTTCCTTCATACGCGCGATGTCTGCCGGATTCGGGTAAGGCATGATCTGGCATTCATTTTTCTGCAGCTTAGCGTAGCGCACGGAAGCGTCAGGAGTAATGGAGAAGACCAGGCGATCGATTTGCGGCTTGGTGCCCCAGTAGCCCGGGAAAGCTTTATAAAGAATACGGGAGTCTTTCTGATACTGCAGCAGCTGGAACGGTCCGGTACCGATTGGGTTCAGGTCCACTTTTTCCGGCGTACCGGCTTTCAGCATGTTGTCGGCATACTCTTTTGACAGAATAGAGGCAAAGTCCATGGCGAGGTCAGCGAGGAACGGTGATTCCGGACGAGTCAGCACAAACTGGACGGTGTTATCGTCCACTTTCTTCACTTCGCTAATCAGGTCAGGTAGCCCCATGCCTTCAAAGTATTCATAGCTGCCGCCAGACACTTTATGGTACGGGTTGTTGGTATTTTTTTGTCTGTCGAATGAGAAGACAACGTCATCGGCGTTCAGCGTGCGGGTCGGTTTGAAATCTTTGTTATCCTGCCACTTCACGTCTTTACGCAGATGGAAGGTATAGGTTTTACCATCTTCGCTAACTTCCCACTTTTCAGCCAGGCCAGGGATCACTTCCGTGGTGCCGGTTTTGAATTCGACCAGGCGGTTATAAATTGGTACCGAGCTGGCGTCGTAAGTGGTGCCAGAGGTGAAGAGCTGTGGGTTAAAGCCTTCCGGCGAACCTTCTGAACAATAAACCAGGGTCTTCGCTTGTACGCTTGCTGCGACGGTCATGGCAACCAGGCTCAGACCAAGCTTCAGCATCCCTGACTTTTTCAAGGAAATACTCATTATTCTGCTCCAAATGTGATGTTGTTTGCATATATCCGCCAGACCTTTATTTATGTTATGCCCGGTCCGGTCGGTGGTGCCCGAAAGCGTTGAGAGAGATGGGGATTCCTTTCGCAAAAACGACTGAGTTGCAGTACGGATTCTCCATCAAATGCCCCTCATGCCCTACAATCTGTCAACAGAATGGGGAAACGTCAATACAGCCAACCTGGTTTTACATCCGGGGTGAGAATCTGCGGGCAAAGATTAAAAAAAGTGCAAAGCGCTATTTCCAGCAGAGAAATTTATGCTAGCGGCCAGTAGACAGAATAAAGCCCTTAATATCCTTCGGCAGCCAGTGATAAGCAATTATGTGAAATGGTAAAAAATTCTTGTAATGTGACCAATATGTGAGCGAGAAATAGCGCGAACGTTAAAGCGCACAGCGAAAAATGCTGAAGTTAGCCATAAGCTTCGCGAAAAAAGATCGGAGTATATATAAAAAAATACAATGGAAGATGTCACAAAACAGGGAACTGGCGGCAGGAAATGAGGATGGATGCGTTTTTTCGCACTCCTGACGAGCTGCATATCTCCCGGAGGCGATGCTGCGCATCTGTCCGGGCTACCGGCCCGCAGCCGGCGGTGAACCTGTAGCCCGGGCAAGGCGCATTGCGCCGCCCCCGGGAGCGGTGTACATATGGCTGCATTTCCCGGAGGCGATGCTACGCATCTGTCCGGGCTACTGGCCCGCAGCCGGCGGTGAACCTGTAGCCCGGCTAAGCGCAGCGCGAGCCGGGGATTTCACGAGCCTACGGATGCAAAAAAGCCTGCTCGTTGAGCAGGCTTTCGAATTTGGTCGGTGATAGAGGATGACTCGCCACTACGTGGCTCGCCCTGCGGGCCGTTGCTGACGCAACGTTCTCTCGCTTCGCTCGAGTCGAACCTCTTCCCCCGGAGGTTCTCATCCTCATCTACTACGAATGCAAAAAAGCCTGCTCGTTGAGCAGGCTTTCGAATTTGGTCGGTGATAGAGGATTCGAACCTCCGACCCCTTCGTCCCGAACGAAGTGCGCTACCAGGCTGCGCCAATCACCGAATGCGGGCGCATCTTACTGCTGAGATACACACCCGTCAATGCCTTATTATGAAAAAGTCGCTCAAACGGCGAGAAACTCGCCACTCTCTTATCCCTTCTTCGCCGCAGCGTCAGGCACGTGACACCAGTTGTTATAGTCGTTTATTCCGCCGTCCGGCGAGGTATAGCCAAGACAGCCCATAATGGTGTCATACAGCTCTACATGACGACGCGGTACCTTCATCGCCGCCTGCTGCTTCAGGCGCGCAAATGAAGCTGCATGGTCAGGAGATTCCAGATACTTATCCGACATCCACACCATCATCGGTACCCGGAACTGTTCCGGCGGCGCCATCTTGCGCGGCGTGCCGTGCAGATGCTCGCGCTCATTAATAGACTCGCCGTGGTCGGCCGCATAGAAAACAATCGCTTTCTTATCCCGCAGCTGATCCAGCACGCTGACGATAAAGTGATCGACATAGGTCACGCTGTTATCGTACGAGTTGATCAGCTCCTCCTTCGAACATTTATTATCGACGCCCACGCACTCCGGCTGCCATTGCGCGAAGCTGCGAGGATATCTCTGGGTGTAGTTAAAATGCGAACCTTTGGTATGCAAAACGATCAGGTGCTTACCGCCAGGATTCTTCGCCAGGCCACGCTGCATTTCGTCCACCAGCAGCATATCGTCAACGCTCTTCCCACGGTTGCGCGGCTCGGCGCCAATCTGCTCGCGATAGGCGATATTGTTCGCCATCGTGTTGCTGTAGAACCACATCTCACTCTGCATAGCATACAAGTCGCCGGTAAAACCGAGCTGATGCAGGACAGCAAAGACATTCTGTTCTTTCAGCGTCCGCTGCGGGTTATCATCCGCTCCGCCCTGACGTACAAACATACAGCGCAGCGATAGCTTAGTGGCGGTATCACAGGAGTATCCGCGGAAAGCGACCAGATTTTTCTCCTGCGCCAGCTTAGGGGTGGTATTGCGGTCATAGCCAAGGATACCCATATGATCCCAGCGGGTAGTTTCGCCGATGATAAACACTACGTAAGTATCATCCAGCCCTTCAGGAGCTACGTAGGTGAATTTTTTTGCCGGGTTAATCAGGGATTTAGTATCTGAAGACTCATCAACCTGCGCCCACGCGTATAGCCCCAGCGCCGAAAGCCAGTTAGACGGCAGGTAGGAGTTGGCCACCACGCCGCCATAGCTTGGCAGGTCGACCTCTGAGCTGCGCTCGAAGTTCTTCTGACGGACCTCAAGCAGACGAATTGGTCCCCAGACCATCAGTCCAGCCAGCACCACGATAGTAATATTCTTCATACGCTGACCAGGCGTACGAATCTGGCGCAGCAGTGTAAAGCGACAGCGGTTACTCCAGATAAGCAGTAGCGGCAGCGCGCTCATCAGTATCAGCCAGAGAATCAGATGTAAGCCGATGACCTCTCTGGACAAATCAATATCGGTGGTCATTACCGACGCAATAATGCCGTAGCCAATTACTACGTTCAGGAAGGTCATGTAATAGCTGGCGGCAGCGGAGAAGATAACGACGATGGTCGCGAGGACACGCCAGACCCTGCGCCCGAAAAGCGACAAAATACGCAATAGAAAGAAGGTGACCAGGAAAGCCGCGACCAGTTCTACTGCACCTGAGAGTCCTTTCCAGATGGTAAATTCCTGAGCGTACCCTTCGAAGCGACGAAAGAATACGGCAGCGTTCATAAACCAGCCGATGTACAGCGCCAGCCAGATACTTAGCTTCAGCTGCGTCATCGTTTTAATATATTTCATGCAAAAAACCTGGAAAACGAAAAGATAAAACCGCCCTACTTAAGCGATATAAGTAAGCAGGTTAATAAAGTGCGTTTAGCTTGGTTATAAGAAACCTCTACAAAGCGCGCTAAGTAGACCACAGCAAACGGGAAAAGTATCAGGAGGGAATGTGATCCAGCCAAACATTTACAAAATATTTGGCTGGATAGGCACTATTAGCTTAGTTCATTAAACATCAGGAGCACGACGCCCGCCTGTTTCAGGCATGGGCCTGATGGTAAATCTCACTTTTCGGCTGGCGGATGGTGGTCGACAGCGCCAGGGAAAGGATCAGCAGAGCGAAGATAACGCAGAAGGTCACGTAGAATCCGCCAAACAGGGAAGCAATCAGCGAACCGCAGATGCTGCCGATACCGAAACCGAGATAAATTACGCCGTAGTTTTTCGCCAGATTATTGAGTCCAAAGAACTCGCTGACCAGCGACGGGAAAACGGTAATAGTGCCACCGAAGTTAAAAGCCACGCAGGCAATGGCGGCAAAGAAGGTGGTGGCGTTCAGCGGAGCGAACAGCAGCGCCGCCATACCGATAAGCGACACAACCTGACCGATGGTAATCACCCGGATACGGGACATTTTATCGGACAGAATCCCCAGCACCAGACGGCCGCTAAGGTTAGCGATGGAAATCACGGTTACCGCGTTGGCTGCGGTCGCCACATCGAGATGCACCATCCCCTGAGCAATATCTTTCGCCACGCCAATCACGTACAGGCCGCTCATGCAGGCAGTCAGAAACATTACCGCCAGCATCCAGTACTGCGGCTTACGCATCGATTCGGCAAGGGTAAAGTCGTTCTCGACCACGCCATTATTCGCAACAGCGGTATGGTCCGGCGCATCGGTCATCAGCGTCGCGCCGAAAACGATCATCACCAGCACAATAGCGCCCCAGATAATAAAGGTTTTCTCAAGGCCGACCGTCGCCAGCAGATGGGAATCAATAAATTTAAAACCCAGGCTGCCAAGCCCGTAGGAACCTATAGAAAAGGCGGAGATCAGCCCCTTACGTTCCGGGAACCATTTGACGCAGTTCGACAGCGTCAACAGATAGCCGGCACCGTCCGCTAGCCCCACCAGCAGGCCTGCGCTAAGCCACAGCATCATCAAACTGTTTGAATGGGCGGTAAGAAAGAATCCGAGGCCGAGCAAAACGCCGGACGCCATGGTGACGCGTTTGACGCCAAAACGCTCCTGTAATTTACCCGCTACGGATGAGGAGAGCGCCAGACCGAGGCTTAACAGGCCAAATGAAAACGCCACCTGACTTACCGGCTCATCCAGCTTGTTAGAAAGAGAGCTATTGAACAAACTCCATGTATAAACCGAACCCAGCGCAAATTGCGTAATAATGGTGCCGAGCAGGGTAAGCCAGCGGGTGTATTGACGGTTCTCAGCGTTCATAGCAGTTGTCCTGAATAATTAACTGCCGCCACAATAGCGAAGTCCCCTCCGGGTCTGGGGAAAAAAGGCATGAGCTGCCGTCAGCGCGGAATGAAATGCATTAAAGGCGGAATGAATGACATTGCAAAACATTCACGCCTTAAATATTCGCTGTGAAGTTAGTGCCCACCATCGCTGTAAGATGCGTCATTACTGTAACTTATACGTTAAAAAATTAAATCAAACATGATACGGATAAATTAAAAATTGGCGCTTACGCCCATCAAATAGAGATAATTTTCCCCGGAGGGCAAATTATCCGCCTGCGATAGCGCCGCCCAGGCGGCAAGATGGGAGTTGAGCGACATATCCGCGCCCAACGTCACGTCACGCCATGCCCCGTCCTGACGATTCGGTCCACCAGCATCCGCCGTCAATCCCTGGTTATAGCTCACCTGCGCCCAGGGATGTACGCCCCACAATTTCTGATAATCAACCCGCCATCCCAGCGTATTGACGTAACCCGCTGCGGACGGATTATGACTAAGAGGTGGCGACGTCAGGTCTGAATGTAAACTGGCTACCGGGCCGGAGGTTATGCCGTCGACCAGAGAGAAATTCCAGCCGACGCTCATGCCGCGCGCGCTATCCGCAGGCGGTATTGCCTGATTAAACGCCAGCCCGGGAGCCTCATCGGACGCATTTATTCGTTCCGCGAGAATATCTTCATAGCGCGGTTGGTGATCGCTGTCCCATGTATAGCGTTCTGCTGTATTACTTTTTGTATCGATAGCGATATATTCCTGTTGCCAGGCGTTCGCTCCGACAACACACGACGCCCAGACGGATACGCAAGCCGGGACCAGGAATCCCCGGAGGCCATTGCATTTCTTTATTATCATTAATGCGACTCCAAAAAGAGCCGAAACGGCAAGGTTGCTGTGTTTTTTATGGGGTGTCCTATACCCTAAATAATTCGAGTTGCTTAAAGGCGGCAAGGGAGTGAATCCCCAGGAGCATAGATAACTATGTGACTGGGGTGAGTGACAAATCTGCCGGGAGCAGATTTGAACGTCTCTTGCGACGGCCCGTGAGGGCGAGGCCCATGGATGGGCCGAGTAATCCGTAGCCAACACATAAGCAACTTGAAGTATGAAGGGTATATCCCTGTATTAGGGATAATAACCCTGTATTAACTATTATCTTTATCTTTCAGCCGTCAAGTTGAACGGCTGAGTTTTATGACAAAAGGGAGAGACAGATGCGACGTTGCGGATGGGTCAGTCAGGATCCTTTATATATTGAGTATCACGATAGCGAATGGGGCGTAGCTGAAAAGAATCCCCGGAAGCTGTTTGAGATGATTTGTCTTGAGGGCCAGCAGGCCGGACTATCGTGGATCACGGTGCTGAAAAAGCGTGAAAACTACCGCAACGCCTTTCACCAGTTTGACCCGGTTCGCGTGGCGGCGATGGGCGAAGAAGACGTTGAACGCCTGGTTCTGGATGCCGGCATTATTCGCCATCGCGGTAAAATTCAGGCCATCATCGGTAACGCCCGTGCCTTCCTGGCAATGGAAGAAAATGGCGAACCTTTCGCAGATTTCGTCTGGTCATTCGTCGACAATCAACCGCAGGTGACTCACGCCGCCACCCTGGCGGAGATTCCGACGACTACCCCGGCTTCGGACGCACTGTCAAAAGCGCTAAAAAAACGCGGATTTAAGTTTGTCGGCTCAACCATCTGCTACTCCTTTATGCAGGCCTGCGGTCTGGTCAATGACCACGTCACCGACTGCTTCTGTCATCCGGGAGGCCAGAATGATTCGCAACTGGGACGCTAACGAAACCGGCCCGCTGCTTGAACTATGGCTGGAAAGTACGATCCACGCGCACCCGTTTATCGCTGAAAGCTACTGGCATGACAGTCTGGCGATAGTACGCGACGTTTATCTGCCCGCCGCCCGAACCTGGGTTTGGGAGCAGGGCGACGCGCTGAAGGGCTTTATCAGCGTGATGGAATCTCGCTTCATCGGCGCGCTGTTCGTCGCGCCGGATGCCGCCAGGCAGGGCATCGGCAGCGCCCTGATCGGTGAAGTCAAAAAACACTACGGCTGGCTAAGCCTTGAGGTGTATCAGAAAAACGTGCAGGCGGTGAATTTCTACCATGCGCAAGGCTTCCGCATTGAAGACTGCGCATGGCAGGATGAAACCCAGCATCCGACATGGATTATGCATTGGTCGGCGGATCAAATGCCGTTAGCGTAAGCTCGGGTCCGGTATATTTTTCCAGCCAGGCCAGCGCCGTATTTCCGGCGCAGCCGTTGCCTAACCGCGATGTCGGAATATCTTTGGTCAGCACGTTCACGGCGCCGTTTTTGCAAATGCCCGCCTGAGGGTCAAGATCGGGCCAGGCCCCTTCATGCAAGCAGATAACCCCCGGACGAATGCCGTCGGTGACCACCGCGCCGGCCAGCACCTGGCCGCGTGAATTCCATACCCGTACCAGATCGCCATCGGCAATATTACGCGCCTGCGCATCCTGCGGGTGAATGGTTAACGGTTCGCGCCCCGCCACCGCATACTGCTCGCGCAGCGACGTATGATTGAGCTGGCTGTGAAGACGATGCGCCGGATGCGCGGAAAGCACCTGCAGCTGGCCTGCCTGGGCATTACCATGCCACTCGTCCGGCGCCAGCCACATCGGGTGCGGAGGACAATCAGGATAAGCAAACCCGGCGATGGTCGGCGAGTGTATTTCAATTTTACCGCTGGCGGTTTTCAGCGGGTTTGCCAGCGGATCGTCCCTGAAGGAGGCAAAGCGGGCAAAACGCGCGTTTTGAGGATTTTCCGGCATTTCAATCAGCTGATTCGCCTGCCAGAACTGGGCGAACGGCGGCAGCGTTACCTGCTGCTGCGCCCCACGCTGGGCGGCAATCTGATAAAACGTCTCCAGCCACTGCAGATCGTTTTTACCTTCGGTAAAGCGCTCCCGCCCGCCCTTTTCCCAGCGTTCGCTAAGGTCGGCAAAAACCTCGAAGTCATCGCGCGCCTCATCGCGCGGCGCAACCACCCGCTTCATCGGCACCAGATGCTGGTTGCTGTAATCGCCGGTCATGGTCATATCGTTACGTTCAAAAGAAGTGGTCGCGGGCAGCACGATATCGGCATGGCGCGCCGCCGCGGTCCAGAAGCATTCGGAAATAACGATAAGCTCCGGCTTTTGCCAGGCGCGGATCAGGCGATTGGTATCCTGATGATGAGTAAAGTTGGCGCCGCCCGCCCACCAGATAAAACGAATATCCGGGAAGCGGCGTTCCATACCATTATGCTGATAGACCGCGCCGGGGTTCTCCAGCGCTTCAACGATACGAGCGACCGGAATTTTTTCTACCGCGTCGGTACCACCCGCCACGCTACCCTGCATCGAGGCCAGTACCGCCGCGCGGCGCGTTGGATTACCGCCGTTGGCAAAGTGATAGGAGAGGCCAAAGCCTCCGCCCTCGGTGCCAATCTGACCGAGCATGGCGGCAAGCGTCACCAGCATCCAGTGCTTTTGTTCACCAAACTGCTGGCGCTGCATTCCCCAGCCGGACATCAACATCGTGGTATTTTCGTGGAATAATTTTGCCAGTTGGCGAATTTTATCTGCATTAACGCCACATATCTCGGCAGCCCACTCTGCCGTTTTAGGCGTTCCGTCGCTTTCCCCAGACAGATAGCGGGCAAAAACGTCGTAGCCGCTGGTATAGCGGGCCAAAAATGCATCATCCTGCCAGCCGTTTGCCACCAGCGTGTGGGCGATGCCGAGCATCAGCGCCACGTCAGTGCTCATATGCGGCGCGATCCACTCCGCCGCATCGCCAAAGAACTCCGCCGTTTCCGATCGCATTGGATCGATGCAGATCACCCGCTTCCCGCTCTGGCGCAAGCGGTCAAACCACGGTATCCCCTGTTCGTCGGAAGCATTCCAGGCAATTTTTAGCGTATTTAATGGATTAGCGCTCCACAGCACCACCACCTCGCTATGTTCCAGCACCATCGGCCAGCTGGTCTGCTGCTGATAAACCTCATTACCGCCTACCACGTACGGCATAATTGCCTGCGCAGCGCCGGTGGAATAATCCCCCAGATGCCCGGTATAGCCGCCCGCCAGGCTCATATAGCGCTGGAGCAGCGTCGCCGCTTTGTGCAGCACGCCGTTAGAACGCCAGCCGTAGGAGCCCGCGAAGATGGCGCTCGGGCCATAACTGTCGCGAATGCGTCGATGCTGAGCGTGAATCAGATCCAGCGCCTGTTCCCAGCTCACCCGCACAAACTCATCCTGCCCGCGCACGCCTTGTGGACTTTCAGGCGACGCAAGAAATCCCTTACGCACCATCGGATAACGCACCCGAGTCTTGCTATGTACCTGCTCGCGCACGGCCGTTTGCAGGGAGTTGGCAAAAGGCGTATCAAGCGCCCCGCGCGACGAGATGACGTTTTCGCCGTCGGTTTCGACCAGCATGGGTCCCCAGTGGGCTGCGGTCAGGATAGTTTTAGTGGTAGATGAGGTTGGCAAAGCAGGCTCCTGGTCAGCGATAGCAGGTATGGTGACGATAAGTTATTCAGTTGTTCAATGTTATTTACAAATTGAGATGCGCTCTGCGGAATTTTCTCCGGCTTCGGGCGTCATAATCAACCGTCACGGTCGCTGTGGCAAAGAATAAAAAGGATTAAGGAAATAAGATGAAAAAACGCGTACTCATGATTGCGGCTATCGTTAGCGGCGCACTGGTCATTTCTGGCTGTACCACCAACCCGTATACCGGCGAACGTGAAGCGGGTAAATCCGGTATCGGCGCGGGTATTGGTTCGTTAGTCGGCGCTGGCGTCGGGGCGCTCTCGTCTTCCAAACATGACCGCGGCAAAGGCGCGCTCATTGGCGCTGCGGCCGGCGCGGCGCTGGGCGGCGGCATCGGTTACTATATGGACGTTCAGGAAGCGAAGCTGCGCGAGAAAATGCAGGGAACCGGCGTTAGCGTGACGCGCAACGGCAACAACATCGTGCTGAATATGCCCAACAACGTGACCTTCGACAGCAGCAGCGCCAACCTCAAACCAGCGGGCGCCAATACCTTGACCGGCGTGGCGATGGTGCTGAAAGAGTATGAAAAAACCGCGGTTAACGTGGTTGGCTACACCGACAGCACCGGCAGCCAGGAGCTGAATATGCGCCTGTCACAACAGCGTGCAGAGAGCGTCGCCAGCTCGCTTATCACCCAGGGCGTAGCGGCTAATCGTATTCGTACTACCGGTATGGGCCCGGCAAACCCTATCGCCAGCAATAGCACCGCAGAAGGTAAAGCGCAGAACCGCCGCGTTGAGATTACCCTCAGCCCGCTGCAGTAACCTCCCTCCTCTGCCCGGTGAATTGCCGGGCAAAATGCTTGATATAGCGAATTTTCGCGCTAAGGTGTGTGCAGATTTCAGCAAAGGAAGCCACCATGGCGAAAGCGGCGCGAGCAACCATTAGCGATGTGGCGAAAGCCGCAAAGACCGGCAAAACCAGCATTTCACGTTATCTGAACGGCGAGAAGCATCTGCTTTCCGACGATTTACTGAGGCGTATTGAAAAAGCGATTGCCGAGCTCGATTATCGTCCCAGCCTGATGGCCCGCGGCCTGAAGCATGGCCGCACCCGGCTAATTGGCCTGATCATCGCCGATATCACCAACCCCTACTCCGTCAATGTGCTCAGCGGCATCGAAGCCGCCTGTCGCGAAAAAGGCTTCACCCTGCTGGTGTGTAATACCAATAACGAGCTGGATCAGGAACTGCACTATCTCGACCTGCTGCGCAGTTATCAGGTTGAAGGGATCGTGGTCAACGCCGTCGGGATGCGTGAGGATGGCCTCAACCGCCTGCAGCAGTCGGCGCTGCCAATGGTGCTTATCGATCGCAAAATCCCGGAATTCGCCTGCGATGTCGTCGGACTTGATAATGCCCAGGCCGCCACCACCGCCACGGAACATCTGGTGGAAAAAGGCTTCGAAGCCTTACTGTTCCTCAGCGAACCTATAGGCTCGGTCAACACCCGCCGCGAACGTCTGAGCGCCTTTCGTAGCACCCTCCAGCGCCATACCGGCATCGTTGCGGAAAACGCCGAGGTACCGCTTAACGATAGCGCGATGCTCGATAACGTCCTGCGTCATTTTCACTCCCACCATCGTGGAATGCGTAAAGCGGTGATTTCCGCCAACGGCGCGCTGACTCTACAAGTTGCGCGCTCCCTGAAACGCGTAGGCCTGATTTGGGGTAGCGATATCGGCCTGCTGGGCTTCGACGAGCTGGAGTGGGCCGAGCTGGCGGGCGTGGGGATAACGACCCTCAAGCAGCCAACCTGGCAGATTGGCTTTGCCGCCGTTGAGCAGGTGGTCCGCCGGATTGAAGGCAGCACAGATCCGGTTTGTGAGCGCGTGTTTTCCGGAGAACTGATAGTCAGAGGCTCCACCTCCCGCTAACTCCTTCGTGATGACGATCATAAATTAGACATCCTGGCCTTTGCTTTGGAACCGATACCATCTAGCGTAATAAACAACGCATCAGATAATCGCCGGAGTTTACAGGATGGCCAGAAAAATTATTGTCGTTACCGCCGCGTACGGGAATGACCATGTTAAAGCGCTGGGCGGGCAGTCCGCCGTGCTGCCGTTTATCGCCGATTCCGGCGCGGACGGCGTGGAGATCCGCCGCGAGCTGTTCAGCGCTGATGAACTACATCATCTGGCGGATTTAGCCGCAGACATTGAGCGCCGCGGCCTGTTGGCCTGCTATTCCGCGCCGGAACCCCTGTTCGTCGTAGACGGTTCGCTCAACCCCCATCTTTCCGCGCTTTTACTGGAAGCGCAAACACTTAACGCACTGTGGCTGAAGCTCTCGTTGGGCCACTTTATCCATCACGAAGGTCTCGAAAGCCTGCGCGATATTCTGCAAGAGAGCGGCATGGCGCTGGTGGTGGAAAACGATCAAACCAACTGCGGCCAGCTGGCGCCGATGCAGCGCTTTAAAGCCGCCTGCCGGATTAATCAGCTGCCGATCACCCTGACCTTTGATATGGGCAACTGGCTATGGGTAGGTGATTCGCCGGAAGAGGCCGCGCGTCACCTGGCTCCTGCCGTCAGCTATATTCATGTTAAGGCCGCTGAGCCGCACCATTCTCAGTTTCGCGCAGTTCCGCCGGACGAAGCCTCCGGGCGCTGGCTGGCGCTGCTCGACAACCTGCCCGCCGATGCCCCACGCGGGATTGAGTTTCCGCTGACCGGCCATGACCTGACGGCCGTGACCCGCCGCTACGTCAACCTGTTACGCGAGGATTAAGTTATGCAAAAAACGTTAGATGTCATCACCATAGGCGAGGCCATGGCGATGTTTGTCGCCACCGAAACCGGTGAGCTGGCCGATATAGAACACTTTATGAAGCGCGTGGCGGGCGCGGAGCTTAACGTCGCTACCGGCCTGGCCCGCCTCGGCTTAAGCGTCGGCTGGGTGAGCCGCGTTGGTCAGGACAGCTTCGGCCGTTTCGTCCTCAATGCGCTGGCGAAAGAGGGGATCGACGCATGCGGAGTGAGCACCGATGGCCGCTACGCTACCGGCTTTCAGCTGAAATCTAAAATTGAAAATGGAACCGATCCCATTGTGGAGTATTTCCGTAAAGGTTCCGCTGCCAGCCATCTGTCGTCGGATGATTTCAACGAGTCGTACTTCACCAGCGCCCGCCATCTGCATTTAAGCGGCGTAGCCGCTGCGCTGTCGGAAAGCTCATATGCCCTGCTGGACCTCGCGGCCCGCACCATGAAAGCACACGGAAAAACGATCTCTTTCGATCCTAATCTGCGCCCCACCCTGTGGAAAAGTGAAGCCGAAATGATCGAGAAGCTCAACCTGCTCGCCTTCCAGGCCGACTGGGTTCTGCCGGGTTTAAAAGAAGGGATGATCCTGACCGGGCAGCAAACGCCGGAAGCCATCGCGGATTTTTATCTCACTCGCGGCGTTCGCGCGGTGATCATTAAAACCGGTTCCGACGGCGCCTGGTATAAAACCGCCGACGGCGAACAAGGGGCCGTGGCGGCGATAAAAGTGGATAACGTCGTCGATACCGTCGGTGCAGGCGATGGTTTTGCCGTTGGGGTGATTAGCGCCCTGCTGGAAGGTAAGCCGCTGCCGCAGGCGGTTAAACGCGGTAACAAAATCGGCTCGCTGGCCATTCAGGTTCAGGGCGATAGCGAAGGATTACCCACGCGCGAAGCGCTGGGCGAGTAAGCAGATTCAGCACAACGTCAGGGCCGCCCTGTACCCTACATGCAGCGCGGCGTAACAGATCACAATGATAAGTGTCACCTCACTAACAGAGGCAAACCTATGAATAGCTCGACGAATGCAACAAAACGCTGGTGGTACATCATGCCTATCGTGTTTATCACGTACAGCCTGGCATACCTCGACCGCGCTAACTTCAGCTTCGCTTCGGCGGCCGGTATCACTGAAGATTTGGGGATCACCAAAGGCATCTCCTCCCTGCTGGGGGCGCTGTTCTTCCTCGGCTACTTCTTCTTTCAAATCCCCGGTGCGATTTACGCCGAACGTCGCAGCGTCCGCAAACTGATTTTTATCTGCCTGATCCTGTGGGGCGCGTGCGCCTCGCTGACCGGGATGGTACACAATATTCCCGCGCTGGCGGCGATCCGTTTTATCCTTGGCGTGGTAGAGGCGGCGGTAATGCCGGCGATGCTGATTTATATCAGCAACTGGTTTACCAAATCCGAGCGCTCGCGCGCTAACACCTTCCTGATCCTCGGCAACCCGGTAACGGTTTTGTGGATGTCGGTGGTTTCCGGCTATCTGATTCAGGCCTTCGGCTGGCGGGAAATGTTTATTATTGAAGGGGTTCCGGCAATTATCTGGGCATTCTGCTGGTGGGTGCTGGTGAAAGATAAACCGTCGCAGGTCAACTGGCTGGCGGAAAGCGAAAAAGCGGCCCTGCAGGAGCAGCTGGAGCGTGAACAGCAGGGTATCAAACCGGTGCGCAACTACGGCGAGGCCTTCCGCTCACGCAACGTTATTCTGCTGTGCATGCAGTATTTTGCCTGGAGCATCGGGGTTTACGGTTTTGTACTGTGGCTGCCGTCAATCATCCGCAGCGGCGGAGAAAATATGGGCATGGTGGAAGTCGGTTGGCTCTCTTCCGTTCCTTATCTGGCGGCAACCATTGCGATGATCGTGGTGTCATGGGCCTCCGATAAAATGCAGAACCGCAAGCTGTTCGTCTGGCCGCTGTTGTTAATTGCCGCCTTCGCGTTTATCGGCTCATGGGCCGTCGGCGCGAACCATTTCTGGGCTTCTTATACTCTGCTGGTGATTGCCGGCGCGGCGATGTACGCCCCGTACGGGCCGTTCTTCGCTATCATTCCTGAAATGCTGCCGCGTAACGTTGCCGGGGGCGCCATGGCGCTGATTAACAGCATGGGCGCGCTGGGCTCATTCTTTGGCTCATGGTTTGTTGGCTACCTGAACGGTACCACCGGCAGCCCGTCAGCATCGTACATCTTCATGGGAGTGGCGCTTTTCGTCTCGGTATGGCTTACTCTGATTGTTAAGCCTGCTAATAATCAAAACCTTCCGCTCGGCGCACGTCACGCCTGAAACCTCAACGCAACGGAGAACCGCATGAAGCCGTCAGTTATTCTCTACAAAACGCTTCCCGACGACCTGCAACAGCGTCTGGAACAACACTTCGCCGTTACTCAGGTGAAGAACCTGAGCCCGGAGACCGTTTCGCAGCATGCAACCGCCTTCGCCGAAGCGGTTGGACTGCTGGGTTCCAGCGAAAAAGTCGATACCGCGTTACTGGAGAAAATGCCGAAGCTTCGTGCAACCTCGACTATCTCCGTCGGCTACGACAACTTTGACGTCGAGGCGTTGAACGCGCGTAACGTGCTGCTGATGCACACGCCAACCGTGCTGACCGAAACCGTCGCCGATACCGTTATGGCGCTGATGTTAAGCACCGCGCGTCGGGTAGTTGAAGTAGCTAACCGCGTGAAGGCCGGAGAGTGGACCAAAAGCATCGGCCCGGACTGGTTTGGTAACGACGTGCACCATAAAACGCTTGGTATTGTCGGCATGGGACGTATTGGAATGGCACTTGCCCAGCGCGCCCACGCCGGCTTCGGCATGCCGATTCTCTATAACGCTCGCCGCCCGCATCCGCAGGCGGAAGAGCGCTTTAACGCCCGCTACTGCGATCTTAACACCCTGCTTCAGGAAGCTGATTTTGTCTGTCTGATCCTGCCGCTGACCGAAGAGACTCATCATCTGTTCGGCAAAGCGCAGTTCGCCAGAATGAAGCGATCCGCCATCTTTATTAACGCCGGGCGCGGTCCGGTAGTTGATGAGAAAGCGCTGATTGCCGCGCTGCAGGAAGGCGTTATTCATGCCGCCGGACTGGACGTTTTCGAGCAAGAGCCGCTGGCGAAAGACTCCCCGCTGCTGAGCATGCCGAACGTCGTTGCGGTGCCGCATATCGGCTCAGCGACCCATGAAACGCGCTACAACATGGCGGCCTGTGCGGTAGATAACCTGATTGATGCCCTGAACGGCAAGGTAGAGAAAAACTGCGTAAACCCGCAGGTGAAGTGAGAAAAGAAAACCCGGGCAAAGGTGAATCCCAGCCCGGGTTGTCAGAAGCGTTAACGGGTCGCGTTAACTGCCGCAGTCCACGCCTGGTTAAAGGCCTGGTGCTGAGCGGCCAGCGGCCCAATCAGCGTATTATACTGGCTGGCCTGCTGTGAAGTCGGGAACTGAATACCGTTTGCCACGAAGCTGACCTGGGCTTCCTGCTGAGCAATAAAATCGCCCACCTGCACCAGCTGCTGAGTAAATACCTGCGCGGCCGGGATTAACGGCTGTAGCGCGTTCGCCGGGGCGGTGACGACTTTATTATATACCTGGTCAAAGACCGGCTTGAGATCGTCACCCTGTTTCAGCGCACCGCGAGCGGCATCCGCCTGCATTTTTGCGTTTTCGAGCTGCTGGCTAAGGACACCTAACGCGCCGTTTGCCTGACGCAGAGGCTCGCGTTGGGTCACATAATCCTGCGGTACGCGAATCGCGTTGACGCTATCAACCACGGGACGCAAACCCGCATCCATCGCCTGGCTCACCTGCTGCGAGTAGCCGTAAATCACCGCGTAATCGGAAACGAAAGGCCCAAACTGTTTTTTCTGATCGGCGGTCAGCGTCGGCAGACGTTCGCCGCTACGCATTGCCGTATTTTGCAGGAAGTCGATAAACGCTTTGCGCTGATCGCCTTCTTTATCAAAACACCCACTCAGGCTAACCACCATTAACAGGGCCGCAATAGCCGCAAACCAGCGAGAGCAGGACTTTCCTGTCGCCATTTTTTTACTCCTTTCAGCCAAAAAAAGCGCAAACAGACACACACGTGCCAGACGCTGACAAGGATAGTCCAGGTCGGCCTTGCAGGATACCTTTTCCTCACAATCTTCCGCCTTAAAACCGGGTTTTTGGCGTTTTCGCGTGCGGTAGTACCGTCTGTTAAGCTCATCACAATTACCATCATCGCTCAGCCCGCAACGAATTTATCTAATAGACTGATTTAATTATTTTTAATTAAACAGGGCTCTTTACGCACCAGTAAAGCGGACGATAATCGCACGCTTCCCTTTTTGCCTGCATTGCCTGAACCGCCGTTCGATGATTTTATTAAATGAGCGATTAACGACAACTTGTTCGATAATCGCACAAACAACATCAACGCCCGCGAGGGAGATAATAATAATCTATACCCAACATAATCCGAGTTGCAGGACAAGCTGAACAGCGCTTGCGCAACCCCTAAAGGCGAAGCCAACGCATAGGCAACTTGAAATATGACGGGTATATCTCTGTCCCCCGCTCTGCCTGCCAGGAATGCCGCATGAAGAAAACAACCATCGATATTCAGGCTTTTATTAATGAACATCCCTTCACGAAATACCAGTGGATGATTCTGGCCTTATGTTTTATCACCGTCGCGATGGACGGATTCGATACCGCGATAATCGGCTTTATCGCCTCTGACCTGGTGCAGGAATGGGGCGTCGAAAAATCAGCGTTAGGCCCGGTGATGAGCGCCGCCTTAGTCGGACTCGCCGTCGGCGCGCTCACCGCCGGCCCGCTCGCCGATCGCGTTGGGCGTAAAAAAGTGCTGATTATGTCCATCGTGGTTTTCGGCGGCTTCAGCCTGCTGACCGCCTTTGCAACCAGCCTGAATCAGCTGACGCTGCTGCGTTTTCTCACCGGCCTTGGGTTGGGGGCCGCCATGCCAAACGCCGCAACGCTGATGAGCGAATATGCCCCCGAGCGCCGCAGGGCGCTGATGGTCAACCTGATGTTCGTCGGCTTCCCGATGGGCTCCTCGCTGGGAGGCTTTCTCTCCGCGTGGATGATCCCCCATTACGGCTGGCAAAGCGTGCTGGTACTTGGTGGCGTGATACCGCTGCTGCTGGCGGTAGTACTGATTTTTCTTCTGCCGGAGTCAGCGCGCTATATGGTCGTCAAACGGCACTCCGCTGAGCGTATCGCCGCTATTCTGCGCCGCATCGCGCCTGTTCCCGAGCGGGCAGAATTTGAACTCCGTGAGGCGGGACAGATACAAGAGAAGTCCGCCATCGGCGTTATTTTTTCTCCGCGCTACGCCGTCGGTACCGTCATGCTCTGTCTGACCTACTTTATGGGCCTGCTGATCTTCTATTTACTGACCAGCTGGCTACCGCTGCTGATTCGCGAAACCGGCGCGACGATGAGCCAGGCCTCTATTATCACCGCGCTGTTCCCGCTGGGTGGCGGCATCGGCGTACTCATCCTCGGGGCGCTGATGGATAAAATCAACCCGAACAAAGTGGTTGCCGTAGGCTGGCTGCTAACCGGGGTATTCGTTTGCCTGGTCGGGTTCTCAACCCACAGTCTGCTGTTGATGGGAGTAATGGTATTTATTGCCGGCAGCATTATGAACGGTGCGCAATCGTCAATGCCTGCGCTGGCAGCCGGGTTTTATCCTACGCAAGGACGTGCGACCGGCGTCGCCTGGATGTTAGGAATTGGTCGCTTTGGTGGCATCCTTGGCGCATTTAGCGGCGCATTTCTGATGCAGGCCCAGCTCTCTTTCGAAACAATCTTCTCACTGCTGGCTATCCCGGCCTTCTTGTCCGCCATTGCGCTGCTGGTGAAATACAAGCTGAGCCAGCGCCAACCCACGACTTTGCAGGGCGAAGTGGAGAAACTGCAGAAAGCGTAACCCCGAGGCCAGCGTGAGCACGCTGGCCTTTTCCGCTTTTCTTCTTAACTGTTTACAATAATTTTCTAATCCGTTTGTATTGATATTAATCATCGCCTTATCTCCGGGCGCTCCCCCCTGACCTAAGCCATGCCGGCAAATAATCACTAGCGTGATCATTTTTTTGTTTTTTTACGACTATTCTTAAGAAGCTCTACATAATTCACCCTCCGCCGTATGAAAGAGAGGAGTTCTCAATGGAATATAAAGATCCTGCATTTGAACTACTGAGCAACCTGGAACAAATTATTTTTAAAGATCAGTCTCAGGCGGCCTCCCTGACGCGTAAGCCCGCCGTATTCAGCGAATTTGAACAGCTGCGCAAAGGTACCGGGCTGAAGATAGATGATTTTGCCAACGCCATGGGCGTCAGCGTAGCAATGGTGCAAGAGTGGGAATCGAGACGCGTCAAACCCTCGATTACAGAGCTAAAACTGATGCGCTTAATACAGGCTAACCCACAGCTTTCAAGACAGCTTATTGATTGATAAATTTAAATATTTTGGATTTTGGCTAGCGGTCCTGTTAAGGGCCGTTTTCAAGCCAGCGAAAAAAAAGTTTGCTATCACCCCGCGAAAATGCGTTAATGCTCGCAGGTTTGATGTAAAGACCACAGAGCATTCGAATAGAGCAGTCCTTCAAAGGTTATCCGTTGATACCCCGGTAGTGAACTTTCCCTTTATCGCTTCAAATCTGTAGTCCAGACCGTAACGCCGAAAGGCTCATTTATTTTTTTAAAGGTAATTCACTATGTCCGGTAAAATGACTGGTATCGTAAAATGGTTCAACGCTGACAAAGGCTTCGGCTTCATCACTCCTGACGATGGCTCTAAAGACGTGTTCGTACACTTCTCTGCTATCCAGAACGATGGCTACAAATCTCTGGACGAAGGTCAGAAAGTTTCCTTCACCATCGAAAGCGGCGCTAAAGGCCCGGCAGCTGGCAACGTAACCAGCCTGTAAGCTTAAAAAGCTCAGAATTCTAAAGTCCCTGCCAAACGGCGGGGATTTTTTTGCACTTAACAAACCGCCATCGCAGGATGGCGGTTTTGTATTTATATCGTCTCAAAGTACCAGTCGCCTTCCCGCCATTCCAGGCTGTGAGTCAGCTTGAGAGCCTGTAAAAAAGCGTCATCATGCGACACCACTATCATTGCGCCGGGAAACGCCGCCAACGCAGCTTCAATGGCCTGAGTAGACGCCAGATCGAGATGGTTAGTCGGTTCGTCCAGCAGCAGGAGCTGCGTGGCATCCCGTCGCCAGAGCACACAGGCCAGCGCCGCCTTCAATCTTTCTCCTCCGCTCAGCGCCAATAGCGGCAGATGGACTTTATCCGCGCCAAGCTGTAGCTGCGCCAGCTGGCTGCGTAACACGCCTTCTTCTAAGGGCGTGTCGCCGAGATTCAGAAGCGCCATTACTGACAGAGACAGATCCAGCTGAGTCAGATGCTGGTCGAGATACGCCGCGTTAACCGATAAGCGGCAGTTTCCTGAAAGCGGAGGCTCCAGCCCCAGCAACGTTTTGAGCAACGTGGTCTTACCGCAGCCGTTGGGGCCACTCAGGGCCACGCGCATCGGTCCATCCATACGCCAGTTCAGCGGCGCCATAACCGTATGCGCCAGCTGCAATGCCTCCAGCTCCAGCACCTGTTTTCCGGCGGCTATATGACTGCCCGCCAACGTAAACATCACCGGGCTGTCCTCTTCTACCCGCTCCCGGGCCTGTATTACAGCATTGTTGAGCGCGCCATTTTGTTGGCGATGCTGGCGCTGAAGGCTGCCAGGCCGTTCTTTCGCCGCGCCTTTGTAAGCCACCCGCTCGAACGACGCGATATTTAGCGTATCAACGGTGCGTAGCGTCTGCGCGGATCGCCGCTGGCAGGCATCGTGCTCTTTATGCATTCGTGCGCGAGTACGACGACGTTCAGTTACGGCATGTTCCAGCGCGGCGCGAGCCGCCTGCTGCTCCACCTCTCGTTGCTGCTGATAATCCGCATAGTTGCCCCCATAGATTCGCAAAGCAGTGGGCGTCAGCTCCATGATACGCGGCATTAACATCAACAGCTCCCGGTCATGGCTGGCAATCAGCGCTCCACCGCGCCATTGCTCAAGCTGCTGATACAACCACTTCCGACCCTGCCGATCGAGATGGTTGGTAGGTTCGTCAAGCAGCAGAAAATCCGCGCCGGATAAAAATGCTCCGCTGAGTTGCGCCTTAACTCTTTCGCCGCCGCTCAACGAAGAGGCGAGCCGCCCGGGGGAAAACTCACCCAAGCCAGCGGCCAGGAATGCGGTATTCAGACGATCCGGGAGATCCCAAAAACCATCCAGGCGTTCAAGATCGTCGGCTCGCCCCTCGCCTCGCTCAAGACGAGTCAGAGCAGAAAAAATGAATTCGAAACCCAACAATTCCGCTAATGTCGTAGCTGGCGTAATCATCTGCTGCTGAGCAACATAGCCGACTGAAGCCATACGTTCGATATGTCCGCCTGACGGCGAGTCAAGCCCCGCCAGCAAACGCAACAGTCGGGTTTTCCCAACGCCATTACGACCGACAAGACCACACAGTGAGGCTTCCAGCGATAAATTTAGCGGACCAAAAAGGGTATCTCCCGTCGCAAACTGACAGGTGACCTGATGCAAAATAAAAGAGGGGGACTGGGCACAATGAGCCATAAGCACTCCTGAATGAAATCAATACTTCCCCTGCTGGCAATTAGCGCTAAGCAAGGCGTGAAATTCATCAGTCGTGTTTGTTCATTTGGCGTGTGCTCTCCAGTGAGACGAGGGATTCGTCGGGACATAGGATAGCCACACCCCGACATGAATTTCAAGTCTGTTTTTTCACCAGATAACGAAAGTTAAAAAAAAGCCTCCTGGTGACAGGAGGCAAAATATCTATTTGATGGAAAATAACAGGGTGCATTGAGAATGCTTCACGCCGTAAGAATGACGGGAATCGCTCCCCACCAGATGCTCTTACTGTTTAATTTCACAGGCCAAGAAAGCCACCAGCTCAATATTTCCCTGTCTGAGCTGCAATTCACATAGTGAGTCACGAACCATCCAGGTAAATAATAAAATAGTGAAGCAAATCACTACTAAGCCAAACAACAGATACTTTTGCGGCATTCCTCGCCCCCAGTGTTGATTTTCAACAGGTAAGAGGCTACTCTTATGGTGTTCATGCATAGGGGAGCCTCACTTTGATTTATAATCAGGTGGGGCTTTTCTCTGTCTGTCTCCCGCTGAATACCTGAGACAAACAGTCTCAAGCACCCGCCGCCATTCTACCGTAAATATCCAACCAGACGACGTTGATATATTCCTAAAATATTTCATCACCGATGAATATAAATAATAAAAATATCATCCAGCGAATTATTAACGGTTCGGCTATTTATATTTCACAGATAAAAAAACCTGCCCTGAGGCAGGTCTTTTATTATTAACGACACGCTTACTGCAGCAGGGAAATATCCGCTACCTGCAGGAATAGCTCGCGCAGCTTGGACAGCAGCGTCAGACGATTCACGCGCACGTTCTGGTCTTCAGCGTTCACCATCACGTTCTCGAAGAACTCATCCACCGGCTCGCGCAGGGACGCCAGCTCAATCAGCGCATCCTGGTAACGTCCTTCGGCGAAGTACGGCTGCAGCTTATCGCGCAGCACGACTAAATTGCCTGCCAGTTTGATTTCAGCAGCTTCTTTCAGCACGGAGGCATGAACGATATCGTTCAGCGTAACGTCTGATTTCGCCAGAATGTTGGAGACACGCTTGTTCGCCGCCGCCAGCGCGGAAGACTCTTCGAGGGTACGGAAGTGCGAAACCGCCTTCATACGCGCATCAAAGTCTGCCGGACGGGTCGGACGACGCGCCAGCACCGCCTGAATAGTGTCGACAGTGTAACCCTCATCCTGATACCAGGCTCGGAAACGGCCCAGCATGAAATCGATAACATCATCAACAACGTTGGCGTTAGTCAGCTTGTCGCCGTATAAACGCACCGCTTCTTCAGTGAGAGTCTGCAGGTCCAGATTCAGGTTCTTCTCAACGATGATACGCAACACGCCCAGCGCGGCACGACGCAGCGCAAACGGGTCTTTGTCACCTTTCGGATGCTGACCGATACCAAAGATTCCCGCCAGGGTATCCATCTTATCGGCAATCGCAACCGCGCAGGCTACCGGATTTGACGGCAGATCATCGCCGGCGAAACGCGGCTGATACTGCTCGTTCAGGGCAACCGCGACATCTTCCGCTTCGCCATCATGGCGCGCGTAGTGCATACCCATCACGCCCTGAGTATCGGTGAACTCAAAGACCATGTTGGTCATCAGATCGCACTTAGACAGCAGGCCCGCGCGGGTAGCGTGGTTCACGTCAGCGCCAATCTGCCCGGCGATCCAGCCGGCCAGCGCCTGAATGCGGTCCGTTTTATCGCGTAAGGTACCCAGCTGCTGCTGGAACAGTACGGTTTGCAGACGCGGAAGGTTATCTTCCAGACGTTTTTTACGGTCGGTATTGAAGAAGAACTCAGCATCTGCCAGACGCGGACGAACGACCTTCTCGTTACCGGAGATAATCTGCTGCGGGTCCTTCGACTCGATGTTGGCCACAAAGATGAAGTTCGGCAGCAGCTTGCCCGCGTTGTCGTAAACCGGGAAGTACTTCTGATCGCCCTTCATGGTGTAAACCAGCGCTTCAGCAGGCACCGCGAGGAATTTCTCTTCGAACTTCGCCGTCAGCACCACCGGCCATTCCACCAGTGAAGTCACCTCTTCCAGCAGACTTTCGCTAAGATCGGCATTGCCGCCAATTTTACGCGCTGCTTCTTCCGCATCGGCTTTGATTCTGGCTTTACGCTGTTCGTAATCGGCGATGACTTTACCGCGCTCCAGCAGGATTTGCGGGTACTGATCGGCATTGTCGATGGTGAACTCCGGCTCACCCATAAAGCGATGGCCGCGAATAACGCGGTCGGACTGTACGCCCAGAATTGTCGCCGGGATCACGGTGTCACCCAGCAGCAGAGTCACGGTATGAACCGGACGTACGAAGTGGACGTCAGAGGCGCCCCAGCGCATCAGTTTCGGGATCGGCAGCCTGGCCAGCGAAGCGGCAATCATATTCGGCAGCAGCGCTTCGGTGCTCTCGCCCTTCACGTGAGCGCGATACAGCAACCATTCGCCTTTGTCGGTCACCAGACGCTCAGCCTGATCGACGGTGATGCCACAACCACGCGCCCAGCCCTCAGCCGCTTTGCTCGGTTGACCGCTGGCATCGAACGCCTGGGCAATCGCCGGACCGCGTTTTTCAACTTCTCGGTCTGCTTGTGCAGACGCCAGATTCGCCACCTTCAGCGCCAGGCGACGCGGGGCAGCAAACCATTCAACTTTACCGTGCGCCAGGCCAGCGTTATCCAGCTCAGCGGTCACGTTCGCAGCAAAGGATTCAGCCAGGCTGCGCAGTGCTTTTGGTGGCAGCTCTTCAGTGCCGATTTCCACCAGGAAAGTTTTCTCAGACATGGCCGCCTCTTATTTATTCTTGTTGCACATCGGGAAGCCAAGGGCTTCACGGGAAGCATAGTAAGCTTCAGCCACTGCTTTAGTCAGGGTACGAATGCGCAGGATGTAGCGCTGACGTTCGGTGACGGAGATGGCTTTACGCGCATCCAGCAGGTTAAAGCTATGGGCGGCCTTCAGAATGCGCTCGTAGGCAGGCAGCGGCAGCGGGTTTTCCAGCGCCAGCAGCTGCTGAGCTTCTTTCTCATACTGCTCAAAGCAGGAGAACAGGAAGTCAACGTCAGCGTATTCGAAGTTGTAGGTGGATTGCTCAACTTCGTTCTGATGGAACACGTCGCCGTAGGTGGTTTTACCCAGCGGGCCATCGCTCCAGACCAGGTCGTAAACGCTGTCTACGCCCTGAATATACATCGCCAGACGCTCGAGACCATAGGTGATCTCGCCGGTAACCGGCTTACACTCCAGACCGCCTACCTGCTGGAAGTAGGTGAACTGCGTAACTTCCATACCGTTCAGCCACACTTCCCAACCCAGACCCCAGGCGCCCAGCGTCGGGTTTTCCCAGTTGTCTTCGACAAAACGAATATCATGGATGGTCGGATCCATACCCAGCTCTTTCAGAGACCCAAGGTACAGCTCCTGAATGTTATCTGGAGAAGGTTTTATCACCACCTGGAACTGATAGTAGTGCTGTAAACGGTTCGGGTTTTCACCATAGCGGCCGTCGGTCGGTCGGCGAGAAGGCTGCACGTAAGCGGTAGCCATCGGCTCCGGGCCCAATGCGCGTAAGCAGGTCATCGGGTGAGAGGTGCCGGCGCCAACTTCCATGTCCAGTGGTTGAACAATGGTGCAGCCCTGGCGAGCCCAGTAATCCTGTAAGGTCAGGATCAGGCCCTGGAAGGTCCTGGTATCAAACTTTTGCATATGATTTCGTGCTGGATACGTGTGGATTTAAAGGAAGGAGCCAGTATACCCGCTGGCTGCGAGATATACAGTACGAAACGGGATTGTTTAGGGAAAATTGCGGAAATAAGCGCCACCGGAGGCGCATTTAGCGCATGGAAAGATGTAAAAACTGCCCTTCCGGGTCAAAAGAACAGATAAAGCGTTCATTACGCGAAGTCACTCCTGAAAGCTCATAGCTCCCCTGGAACTGTTCGAAACGACTGACATCAATCTGATGTACGCCCGTGCTGTAGCGCACTGCGGCGTTATCTTTGCACAATTGCTCCATATTAAGCGTCGCCTGCGGCGTTATCCGTCCTTTTTGCGCTTTCTGCACCGGCTGAGACGACGTTGTGCTACAGCCCGCCAGCATGCAGAGCAGCAGCCCAGAAAACGCATATTTCATTACCATTTTTTCTCGACCGCCTTGTTAGTAAATTGTTATCGTGCAGGTTACGTTAAATGACCGGCTCATTGTGCGAATTGGGCCACACCTCGACAAGTCTATGCCGAAAAACTCGGATTATTCCACTGAAATACAAGCGGATAAGGGCAGTCAGACTCTTTATGAGAGGAGAAACAGAGGTACTGATGCAGGAAAAAATAAACTGGATTACTAACTTGCGCGGCATTGCCTGCCTGATGGTCGTCATGATTCACAGCACGACCTGGTATATCACCCACCCGCACACCATCACCCTGCTGGAGTGGGATTTAGCAAATATCCTGAACTCTGCGTCTCGCGTCAGCGTACCGCTGTTTTTTATGATTTCTGGCTATCTGTTTTTCGGCGAGCGCAGCGCGCAGTCCCGACATTTTCTGCGTATCGCGCTGTGCATCCTGTTTTATAGCACGTTGTCGCTGCTCTACATCACTCTGTTTACCCATATCAACGTTGAGCTATCGTTGAAGAATTTGCTGCAAAAACCGGTGTTCTACCACCTGTGGTTCTTCTTCGCTATCGTCGTCATCTATCTGCTGTCGCCTCTGGTTCAGGTCAAACAGATTAACGGCAAAATGCTGCTGGCGCTGATGCTGGTGATAGGGATTATCGCCAACCCCAATATGGTAACGGTGAAAGCGGAGGGGATCGAGTGGTTGCCGGTCAATCTCTATATTAACGGTGATACATTTTATTATGTGATGTATGGCGTGCTGGGACGGGCAATCGGCATGATGGATACCAATAAAAAATGGCTGACTCCGATCTGCGCCGCGCTTTTCATTGCGGGAGTCTGGGTGATATCACGCGGCACGCTACACGAACTGCGCTGGCGCGGCGATTTTGGTGATACCTGGTATTTATACTGTGGCCCCGCGGTTTTTGTTTGCGCAATTGCCCTACTGACGTTGGTAAAAAATACGCTTAATACGCGTCCGTTGCCGCTCATTGCGCTGATTGCGCGTCATTCGTTAGGAATTTACGGTTTTCATGCGCTGATTATTCACGCACTACGCGCCAGCAAGATTGAGCTAACCTCCTGGCCGTTACTGGATATCGTCTGGATCTTCAGCGCCGCGCTGCTGGGTAGTTTACTGCTCTCGATCCTGGTACAGCGGTTTGATACCCGTCGCCTGGTCAGCTAAAGCTATTCCGGCGAATCCTGCTGCGCTATATAGGTTGATACCGTTTTATGGGGCAATGCAGAAACGCCGTATAAGCACACAAACCAGGCAACCACGTAGATAATCTTTTCATCCCATCCGACGGGGACGAACCAGGCTCCAACCATAAGTAAACCGACTGACAGCAACAGTACAAGGCGGCACAGTGAAGCAAAGCCATCGTCAGCCTCTTTTTGCCGCCTCGTACGCTGATGAGCTAAAATCGCGAACATGCCCATCACCAGAACGCTCAAAAAATAGCCTTTTCCGCTGAAGAGCGGACAGGTGCGCCAGATACCCACCAGATAAACCAGCGCCCCAATGGACATCAATAACCTTGGAATAATATTATTTTTCATGAGGACTCCCTGGCAAAAGACAGCCCCCATTGTGTACTGGTAGCAGGTGATTATCCGCACTTTTCGCATCCGAAACGACAAATTCGGAATATATAAATACAAGCGATAACTAAATGAATTTAAAAGCATTCATGAGATAAATCTCGCCCCATCAACAGGGGCGAAAATATCAGGACATCAACGGTAAAAGCTGCTGATAAATCTGTCGGAAGGTCTCCCGACGGGGGGCATAGCGGGCAAAACGTTCGGCGTCCGGACGATGAGCCTGTTCCAGCGGGAGCTGCGGCAGCAAATCGGAGAAAGCGACGTTTTGATGCAACGCCAGCTGCGCCAGTCGCGCCGCGCCAAGGGCTGGTCCGACATCGCCACCGGTGCGAAAATCAAGCTGCTGGCCGCTAATATCCGCCAGCATTTGCCGCCAGTACGCGCTTCGCGCACCGCCGCCGATCAACGTTACGCTTTGCGGTTTGACGCCGCAGGCGTGAACCACATCCATACCGTCCGCCAGAGCATAGCCAACCCCCTCCAGCACAGCCCGCGCCAGTTCCGCCGGACCATGTTGATGAGTCAGGCCGAAAAAGACGCCTTTCGCCTGCGGATTATTATGCGGCGTACGTTCGCCGGAGAGATAAGGCAGAAACCAGACCGGATCGGCATTGTCGTTGGCTGATTCCGCCGCTGCAATCAGCGCCGGAACCGTGCCGAGACCGGTTAATGTCGCAGCCCAATCGAGACAGGAAGCCGCGCTCAGCATCACCGACATCAGGTGCCAGCGGCCAGGCAGGGCGTGGCAAAAACTGTGAACAGCGCTTTCCGGTTTGCTAAGAAAGCCGTCGCTAACGGCAAAATAGACGCCCGAAGTCCCCAGCGACAGCATCGCCTGGCCAGCATCCGCCATGCCCACGCCCACCGCGCCCGCCGCGTTATCACCGCCGCCAGCGACCACCAGCGCTTCCGGCATATTCCACGCCTGGGCAACGGCCGGGCGCAGCGAGCCCGTCACTTCGCAGCCTTCGAACAGCGCGGGCATATTATCGCGGCTCAGACCGCAGGCGGCCAGCATCTCATCGCTCCAGTCGCGCCGCGCCACGTCCATCCACATCGTTCCGGCGGCATCTGACATATCGCTGGCAAATTCGCCAGTCATACGTAAACGTAAATAATCCTTTGGCAACAGTACCTTATCAACCTGACTGAAAATCTCGGGCTCATGACGTTGCACCCACAGCAGCTTCGGCGCGGTAAATCCCGGCATCATCAGGTTACCGGTGATCTGCCGCGAACGACTAACTTTCTCTTCCAGCAGCGCGCACTCTTCGCCGCAGCGGCCATCGTTCCACAAAATCGCCGGACGCAGAACGCGCTGTTGCTTATCAATCAGCGTCGCGCCGTGCATCTGTCCTGCAATACCCAGTGCTTTTACTGCGCGCAGAGAGTGCTGTGCGCCCAGCGCTTTCATCGCGCTGTCCGTCGCCAACCACCAGTGCTCTGGGTCTTGTTCAGACCATAAAGGATGCGGACGCGACACGTTGAGCTTTTCGGTATGCGAAGCCACTACCTCACCCTGCTCGTTGAGCAAAATGGCCTTAACGCCCGAAGTACCCAGATCAATCCCGATATACATTCAGCCTCTCCTTACTGGCGCCTCTGTTAGAGTTAATGCCCGGGCCAGCCGGGCATCATCATTAGTTATCAAAGAGGTAGCGGTTCACTACGTTTTCAAGCAGTTCCTGATGGCCGCTCTGGTGCTGCGGTGCCAGATTATGCTGTGTGGCATACTGAGCTATGTCTGCCAGATTCATCTGGCCTTTGAGGATTTGCTGACCTAACTCGCCGTTCCACCCGGCATAGCGTTTGGCAACGCGCTTATCCAGCTCACCGCCTTCAATCATACGAGCAGCGACTTTCAACGCCAGCGCCATAGTATCCATCGCACCGATATGGCCGTAAAACAGGTCGTATTTGTCGGTACTCTGACGACGCACTTTAGCATCAAAGTTCAGGCCGCCGGTGGTGAAACCGCCCGCTTTAAGGATTTCATACATTACCAGCGCGTTCTCTTCAACGCTGTTCGGGAACTGGTCGGTATCCCAGCCCAGCTGCGGGTCGCCGCGGTTCGCATCAACGGAACCAAACAAGCCGAGGGCGATCGCGGTAGCAATTTCGTGATGGAAAGTGTGGCCAGCCAGCGTCGCGTGGTTCGCTTCGATGTTCAGCTTGATCTCTTTTTCCAGACCGAACTGTTTCAGGAAGCCATACACGGTAGATGCGTCGTAATCGTACTGGTGCTTGGTTGGCTCCTGCGGTTTTGGTTCAATCAACAGCGTGCCCTGGAAACCAATTTTGTGCTTATGCTCAACGACCAGCTGCATAAAGCGGCCAATCTGTTCGCGCTCCTGACGCAGGTCGGTATTCAGCAGGGTTTCATAGCCTTCACGACCGCCCCACAGGACATAGTTTTCACCCCCCAGTCTGTGGGTCGCATCCATCGCGGTGACTACCTGAGTCGCCGCCCAGCTGAACACTTCCGGATCCGGATTAGTCGCCGCACCCGCACCGTAACGCGGGTTAGTGAAGCAGTTCGCGGTACCCCACAGCAGCTTGACGCCGCTCTGCTGCTGTTTTTCCGCCAGTACATCAACCATTTGTGCGAAGTTATTAGCATATTCTTTCAACGATGCCCCTTCAGGAGAAACGTCAACATCGTGGAAGCAGTAGTACGGCACATTCAGTTTGTGGAAAAACTCAAACGCAACGTCGGCTTTACGTTTCGCCATTTCCATCGCTTCGCCCGGTTGCTGCCATGGGCGATTAAAGGATCCCACGCCAAACATATCAGCACCATTCCAGCAGAAGGTGTGCCAGTAGCAGGCCGCAAAGCGCAAGTGGTCTTCCATTCGTTTGCCCAGAACCAGCTCATCCGGATTGTAATGACGGAAAGCCAATGGGTTAGCGGATTTCGGGCCTTCATAACGAACGCGATCGAGCTGATCAAAATAGGTCTGCATAATGAACTCCATATTCAGGGATGCGGCGAGTAAATAAGTCATGACCCAATATAGAATTCTCTTTTTAGTTTCCTCAATTACGTTATTTCACACCGTGATTGAGAGAATCCACAAACGTGCGCCAGGTCGCAAAAATAATACATCAAAGTAACCATTGCTCTGCTTACGCCTCGAAAAATCAATGAAATACGATGATAAATAATTATTAAAGTACGATCGCGGTCATAAATTAACAAATAAACAAAATTTCATAACAGCAAAATAAGCATAGATAATTGCCAGCGCTCGTTTCCCTGTTAAAAATCTGCTACGTATCAGGCTGTTTATTTTTATCGTTCGTCTTATCCTGCACTTTACAATAAAGGTGTTATTATTATGAAGATAAAGAACCTTTGCCTAACGCTCTGCGCTTCACTCCTCCTCACCAGTCTCTCGGGCATGGCTAAAGAAGTTAAAATTGGCATGGCGATTGACGACCTGCGACTGGAACGCTGGCAAAAAGATCGCGATATTTTTGTCAATAAAGCTGAATCATTAGGTGCAAAAGTATTCGTTCAGTCTGCCAACGGCAACGAAGAAACACAAATGTCGCAAATCGAAAATATGATCAATCGCGGCGTCGACGTTTTGGTGATTATTCCCTATAACGGCCAGGTACTGAGCAATGTTATCAAAGAGGCCAAACAGGAGGGAATTAAAGTTCTCGCCTACGATCGTCTTATCAATAACGCTGATATTGATTTTTATATTTCTTTTAATAATGAAAAAGTCGGTGAAATGCAGGCACAAAGCCTGGTCGATAAAGTACCTCAGGGTAACTATTTCCTGATGGGCGGCTCGCCAGTAGATAATAACGCCAAGCTTTTCCGCGCCGGACAAATGAAAGTCCTTAAGCCCTATATTGATGACGGAAAAATTAAAGTCGTCGGCGATCAGTGGGTCGACGGATGGTTACCAGAAAATGCGTTGAAAATTATGGAAAACGCCCTGACCGCCAACAATAACAAAATCGATGCGGTCGTCGCCTCCAACGATGCCACCGCCGGTGGCGCTATTCAGGCCTTAAGCGCTCAGGGGCTCGCAGGCAAAGTGGCGATTTCCGGTCAGGATGCCGATCTTGCCGGCGTGAAACGTATTATCGCCGGCACCCAAACGATGACCGTTTATAAACCTATCACTACGCTTGCCACTACCGCGGCAGAGATCGCCGTTGAGCTGGGTAACGATAAGCAGCCGCAGTCCGACGCCACGCTCAACAACGGCCTTAAAGACGTGCCTTCCCGCCTGTTGACGCCTATCGAAGTCAATAAAGACAACATTGACCAGACGGTGATCAAAGACGGTTTCCACAAAAAAAGCGAACTGTAATTTCTGACGCCCCCTCTTCCGGGGGCGTTACCCCATCCAGCCGGATATCGCTTATGCGGAGCCTCTATGTCCTGGTTACTCGAAATGAAAAACATTACTAAAACCTTCGGCACGGTGAAGGCGATTGATAATGTCAGTCTGCGGCTTAACGCCGGTGAAGTGGTCTCGCTGTGCGGAGAAAACGGTTCCGGAAAATCGACTCTTATGAAGGTACTGTGCGGAATATACCCGCACGGTAGCTATGATGGAGAGATTATTTTTTCCGGGGAAACTTTGCAGCCTGGCCATATTCGCGATACCGAGCGTAAAGGGATTGCCATCATTCATCAGGAACTGGCGCTGGTAAAACATCTGACCGTTCTGGAGAATATTTTTCTCGGCACCGAGATCTCCCGCTACGGTCTGCTGGATTATGAAACCATGACCCTGCGCTGTGAGAAGCTGCTGGCTCAGGTTAATTTATCCATTTCGCCAGATACTCGCGTTGGGGATTTGGGCCTCGGCCAGCAGCAGCTGGTTGAAATAGCCAAAGCGCTGAATAAACAGGTACGGCTGTTAATTCTCGATGAACCCACCGCCTCATTAACGGAGCAAGAGACGGCAATTCTGCTGAACATCATTCGCGATCTGCAAAATCACGGTATTGCCTGCATTTACATTTCCCACAAGCTCAATGAAGTCAAAGCTATCTCTGACACCGTCTGCGTAATCCGCGATGGGCAGCATATCGGTACCCGCAGCGCTGACGGCATGGATGAAGATGACATTATCACCATGATGGTAGGCCGCGAGCTAACCGCCCTCTATCCGAACGAAGCCCACAGCTGCGGCGATGAAATCCTGCGAGTAGAGAATCTAACTGCCTGGCACCCGGTGAATCGCCATATTAAGCGAGTCAATGACGTTTCATTCTCGCTGCGACGCGGCGAAATTCTGGGAATTGCCGGGCTGGTCGGCGCGGGCCGAACCGAGGCGGTACAGTGTCTTTTTGGCGTCTGGCCGGGCCGCTGGCAGGGTAAAATTTTTATTGATGGCCAGCAGGTGACGATTCAAAACTGCCAGCAGGCCATCGCGCAGGGCATCGCCATGGTGCCGGAAGACAGAAAAAAAGACGGTATCGTGCCGGTGATGGCGGTGGGTAAAAACATCACCCTCGCCGCGTTAAATCAGTTTACCGGCCCGCTGAGCAGCCTTGACGATGCCGGAGAGCAGCACTGTATCCAGCAATCCATTCAGCGTTTGAAGATCAAAACCTCATCGCCGGAGCTGGCGATTGGTCGCCTGAGCGGCGGCAATCAGCAAAAGGCGATTCTCGCCCGCTGCCTGCTGCTGAATCCGCGCATCCTGATTCTTGATGAACCCACCCGCGGCATCGATATCGGTGCCAAATACGAAATCTATAAGTTAATTAACCAGCTGGTGCAGCAGGGGATCGCCGTCATTGTCATTTCATCCGAACTGCCCGAAGTCCTGGGGCTGAGCGACCGGGTGCTGGTAATGCATGAAGGAAAACTGAAGGCCAATTTGGTCAATCAGGGTCTGACCCAGGAAAAGGTGATGGAAGCCGCACTGAGGAGCGAACGCCATGTCGAAGAACACGTCGTCTGAAATGAAACTCACCCCACCAGCCCCTGGCGCGCTGACAGGGCTGAAAGGGATAAATCTCCAGGTATTTGTGATGATTGCCGCTATCGTGGCCATTATGCTGTTTTTCACCTGGACTACCGAAGGCGCTTACCTGAGCGCGCGTAATATCTCCAACCTGCTGCGTCAGACCGCCATTACCGGCATTCTCGCGGTCGGTATGGTGTTTGTGATTATTTCCGCCGAGATCGACCTCTCCGTCGGCTCAATGATGGGCCTGCTCGGCGGCGCTGCGGCGATTTTTGACGTCTGGTTCGGCTGGCCGTTACCGCTGACGATTGTGGTTACGCTGGCCCTGGGTCTGCTGCTGGGGGCCTGGAACGGTTGGTGGGTCGCCTACCGTAAAGTCCCGTCGTTTATCGTAACGCTTGCCGGCATGCTGGCATTTCGCGGCATTCTGATAGGCATCACTAATGGCACTACCGTCTCCCCGACCAGTCCGGCTATGTCGCAAATTGGCCAAAGCTATCTGCCTGATGGTATTGGCTTTGGCATCGGCGTGGTGGGTATGGCGGCCTTTATCGTCTGGCAATGGCGCGGCCGTATGCGACGCCAGTCCCTTGGGCTTTCCACGCCAGCATCCGCTTCAACCGTAGGGCGCCAGACGATTACCGCCGTTATTGTGCTGGGAGCCATCTGGCTGTTAAACGACTATCGCGGCGTTCCAACGCCGGTACTTATTCTCGCAGCACTGCTGCTGGCAGGCATGTTCATGGCCACCCGTACCGCCTTTGGGCGACGCATCTACGCCATCGGCGGCAATCTGGAAGCCGCGCGTTTATCCGGCATCAGCGTGGAACGCACCAAGCTGGCGGTGTTTGCCATTAACGGCCTGATGGTGGCTATCGCCGGGCTAATTCTCAGCTCACGCCTGGGAGCTGGCTCCCCTTCCGCCGGTAACATTGCCGAACTGGACGCTATCGCCGCCTGCGTGATCGGTGGTACCAGCCTTGCCGGCGGTATAGGCAGCGTCGCGGGCGCAGTAATGGGCGCTTTTATCATGTCCGCGCTGGACAACGGCATGAGCATGATGGACGTCGCCACCTTCTGGCAGTACATCGTTAAAGGAGTCATTTTATTGCTGGCGGTGTGGATGGATTCAGCAACTAAACGTCGAAACTGAGGACCGTGAAAAAAAATGCCCGAATTATTTGCGCTACCGCCAAACTTAGACACAAGTAGCTTGAAATAAACCGGGCATTGGCCGGTATTGTATGGCCTGCCAGAAAGACCAGGAACAACACTATGTTTGAAAAGCGTCACCGTATTACGCTGTTATTTAACGCCAACAAGGCCTACGACCGTCAGGTCGTTGAGGGCGTTGGCGAATATCTACAAGCATCGCAATTGGAATGGGATATCTTCATCGAGGAAGATTTTCGGGCGCGAATTGAAAACATCAAGGACTGGTTAGGCGACGGCGTTATTGCCGATTACGACGATCCGGAAATTGAAAACCTGCTGATCGACGTTAATGTTCCGATTGTCGGCGTCGGTGGCTCTTTCCATCGCCCTGAATGCTATCCCCCAGTACACTATATCGCCACCGATAACGCCGCTCTGGTTGAGAGCGCTTTCCTGCATCTGAAGGAAAAAGGCATCAACCGCTTCGCTTTTTACGGCCTGCCAACTTCCAGCTGTAAGGGCTGGGCCGCCGAGCGCGAACATGCGTTTTGCCAGCTGGTCGCCAGAGAGAAGTATCGCGGCGTGGTGTATCAGGGCCTCGAGACGGCGCCAGAAAACTGGCAGCATGCGCAAAATCGCCTTGCCGACTGGCTGCAAACTCTGCCGCCGCAAACCGGCATTATCGCCGTCACCGACGCCCGTGCGCGCCACGTCTTACAGGCCTGTGAGCTACTGCACATCCCGGTGCCGGAAAAACTGTGCGTTATCGGCATTGATAACGAAGAGCTCACCCGCTACCTGTCGCGCGTGGCGCTGTCATCAGTTGCCCAGGGAACACGTCAGATGGGCTACCAGGCGGCAAAGCTGCTGCACCGCCTGCTGGAGAAAGAAGAGTTACCGCTCCAGCGCCAGCTGATCCCACCGATGCGCGTGATAGAGCGCCGTTCCACCGACTACCGCTCGCTCACCGATCCATCGGTTATTCAGGCAATGCACTATATTCGCAACCACGCCTGTAAAGGGATTAAAGTTGAACAGGTACTGGATGCCGTTGGCATTTCTCGCTCAAATCTGGAAAAGCGCTTTAAAGAGGAAGTGGGCGAGACCATACATACGGTAATTCATAGCGAGAAGCTGGAAAAAGCGCGCAGCCTGCTGGTCTCGACCACGCTATCGATTAACGAAATCTCCCAAATGTGCGGCTATCCATCGCTGCAGTATTTCTATTCGGTGTTTAAGAAAGAGTACGACGTGACGCCGAAGGAGTACCGCGATCGGCACAGTGAAGTGATGATGTAAAGCGCAAAGAAAAATGCCCGGGCTTGCGCGCCGGGCATTCATAAAAACATGTATGAGCAATTACATGTGCGCAGCAATCAACCGCTGGTTATCCTGATACATCGCGAAGAGATAGTTGTTATAGCTCGACCCTTTGGTCGAATAGCCCTTCAGCTTATGAATCATTGTGCTGGCGGTCACTTCCTGATCGGCTTTACGCAGCTGTGCACGCGATTTACGGAACGATGAATAGGCCGGATGCGTATTCAGGTTTCTCACGTAGGCCTGAACGGACTGTTCAACCGAATCAAACTGGGAGTAGCCCTTCACCGCGCCGCGACAGTTTCCACCGCCACACTTCATACCAAACAGATTGTTGTTAACGCGCGCCAGCTTTGACGTTCCCCAACCGCTTTCCGCCGCCGCCATGGTGGCTACCATGCTGTTCGGGATAATATCCACGCGCTCAAGCAACGAGTTCCATGGAATATGGCGAGTATTGCCGGACCATTTCACTTTGTAGCGAGAGGCGAGCTCTTTCAGGCGCGCACGCTCCGAAGGTGACCAACGCGCATCGTACTGCTTGGAAACCAGCCAGTTACGATCGGCAGTAATCACCTGATTCTGTTTCGTAATATAAGGCATTACCGTCCGGAGAAACGCTTTTTTCCTTGGTGTCCCGGAAGGGTATTTTCGCAAATCAGGAAGTGAACTGCTCTTTACACTATTGCGAGAATACTCTTGTTTACTGCTTACCTTGCTTACTTTATCGGTACTTTTCTTTTTAACAATTGGGGCTTTATGACTCGTTGTTGCCGTGTGTGTTGTTGCCAGCACACTACCTGAAAATATACAGGTAAGTAACATGAGTATCGCGGCCCCATATCGTCGAATGGGAGTCGATATCATTAGGTCTCCTGGTCGGATGCAATCATTGCAACGCCTTGTTTTTCACAAAAAATCGATAGTTGAATCGCGAATAGTATCAAAAATACCCAGATGACGCACCCACAGAAATAGTCCAATTCCGAAAAGCTGTCATCTGAAATCGGTTTCTGCGGCATTACAACAGCTCAAAAATGCGACAAAAATCTCATTTCGCGCTCATTTTTTGAACGCGATCACTCACCCTTATTCATCCTCCCTCGAAAAGCGCAGCCGGGATGAGTTCATTAGAGGAGCAGACGCGCAAACTGAACAAAATACCGTACACAGGACTCCGGAATGAAACTCGCTGCGCTTGCATCGCTGCTGTTGCCTGGGATGGCCTTCGCCGCCTGGACTACCGCAGATTTCCCCGCCTTTACCGAAGAAGGCACCGGCAGATTTATCAGTCAGAACGAGGTGGCAAAGGGTACTCGCCCTCTGCGAATTAATTTTGACCAACAGTGCTGGCAGCCCGCTGGCGCGATCAAGCTTAACCAGATGCTATCTATGGAGCCCTGCCGCGACTCTGCGCCGCAGTGGCGCGTCTTCCGCGATGGCCGTTATAACCTGGAAGTCGATACCCGCTCGGGTACGCCAACTCTGATGGTCTCCCTGGTAGAGACACAGACTGCCGCCGCCGCGCCGCAGATTCAGCAATGCCCGAAATGGGATGGCAAACCGCTGACCATTGACGTCAGTAAATCATTTGCTGAAGGCAGTAAAGTTCGCGACTTCTACAGCGGCAATATTGCTACCGTAAGCGGCGGTAAAATTACCCTTCAACCAGCCTTTAACAGCAATGGTCTACTGCTGCTTGAGCGCGCGGAAACGCAGGCCGCCGCGCCCTTCGACTGGCATAACGCCACCGTCTATTTTGTCCTGACCGATCGCTTTGTTAACGGCAACCCGGCCAACGACAATAGCTATGGCCGCCATAAAGACGGCATGGAGGAAATCGGCACCTTCCACGGCGGCGACCTGCAGGGGCTGACCAGTAAACTTGATTATCTTCAGCAGCTCGGGGTCAACGCGCTCTGGATCAGCTCACCGCTGGAGCAAATTCACGGCTGGGTTGGCGGCGGTACGAAGGGCGATTTTCCGCATTACGCCTATCACGGCTATTACACCCAGGACTGGACGAAGCTCGATGCCAATATGGGGACGGAAGACGATCTGCGTCGACTCGTGGATGAAGCCCACAAGCGCGGGATCCGTATTCTGTTCGACATTGTAATGAACCATACCGGCTACGCGACCCTGGCAGATATGCAGGCGTTTCAGTTTGGTTCTCTGTACATTCAGGGCGATGAGCTGAAAAAGACCCTCGGAGAGCGCTGGACCGACTGGAAGCCCCGCGCCGGTCAGAGCTGGCACAGCTTTAACGACTACATCAACTTCAGTGATAAAGCCGGTTGGGAGAAATGGTGGGGTAAAAAATGGATCCGCACCGACATTGGCGACTACGACAACCCCGGTTTTGACGACCTGACCATGTCGCTGGCGTTCCTGCCGGATCTGAAAACCGAATCCACGGAGCCATCCGGTCTGCCGAACTTCTATCGCCATAAGCCGGATAGTGCGGCTAAAGAGATCCCCGGCTACACGCCGCGCGATTATTTGACCCACTGGCAGAGCCAATGGGTGCGTGATTACGGCATCGACGGTTTCCGCGTCGATACCGCTAAGCACGTTGAGCAGACCGCCTGGCTACAGTTAAAAACCCAGGCTACAGAAGCGCTGGCCGAATGGAAAAAAGCGAATCCGGATAAAGCGCTGGATAGCGCGCCTTTCTGGATGACTGGCGAAGCCTGGGGCCACGGCGTGATGCAGAGTGATTACTATCGCCACGGCTTTGATGCAATGCTCAACTTTGATTATCAGGACCAGGCGGCAAAAGCGACCAGTTGCCTGGCAAATATGGACCTGATCTGGCAACAAATGGCGGAGAAGCTCCAGGACTTCAACGTTTTAAGCTATCTCTCCTCACACGACACCAGCCTGTTCCGTAAGGGCGGCAGTACGGCGGCGGAACTGCTGCTGCTCGCGCCTGGCGCAGTGCAGATCTTCTATGGCGACGAATCCTCACGACCGTTCGGCCCGACCGGCTCCGATCCGCTTCAGGGCACGCGTTCGGATATGAACTGGCAGGACGTCAACGGTAAAGCCGCGCATAACGTAACCCACTGGGAGAAACTGGGCCAGTTCCGCGCCCGTCATCCGGCCATTGGCATGGGTAAACAAACCACGCTATCGATGGCGAAAGGCTACGGCTTTATCCGCGAGAGCGGTGATGACAAAGTGATGGTGGTATGGGCGGGACAGCAATAGCTTTCTGACGCAAGGCTCCCCCGGCTTCCGGGGGAGTCACATCAGGATAAACGTCCAAAAAACCCACATCTTGCAGCATAAAAACAAAATTTCTTTCTGATACCTCGATTTGCACCCTGCCTGTGCTGGCGTTATGGTTACCCACTTTCCTGGGATACCGACAGACTAATCGCGATGACATTTTCACTTTTTGGCGACAAATTTACCCGTCATTCGGGCATAACCCGCTTGATGGAAGACCTTAATGACGGCCTGCGCACGCCGGGCGCCATCATGCTGGGCGGCGGTAATCCCGCACAGATTCCTGAAATGAATGATTACTTTCATAACCTGCTGAACGATATGCTAAATAACGGCAAAGCCCTTGATGCGCTTTGCAATTATGATGGCCCGCAGGGTAAAAGCGAGCTGCTGAGCCTGCTGGCGCGAATGCTGCGCGAAGAACTGGGGTGGGAGATAGAACCACAGAATATTGCACTGACAAACGGCAGCCAGAGCGCGTTTTTCTACTTGTTTAACCTCTTCGCAGGCCGTCGTGCGGATGGAACCACCCGTAAAGTGCTGTTTCCGTTGACACCCGAGTACATAGGCTACGCCGATTCCGGCCTCGAAGAAGACCTGTTTGTCGCCACTCGCCCGAACATCGAGCTGCTGCCTGAGGGCCAGTTTAAATACCACGTGGATTTCGAACATTTACAGGTAACGGACGAAACGGGCATGATCTGCGTTTCCCGTCCCACTAACCCCACCGGTAACGTGATAACCGACGATGAGCTAATCAAGCTGGATGGGCTGGCTAACCAGCACGGCATCCCGCTGGTTATCGATAATGCCTATGGCGTTCCGTTCCCGGGGATTATTTTCAGCGACGCCCGACCGCTGTGGAATCCGAATATTGTCCTGTGCATGAGCCTCTCCAAGCTCGGCCTGCCGGGCAGCCGCTGCGGAATTATCGTCGCCAATGAAAAAATCATCACCGCCATCAGTAATATGAACGGCATTATCAGCCTCGCTCCTGGAGGAATGGGGCCTGCGATAATGTGTGAGATGATTAAACGTAACGACCTGCTGCGCCTGTCAGAAACGGTGATTAAGCCGTTCTATTTCCAGCGCGTACAGGAAACTATCGCCATTATTCGCCGCTATCTGCCGGAAGATCGCTGCCTGATTCATAAGCCGGAAGGGGCGATTTTCCTCTGGCTGTGGTTTAAAGATCTGCCGATTTCTACCGAGCTGCTGTATCAGCGTCTGAAAAAACGCGGCGTACTGATGGTACCGGGCGATTATTTCTTTCCTGGACTGGATAAGCCGTGGCCGCACACGCATCAATGCATGCGTATGAACTACGTGCCGGATCCGCAGAAGATTGAAGCGGGCGTGAAGATTCTCGCCGAAGAAGTTGAACGCGCATGGAGTGAACAGCGCGCGTAATAAGCACGCGCCAGAGGCCCGAATAAGCCAGGGCTATTCCCGGCTCGCGCTACGCTTAACCGGGCTACCAGGTCACAGCCCTCTGCGGGCCAGTAGCCCGGACAAGGCACGTTAAGCGCCGCCTCCGGGGAGATGCGGAGCCTGATGAACTGCTGCTGTTTTCTTCCCGGCTCGCGCTGCGCTTAGCCGGGCTACCAGATCGCAGCCCTCTGCGGGCCGGTAGCCCGGACAAGGCGCGTTAAGCGCCGCCTCCGGGGAGATGCGGAGCCTGATGAGTTGCTGCTGTTCTCTTCCCGGCTCGCGCTGCGCTTAACCGTGCTACCAGATCACAGCCGTCTGCGGGCCGGTAGCCCGGACAAGGCGCGTTAAGCGCCGCCTCCGGGGAGATACGGGGCCTGATGAACTGCTGCTGTTCTCTTCCCGGCTCGCGCTGCGCTTAGCCGGGTTACCAGGTCACAGCCCTCTGCGGGCCGGTAGCCCGGACAAGGCGCGTTCAGCGCCGCCTCCGGGGAGACAGGCTACATCGCCAGCGCCATTCTCTGGCGACGTTCAGCGGCCATTCTCTCCAGCTCCATCGGCTCCATGCAGTACAGCGCCTGAGTCGGGCACGCCGCCACGCACGCCGGGCCTTCCTCGCGATGGCTGCACAAATCGCACTTCAGCGCCTGTACCCCATCATCCACCAGCACCACGGTCATCGCGCCATAGGGACAGGCCACCATACAGCTTTTGCATCCGATGCAGCGCCGCTGATCTACGCGCCAGACTGAGTTTTCACAGCGGATAGCGCCCTCAGGACACACATTGGCGCAGGGAGCGTCCTCACACTGTCGGCACAGCGTTGCTGTTGAAAGATCATCGCTTTTCACCACTCGTATCCGCGGCGCAAAGCGCGCAGCTGATACGCCAGAACAATCCTGATTCTGCTGATGGGACACCACGCAGGCGACTTCACAGGTACGGCAACCAATGCACTTTTGCGCATCCGCGATAATAAACCGGTTCATCCTTGCTCCAATGGGGATAAAAACGCAGAGTGCCAGAAAAAACCGCCTCTGCGCCTTGATCCTGAATGGAGTCAGCGGCGTTTTCTCTCAGATATCCGGGATAATCTGGTCATTTGCCTTATCCTTCCCGCACAGAAAAGCCCAGTTCGCTCGAAATCGCCTCTGCCGTATCGCGCAGCGGCTTGAGTAAATTTTTCTCTCCTACCTGCTTGAGGCGCGATGTTGATAGAGAGATAGAAATGGCATAAGGCACGCGCCCATGAATATCGAAAACGGGAACAGCCAGGCACGACACGCCCAGCTCGTTCTCTTCCCTGTCCATCGCCATATTTCGCTCGCGGATCTGCGCCAGTTCATCATGCATCGCAGGCAAGCCGGTAATGGTATTCCGGGTCAGCGGCTGAATGATCTCCTGGTGTGAATTCCAGTAGCTCTCAACGTAGTCAGGATGGCCAAACGCCATATAAATCTTGCCCATTGCCGAGCAGTACAGCGGCATGTGCTGGCCAATATAGGCGCGCGTACGCAGCATACCGGTGGTCGGCTCCAGCTTATAAATCAGGATCGCGTGGTCATCTTCACGGCTGGAGAAGTTCACCGTCTCGCCGGTGGCCAGGTTAAGCGCCTCAAGATGCGGCGCCGCGACGTGGATAATATTCAGCGACGACAAAGCCTTTTGACCAACAGCGATAAATTTTGTCGTCAGACGATAGCTCCCCGCCGCCGGGGCAGGCGTCACGTACCCGCAGGACTGCAGCCCCTGTAATAAGCGATGAACAGTACTTTTATTCAGTCCTGCCAGTTCCGACAGATGCGCCAGCGGACAACCATTTGGATAATTACTTAGGATCTCAATTAGCATCAACCCACGAAAAAGGCTCTGACTTCCGGCAGGCCTCTCTTTATCTTGCGTGATCTCGCTCTCTTTTGTGCCCATCGCTTCCGCTCCCATTTTTATCGCGTTCAGATGGTAGCGCAAAGTGTGTTTCAGTTCACGATCTGAACCGAAAAAACACAACTTTCTGATTTTTATGATTTTTAAAAATAACTCTGCCCGTTGATCTGACAAAAATTGATCGCTATATTTGAAATCAAATTTCGCATAGTGAAATTTAGAGATAAAAAAGCGATCAACTCTGACCAGGGAAACAGCAATGAAAGTCACGTTTGAGCAGTTAAAAGAAGCATTCAATCGGGTACTGCTGGCGCGTGGCATCGCCGTGGAAACCGCCGATGCCTGCGCAGAAATGTTTGCCCGCACCACCGAATCCGGCGTCTATTCTCACGGCGTGAACCGCTTTCCTCGCTTCATCCAGCAGTTGGATAACGGCGACATTATTCCGGAAGCCAAACCGCAGCGGGTGACCAGCCTCGGCGCCATCGAACAGTGGGATGCTCAGCGTTCCATCGGCAACCTGACGGCGAAAAAGATGATGGATCGGGCCATTGAGCTGGCCTCCGATCACGGTATCGGTCTGGTCGCCTTACGTAATGCTAACCACTGGATGCGCGGCGGCAGCTACGGCTGGCAGGCGGCGGAAAAAGGCTACATCGGTATCTGCTGGACCAACTCCATCGCCGTTATGCCGCCGTGGGGCGCTAAAGAGTGCCGTATCGGTACCAACCCGCTGATCGTCGCCATTCCGTCGACGCCGATCACCATGGTGGATATGTCGATGTCGATGTTCTCCTACGGCATGCTGGAAGTTAACCGCCTTGCCGGCCGCGAGCTGCCCGTGGACGGCGGATTCGACGATGACGGTCGCTTGACCAAAGAACCGGGGATTATCGAGAAAAACCGCCGTATTTTGCCGATGGGCTACTGGAAAGGTTCCGGCCTGTCGATCGTGCTGGATATGATTGCCACCCTCCTCTCCAACGGATCTTCCGTTGCCGAAGTGACTCAGGAAAACAGCGATGAATATGGCGTTTCGCAGATCTTCATCGCCATTGAAGTGGATAAGCTGATCGACGGTGCAACCCGCGACGCCAAGCTGCAACGGATTATGGATTTCATCACCACCGCCGAGCGCGCCGATGAAAATGTGGCGGTCCGTCTGCCCGGCCATGAATTTACCCGCCTGCTGGATGAAAACCGCCGCAGCGGCATTACCGTCGATGACAGCGTATGGGCCAAAATTCAGGCGCTGTAAGGAGCTCACCCATGATTTTTGGTCATATTGCTCAACCTAATCCGTGTCGTCTGCCCGCGGCCATTGAGCAGGCGCTTGATTTCCTGCGCACGACGGATTTCCACGCGCTGGAACCCGGCGTCGTGGAAATCGACGGCAAAAACATCTTCGCGCAGGTTATCGACTTAACCACTCGCGATGCCGCTGAAAATCGTCCGGAGGTCCACCGTCGCTATCTGGATATTCAGTTTCTGGCGTGGGGTGAAGAAAAAATCGGTATCGCCATTGATACCGGTAATAATCAAATCAGCGAATCATTGTTAGAACCGCGCGATATTATTTTCTATCACGACAGCCAACATGAATCGTTCTTTGAAATGACGCCAGGCAACTATGCGATATTTTTCCCGCAAGATGTTCATCGTCCTGGATGTAATAAAACTGTAGCCACGCCGATCCGCAAAATAGTCGTTAAGGTCGCTATTTCAGTTTTATAAGAAGGAGCACAAAATGAATTCGAATAATACCGGTTACATTATCGGTGCGTACCCCTGTGCACCCTCATTTCACCAAAAGAGTGAAGAGGAAGAGACGGAATTCTGGCGGCAGCTCTCCGACACCCCGGATATTCGCGGGCTGGAGCAACCCTGCCTTGAACATCTTCATCCGCTCGGCGACGAGTGGTTATTGCGCCATACCCCGGGACACTGGCAGATTGTCGTTACCGCCATCATGGAAACCATGCGTCGCCGCGGTGAAAACGGCGGCTTTGGGCTAGCGTCCAGCGACGAAGCGCAGCGCAAAGCCTGCGTGGAGTACTATCGCCACCTGCAGCAGAAGATCGCTAAAATCAATGGCAATACCGCCGGAAAGGTCATTGCCCTTGAGCTTCACGCCGCCCCGCTGGCGGGCAATGCCAACGTGGCTCAGGCTACCGACGCCTTTGCCCGTTCATTAAAAGAAATTACCCGCTGGGACTGGTCCTGCGAGCTGGTGCTGGAGCACTGCGACGCGATGACCGGCAGCGCGCCGCGCAAAGGATTTTTGCCGTTAGAAAACGTGCTGGAAGCCATTGCCGACTATGACGTTAGCATCTGTATTAACTGGGCGCGTTCGGCCATTGAAGGGCGGAATACCGTGCTACCGCTCACCCATACGCAGCAGGTAAAACGGGCAGGAAAGCTCGGCGCGCTGATGTTTTCTGGCACGACGCAAACCGGCGAGTACGGCGAATGGCAGGATTTACACGCGCCGTTCGCGCCTTTCTGCCCGCAGAGCCTGATGACCACCGAACACGCTCGTGAATTATTAGCCTGCGCAGGAACCGCCCCCCTGCAATTTTCAGGCATTAAATTACTGGAAATTAATGCCAGCGCAAACGTTGATAATCGCATCGCGATATTACGCGACGGCATCTCCGCGCTAAAACAAGCACAATAATAATAATAATCACCTTCATCGCCAGAATATTTTTTAATATTACGAGACCATAAAGATGAATATAACCTCTAACTCTACAACCAAAGATATACCGCGCCAGCGCTGGTTAAGAATTATTCCACCTATACTGATCACTTGCATTATTTCTTATATGGACCGGGTCAATATTGCCTTTGCGATGCCCGGAGGTATGGATGCCGACTTAGGTATTTCTGCCACCATGGCGGGGCTGGCGGGCGGTATTTTCTTTATCGGTTATCTATTTTTACAGGTTCCCGGCGGGAAAATTGCCGTTCACGGCAGCGGTAAGAAATTTATCGGCTGGTCGCTGGTCGCCTGGGCGGTTATCTCCGTGCTGACGGGGTTAATTACCAATCAGTACCAGCTGCTGGCCCTGCGCTTCTTACTGGGCGTGGCGGAAGGAGGCATGCTGCCGGTCGTTCTCACGATGATCAGTAACTGGTTCCCCGACGCTGAACGCGGTCGCGCCAACGCGATTGTCATTATGTTTGTGCCGATTGCCGGGATTATCACCGCCCCGCTCTCAGGCTGGATTATCACGGTTCTCGACTGGCGCTGGCTGTTTATTATCGAAGGTTTGCTCTCGCTGGTTGTTTTGGTTCTGTGGGCATACACCATCTATGACCGTCCGCAGGAAGCGCGCTGGATTTCCGAAGCAGAGAAGCGCTATCTGGTCGAGACGCTGGCCGCGGAGCAAAAAGCCATTGCCGGCACCGAGGTGAAAAACGCCTCTCTGAGCGCCGTTCTTTCCGACAAAACCATGTGGCAGCTTATCGCCCTGAACTTCTTCTACCAGACCGGCATTTACGGCTACACCCTGTGGCTGCCCACCATTCTGAAAGAATTGACCCATAGCAGCATGGGGCAGGTCGGGATGCTCGCCATTCTGCCGTACGTCGGCGCCATTGCCGGGATGTTCCTGTTTTCCTCCCTTTCAGACCGAACCGGTAAACGCAAGCTGTTCGTCTGCCTGCCGCTGATTGGCTTCGCTCTGTGCATGTTCCTGTCGGTAGCGCTGAAAAACCAAATTTGGCTCTCCTATGCCGCGCTGGTCGGCTGCGGATTCTTCCTGCAATCGGCAGCTGGCGTGTTCTGGACCATCCCGGCACGTCTGTTCAGCGCAGAGATGGCGGGCGGCGCGCGTGGGGTTATCAACGCGCTTGGCAATCTCGGCGGATTTTGTGGCCCTTATGCGGTCGGGGTACTAATCACGCTGTACAGCAAAGACGCCGGCGTCTATTGCCTGGCGGTCTCCCTGGCGCTGGCCGCGCTGATGGCGCTGCTGCTGCCGGCGAAATGCGATGCCGGTGCTGCGCCGGTAAAGACGATAAACCCACATAAACGCACTGCGTAAACTCGAGCCCGGCGGCGCTGCGCCTGCCGGGCTTGCGAAATATGCCGGGTTCACCCGGTAAGAATGAGATGCGAAAGATGAGCAAGAAACAGTCCTTCTGGCTGGGTATTGATTGCGGTGGCACCTATCTGAAAGCCGGCTTATATGACGCCGAAGGTCATGAACATGGCATTGTGCGGCAAGCGCTACAGACGATATCGCCCCTGCCGGGTTACGCCGAACGCGACATGCGCCAGCTCTGGCAACACTGCGCGGCGACCATTGCCGGGCTATTACAACGGGCAGGAGTATCCGGCGAACAGATTAAAGGCGTGGGCATCTCCGCTCAGGGTAAGGGCCTCTTTCTCCTCGATAAGCAGGATCGGCCGCTGGGTAACGCCATCCTCTCCTCCGATCGGCGGGCGCTGAATATCGTTCAGCGCTGGCAGCGGGACCGTATTCCCGAACGGCTCTATCCCGTTACCCGCCAGACGCTATGGACCGGACATCCGGCTTCTTTGCTGCGCTGGGTAAAAGAGAATGACCCCCAGCGCTACTCGCAAATTGGCTGCGTGATGATGGGGCATGACTATCTGCGCTGGTGCTTAACCGGCGCGAAGGGCTGCGAGGAGAGCAACATCTCCGAGTCCAACCTCTACAACATGGCCACGGGCCAGTACGACCCGCGCCTGACCGAGTGGCTGGGCATCGGTGAAATCGATAGTGCGCTGCACCCCGTTGTAGGGTCAGCCGAAATTTGCGGGGAGATCACCGCTCAGGCAGCCGCTTTAACCGGTCTGGCGGCGGGTACTCCTGTCGTTGGCGGCCTGTTTGACGTGGTTTCCACCGCCCTTTGCGCCGGGATTGAGGATGAGTCGACCCTCAATGCGGTGATGGGGACCTGGGCCGTCACCAGCGGTATCGCTCATGGTCTTCGCGAACATGAGGCTCACCCTTATGTCTATGGCCGCTACGTCAATGACGGCCAGTATATCGTTCACGAAGCCAGCCCGACCTCGTCCGGCAACCTCGAATGGTTTACCGCCCAGTGGGGTGATCTCTCGTTTGATGAGATCAATCAGGCCGTAGCCAGCCTGCCGAAAGCCGGGAGCGAGCTGTTTTTTCTGCCGTTTCTCTACGGCAGCAACGCCGGGCTGGAGATGACCTGCGGCTTTTACGGCATGCAGGCACTGCATACCCGCGCGCACCTGCTGCAGGCGGTTTATGAAGGCGTGGTATTCAGCCATATGACCCACCTCAACCGTATGCGCGAACGCTTTACAAACGTTCAGGCCCTGCGCGTCACCGGCGGCCCGGCGCACTCCGACGTGTGGATGCAAATGCTGGCGGACGTCAGCGGCTTACGCGTTGAACTGCCGCAGGTGGAAGAGACCGGCTGCTTTGGCGCGGCCCTCGCGGCGCGTGTCGGCACCGGCGTATACCGCAGCTTTAGCGAAGCCCGGCGCGCCAGGCAGCACCCGGTGCGCACGCAGCTGCCCGATATGACCGCCCACGCGCGCTATCAGCGCAAATACCGCCACTACCTGCATTTGATTGAAGCACTACAGGGCTATCACGCCCGTATTAAGGAGCACGCATTATGAGCCGACCATTACTGCAGCTGGCGCTCGACCACACCAGCCTTCAGGCTGCGCAGCGCGATGTCGCCCTGCTACAGGATCACGTTGATATTGTGGAGGCGGGGACCATCCTCTGCTTAACCGAGGGGCTTAGCGCGGTTAAAACCCTGCGCGCCCAGTGTCCGCAAAAGATCATCGTTGCTGACTGGAAGGTCGCCGACGCCGGTGAAACCCTGGCACAGCAGGCCTTTGGCGCTGGCGCCAACTGGATGACCATAATCTGCGCCGCACCGCTCGCCACGGTCGAGAAAGGCCACGCCGTGGCGCAGGCCTGCGGCGGTGAGATTCAGATGGAGCTGTTCGGCAACTGGACCCTGGATGACGCCCGCGCCTGGTACCGTACCGGCGTCCATCAGGCGATTTACCATCGCGGACGCGATGCCCAGGCCAGCGGGCAGCAGTGGGGGGAGGCGGATCTGGCGCGTATGAAAGCGCTCTCCGACATCGGCCTTGAGCTATCGATCACCGGCGGCATTACCCCGGCGGATCTGCCGCTGTTCAAAGATATCAACGTTAAGGCCTTTATTGCTGGGCGCGCGTTGGCAGGCGCCGCCCATCCGGCACAGGTTGCCGCCGAATTCCACGCGCAAATCGACGCTATCTGGGGAGAAAAGCATGCGTAACCACCCGTTAGGTATTTATGAAAAAGCGCTGGCAAAGGATCTCAGCTGGCCTGAACGGCTGGTGCTGGCCAAAAGCTGCGGTTTTGATTTTGTCGAAATGTCGGTGGACGAGACCGACGAACGCCTTTCGCGCCTGGAGTGGACCCCGGCCCAGCGGGCATCGCTGGTGAGCGCGATGCTGGAAACCGGCGTCGCCATTCCCTCAATGTGCCTATCCGCCCATCGCCGTTTCCCCTTTGGCAGCCGCGATGAAGCGGTACGCGATCGGGCGCGGGAGATCATGACCAAAGCCATCCGCCTGGCGCGCGATCTGGGGATCCGCACCATCCAGCTGGCAGGTTACGACGTCTATTACGAAGAGCACGATGAAGGCACCCGGCAGCGTTTTGCCGAAGGGCTGGCCTGGGCGGTAGAACAGGCCGCCGCCGCGCAGGTTATGCTGGCGGTGGAGATCATGGACACCGCCTTTATGAACTCCATAAGCAAATGGAAAAAGTGGGACGAGATGCTTTCGTCACCGTGGTTTACCGTCTACCCGGACGTCGGCAACCTCAGCGCCTGGGGAAACGACGTCACCGCTGAGCTGAAGCTGGGCATCGATCGTATCGCCGCCATCCACCTGAAGGATACGCTGCCCGTAACCGACGATAGCCCTGGCCAGTTCCGCGACGTGCCGTTCGGCGAAGGATGTGTCGATTTTGTCGGTATTTTTAAGACGCTGCGCGAACTGAACTACCGCGGTTCATTTTTGATTGAGATGTGGACGGAGAAAGCTAGCGAGCCGGTGCTGGAGATTATCCAGGCCCGGCGCTGGATTGAATCGCGAATGCAGGAAGGGGGATTCACATGTTAGAACAACTGAAAGCCGAGGTACTGGCGGCAAACCTTGCGCTCCCGGCGCACGGACTGGTCACCTTTACCTGGGGCAACGTCAGCGCGGTCGATGAAACGCGCAAGCTGATGGTCATTAAGCCCTCCGGCGTCGAATATGAGGTGATGGCCGCCGACGATATGGTGGTCGTAGAGATCGCCTGCGGTAAAGTCGTTGAAGGCGATAAAAAACCCTCTTCAGATACGCCAACGCATCTGGCGCTTTATCGCCGCTATCCGCAGATCGGTGGGATCGTGCATACCCACTCCCGCCACGCGACGATCTGGTCGCAGGCCGGGCTCGATCTCCCCGCCTGGGGCACCACCCACGCCGACTACTTCTATGGCGCGATCCCTTGTACCCGGCGGATGACCGTTGAGGAGATTAACGGCGAGTATGAGTATCAGACCGGCGAGGTGATTATCAAAACCTTTGAACAGCGCGGCCTGGATCCGGCGCAAATCCCGGCGGTATTGGTTCATTCGCACGGCCCGTTTGCCTGGGGTAAAGATGCCGCCGACGCCGTACATAACGCCGTGGTGCTGGAGGAGTGCGCCTATATGGGTCTCTTCTCGCGCCAGCTGGCGCCACAGCTGCCGGATATGCAGCCTGAACTGCTCGATAAACACTATCTGCGTAAACACGGCGCGAACGCCTATTACGGGCAAAACTAATCCCGCAGGACTCCCCGGATTGCAGCTAACGCCTTATCCGGGCTACTGAACTGGAAACGTGTAGCCCGGCCGCGACCCGGGACAACCTGCTTATGTTAAAGAAACAATGCCTTATCACGCAGAATATGGTCATTTCCACGGCGGCGGGTGAAGCCGATACGGTCGAAATACTCGAGGATCTGAATCGCCAGCTTGCGCCCGACGTTCAGCGTATCGCGAAAATCGGCCGCGCAGGTTGATCCTCTCTCCTGGTCCAGCTCGCGGATCATTTTAGCGAAGGCGACAATCCGATCGTTACGATAGTAGCGATCTTTCACGATCGCGGTAATCATCCCCTGCTGTGCCGCCTGGCGTAGTACCGCACGCATCAACGACTCTTCCACGTTGGCTTCCCGCGCCAGATCGCGCACCCACCACGGCTCATCGGCAAACAGCCCGGCAACCCTCAGCCAGATAGCCTGCTGCTCATCGGTAAAACCCGCTTTATGCTCCGGCAGGTGCAGCCAGCCATGGTGACTATGAACAATACCGCTTTCGCGCATCTGTTCAATCAGCAGCAGCACCAGCGCTTCATCTTCCATCGGCAGCGCGATACGCCGCAGGCGTTCGCGCCCCGGTCCCGGTTCATCGCGATGCTGATCGTGATAGCGCGCAAGGGCATCAAGCAGCTTTCGCTGCCAGCGCGCGGCCAGCGGGGCGCTAAGCAGGCTATTTCCCGCCTGGAGATAGTCAGGACGGTTAATCAGCGCTTTCAGGCCCTCATCGCTGAGCTGACGCGCCCAGGCGAAATCATCGAGACGCACCGCATCGCGCTGGAGATGAATATCTAACGCCCGGGCATCATCACCCTGCGCGGCGGCCAGCGCGTGCAGCCACTGTAGATACTCCGGCTTACGCTTGCCCCGGCGCGGGGGATTAAGCGCGACTACCCGCGCGCCGGCGAGCGTCAGGCGCGCGGAAATATCGCGCAGCACCAGGCGGTCGTTATCCGCCAGCCGAAGCGGGGTATCGAGAACCAGCTCCGCCAGCGAACCTTCCAGCAGCGACACGCGGCCGGTGATATGGCTGGCGGCATGGTGGATATGCAGCGGCTGCCACTGGCTAAGCGGCGTGTGGCACTGGAGTTCGACAATGACCCGTTCAGAGGCTTCCGGCGGCGGCACCGCCAGCAGCCAGTCGCCGCGGTTGAGATCCTCTTTTTGCGCATCGCCGGCAATATTCAGGGCAATACGCTGGCCGGCGCAGGCCTGCTCAACCGCCTGATTTTGCGCGTGCAGACCGCGCACGCGCATCGGTTTATCGACGCCGGTCAACCAAAGCGTATCGCCAACGTTAACTTCGCCGGATAACGCCGTCCCGGTAACCACCAGCCCCGCGCCTTTAACGGTAAACGCCCGGTCGATCGCCAGACGGAAGCGTTGATGCTGCGGATGCGCGCGTGCTGCAAGCTGCAGTAGATGTTCCCGCAGCTCGGCGATACCCCGTCCTTCCGTCGCCGCAACGACAAACAGGGTCGCTCCGGTAAAACCGAACTCCGCCAGTACCGCGTCGATTTCCGCCTTTACTTCTTCGATCCGCGTTGCTTCCACGCGGTCCGCTTTAGTCAACGCAACGGTTAACGTCGGGCTCCCGGTAAGCTGTAGGATCGCCAGGTGCTCGCGCGTCTGCGCCATGACCCCATCATCGCAGGCCACCACCAGCAGCGCATGATCGATACCGCCAACGCCGGCCAGCATATTGGACAAGAACTTTTCGTGGCCGGGAACGTCGATAAAACCCAGCACCCGCCCATCGGGCTGCGGCCAGTAGGCGTAGCCGAGGTCGATGGTCATCCCGCGCGCTTTCTCTTCCGGCAGGCGATCGGCATTGATGCCGGTAATCGCCTGTAGCAGCGTAGTTTTGCCGTGGTCAACGTGACCGGCGGTGGCAATAATCATCTCAATAACATCTCCATAAACCGGGTTTCATCCTCAAGACAGCGCAGATCGAGCCACAGACGACCATCGTAGATCCTACCGATAACCGGCACGGGCAACAGACGCCAGCGGGCCGCCAGGGCCTCCAGCTGGCTACCGCGGCCATCGCGTGGAGTAAACGTCAGCGCCGCGCTGGGTAGCCGGTCCACCGGCAGCGAACCGCTGCCGATCTGCGACAGGCACGGCTCAACCCGCAGCTCAAAATCAGCATAATGCTCAGCCAGCGTGGCCTGAATGCGCTCGCCCTGCTGAGTGATCTCATCCGCCTGGTGGGTCAGCAGACGCAGGGTCGGCAGTTCAGCGGCCAGTTTTTCCGGGTGCAGATAGAGGCGCAGCGTAGCCTCCAGCGCCGCGAGGGTCATTTTATCCGCCCGCAGGGCGCGCTTGAGCGGATGACTCTGCAAACGAGCGATCTGCGCTTTTTTGCCAACGATGATCCCCGCCTGCGGGCCACCCAGCAGTTTATCGCCGGAGAAGCTCACCAGGCTCACGCCGGCGGCAATCATCTCCTGCGGCATCGGCTCTTTCGGCAGGCCGTACTGGCTTAAATCAACCAGCGAGCCGCTGCCGAGATCGGCAACCACCGGGATATTCAGCTCGCGGCCAATCTCCGCCAGCTCCGCCTCATCCACAGCTTTAGTAAAACCCTCAATGCTGTAGTTGCTGGTATGAACCTTCATGAGCAGGCCGGTATTCTCATTAACAGCCTGACGATAATCTTTCGCGTGGGTACGGTTGGTGGTCCCCACTTCATGCAGGACGCAGCCTGCCTGGCGCATCACATCGGGAATACGGAACGCGCCGCCGATCTCTACCAGTTCGCCGCGCGAAACCACCACCTCTTTACCGCTGGCGGTAGCCGCCAGCATCAACAGCACCGCCGCCGCGTTGTTGTTAACGATACAGGCGTCTTCCGCACCGGTGAGCTGGCAAAGCAGATCGGCCAGCGCGCGGTCGCGGTGACCGCGTCCGGCATCGTCAAGATCGTATTCCAGCGTCACCGGCGCACGCATCGCCTGAGCCACCGCCTTCACCGCAGCTTCCGCCTGAATCGCGCGGCCAAGATTGGTATGCAGCACGGTGCCGGTAAGATTGAAAACCGGGCGCAGAGCGCTTTGCTGCGTCAGCTCCAGGCGTCGGAGAGTTTCCTGTTGCCACTCTTCGCACCACGTCGGCAGCGCCAGGTTCAGGCGGATAAATTCCCGCGCTTCGTCCAGCATCTGACGCAGCAGCGCTACCGTCTGGGAGTGACCGTATTGCGTCAGCAGCGGTGAAAATGCGGGATCGCGGAGTAGACGGTCGATGGCCGGAAGCCGGGTATAAAGCGCACGAGTTTCGGTAGTCATGAATGAACCTATTTTCCCCCCTCCCGACGGGAGAGGGAGTCAACAAATGAGCGGCAATTGTAATGCTTCCGCGCAAAAACTGTTACCTGCCTGAGTCAACTCACCGGCGGTTCGGTACGTGCAAAGCTGGGACGCTGAAAGAGCGAGTCCACCAGGCGAACCAGTTTGGGTCGGGTGGCGCACCAGCCGGGCGCAACGCGGCGAAAATTAAGATAAGCAATAGCGCAGGCGGTTGAAATGGCCGCCAGATTGAGTTCATCGGGTCGTAGCGTTCCATCGCCCGCATATCCTTCCAGCGCATCAAGACCGCGCGCGACCTTTTCTCTCTGGCGTAGCAGTTCGCTTTCCGATTGCTGGGCTGCCGGGCGCGTTTTCTCTCTTACCAGCGTTTGCGCGGCCTCCATCACCCCATCAGCCAGCGCTTCAATTTGACGTAATTTCAGCGCCGCTTTCGGTTCCGCTGGCAGCATATCCGGCGCGATGCCGAGCAGCTCCAGATATTGAGCAATAATGGACGAGTCATACCAGCATTCGCCGTCGTCGGTAACCAGCGCAGGCACTTTCCCTAACGGGTTGTACTGCGCCACGCCGCTGGCATCGGTATAAGGGGATTCGTTGACGAACTCGAAGGGGATCGCTTTTTCCAGCAGTATGACGGAAATTTTGCGCACAAAGGGACTGGTGTAGCTGCCGATCAGTTTCATTGCCTGCTCCTTTCGCCAACAAAGTAGTCAGTATGGCGCAGGAGCAGGTAAAAAGTAGAGAGCAAAATCACCTCAGGATAAAACGTTCACGCTAATGATCCAGATAGAGATAGTGCATCCAGCTGGTCATGCGCAGTAGCACTTTGCGCATCACTGAGACGTGGGTGAAATGATCGGAATAGACCGCCACCTGGGCATAAATCCCGTCCGGCAGAGCGTCTACGGCGGCATTGGGCTCCAGCTCGATAGTCGCCAGCACGCCGTCGCTACCCGGCGTAACCGTCAACGCTTGCAGCGTGCCCTGAGCCTGATACGTTCCGCCCGGCACTACCGGTAGAATACTCACCAGTTTGCCGCGAAAGACCTGTCCCGGCAGCGCGTTGAAAACCGCTTCAGCATCGTCGCCCTTCTCCAGCCTGAGCAGCGAATTTTGCCGGAACTGGGCCACTATCAGCCGTTTTTGCTGCGGGATAAACACCATCACCGGACGCAGCGGTAGCGAGGCGGCATAGGTTCCAGGGCGAATTAAAACCTGGGTGATATAGCCGTCGCTGGGCGCACGCACCGTGGTTTGATCGAGGTTATATTTCGCCTCCGCCAGCTGCGCGCGCAGGCTCACCACCTGCGACTGCTCGCCGTTAACCATGCTGTCGAGCTGACTCTGGATTTGCGCCTGCTCGGCGACCGAGCCCTTTACCATCGCATCCTGAGCGAGATAGTTTTGCCGGGCATTATCGATATCGCTTTCAGAAAAGGGATTAACCCGTGCCTGGCTTCCCTTCAGATACCGCTGATAGTCCTTATAGAGACGGTCGCGCTCCGCGGAAACGCGCGTGGTGTTTGCCTGGGCCTCAGAAAGTTGCGCCTTAAGATTGTTAATACCGTGAAGCGCGGTAACAAGGTCAGCCTGCAGCCTGTCTACCCGCGCCTGATAACGTGCAGGATCGATAGTAAACAGGATCTCCCCTTTTTTAACTCGTTGATTTGCTTTATCCGTGACGCTGCTGACCACGCCGGTAACCTGCGGAGTAACAGGAATAGAAATCACCGCTTTTTGTGCGGTAAATGTATATGGATGGTTGTAATTCATTAATAAAATAAGCGCGCTAACAATAAATACGCCGCCCAGCGCCGCGGTGGGAACCGTCCATTTATTTACCGGGATCTTAAATATTTTAAATATCGACCAGGCAATTGCCACGTAGGTTAAAATAATCAGCAAATCCATGATTTATTTCTCCACCGAAGGTGGTTGGACTGATGGCTGTAGCGCAGTGATTTGTTGTTCAAGTACGCTGACTCGCTGGCGTAACTGACTGATTTTGTCCTCATCTTCCTCCGCTTCCGCCGGCATCCCATCCCGTCGGTGCTGCATTCCCCAACCGCGCTCGGGCTGGTAAAGCGTGGCCCAAATCCATAAAAACGGCCAGATAACGTGCAGAGTAAACAGACTCACCCAGCCCGCAACGTGAATGGCATCGGCATGCGGATGGTTACGTTTCTTAGCAATCAGGTAAGGAATATCATGGAGAATGATGATTCCATAAAAAATCACCAGAAAGACAAAGATCAAAACGCCGAGCGCAAAATAATTGAGAAACATAATTTCCTCGAATTTACGCTAATTATTTATGGGATATGCGTCGGACCTAATGCAAAAACGGTCGACAAACTGAGCATAATTCACCCGTTTCATTTTCGCCATTGACGACTAAAATCTTCTTCAGCGGAACGAGTTATTGAGTTACACATCTTCAAGTTGAACACGGCATAATCTGCCCGAGATCACATCAGGGAAAATCCAGGTCAAAATATTTTGTGATTCAAATCACAAACAAACAACAAAACGTCAATTTATATTTGTGATGTTAGTCACATAAAACCGTATTCTTACCCCTTAAGCGCAGCGCTGTTGTTTTTTTACACATCATTTTTGTGACGCAAATCACTACAAAAGACCATTTACGCCCTATATTAATGCGACACACATCACATAAAGACCCACCGACTGGACAGCTTAACGATTCAGTGCCAGATTTCGCTCTATCACTCAGGGCCCGGCTACCTCTGCCGCCTTATTAACAACAAGCCTCGGGCTTTCAGCCTGCCGATAGCAAAAACAGAAGAAGGGGTGTTTTATGTCATCCGATATCAAGATCAAAGTGCAAAGCTTTGGTCGTTTCCTCAGCAATATGGTGATGCCAAATATCGGCGCGTTTATCGCGTGGGGTATTATCACCGCATTATTCATTCCGACAGGCTGGTTACCGAACGAAACGCTGGCGAAGCTGGTCGGTCCGATGATCACCTATCTGCTGCCTCTGCTGATCGGTTATACCGGCGGTAAGCTGGTTGGCGGCGAGCGCGGCGGCGTGGTCGGCGCGATCACCACCATGGGCGTGATCGTCGGCGCGGATATGCCGATGTTCCTCGGCTCCATGATCGCCGGTCCACTGGGCGGCTGGGCTATTAAAAAATTCGACGTGTGGGTAGACGGTAAGATCAAGTCCGGTTTTGAGATGCTGGTGAATAACTTCTCCGCCGGCATCATCGGTATGATCCTCGCTATCCTGGCGTTCCTCGGCATTGGCCCGGCGGTTGAAGTTCTGTCGAAGATCCTCGCCGCTGGCGTTAACTTCATGGTGGCGCACGACATGCTGCCGCTGGCGTCTATCTTTGTTGAACCGGCTAAAATCCTGTTCCTCAACAACGCCATCAACCACGGTATTTTCTCGCCGCTGGGTATTCAGCAATCTCACGATCTCGGCAAGTCTATCTTCTTCCTGATTGAAGCTAACCCGGGTCCGGGTATGGGCGTCCTGCTGGCGTACATGTTCTTCGGTCGCGGTAGCGCGAAACAGTCTGCGGGCGGTGCGGCAATCATCCACTTCCTCGGCGGTATTCACGAGATTTACTTCCCGTACGTGCTGATGAACCCGCGTCTGATTCTGGCGGTTATTCTTGGCGGTATGACCGGCGTGTTCACCCTGACCCTCCTTAACGGCGGTCTGGTTTCTCCGGCCTCTCCGGGTTCTATCCTCGCCGTGCTGGCGATGACGCCGAAAGGTGCCTACTTCGCTAACATCGCCGCGATTGTTGCCGCGATGGCCGTCTCCTTCGTGGTCTCAGCCATTCTGCTGAAAACCAGCAAAGTGAAAGAAGAAGATGATATCGAAGCCGCGACCCGCCGCATGCACGATATGAAAGCCGAATCCAAAGGCGGCGCCACTCCGCTGACCGCTGGTGACGTCGCAAACGATCTGAGCCACGTACGCAAAATCATCGTCGCCTGCGACGCTGGTATGGGCTCCAGCGCCATGGGCGCAGGCGTGCTGCGTAAGAAAGTGCAGGATGCCGGACTGGGCAATATCTCCGTTACCAACTGTGCGATTAACAACCTGCCGCCGGATGTTGACCTGGTCATCACCCACCGCGACCTGACCGAACGTGCAATGCGTCAGGTGCCGCAGGCGCAGCATATTTCGCTGACCAACTTCCTCGACAGCGGCCTGTATACCAGCCTGACCGAACGTCTGGTTGCGGCACAGCGCCATAATGAGAACGAAGAAAAAGTCCGCGATAGCCTGAAAGACAGCTTCGACGAGGCTGACACCAACCTGTTCAAACTCGGTGCGGAGAACATCTTCCTTGGCCGCAAAGCCGCCACCAAAGAAGAAGCGATTCTGTTTGCCGGCGAACAGCTGGTAAAAGGCGGCTACGTTGAGCCGGAATACGTCCAGGCGATGCTGGATCGTGAAAAGCTGACCTCCACCTATCTGGGTGAGTCCATCGCGGTTCCGCACGGCACCATCGAAGCTAAAGATCGCGTCCTGAAAACCGGCATCGTCTTCTGCCAGTATCCGGAAGGCGTACGCTTCGGTGAAGAAGCGGATGACGTTGCTCGTCTGGTTATCGGTATCGCCGCGCGTAATAACGAGCATATTCAGGTGATTACCAGCCTGACCAACGCGCTGGACGATGAATCGGTGATTGAACGTCTGGCAAAAACCACCAGCGTTGAAGAAGTGCTGACGCTGCTGAAAGCGTAACCTGTTGCCCGGCGGTGCGCCGGGCAACGCCCCCTCTCTCCCCATGCGTGGGGAGAGGGCTGGGGTGAGGGAAAAGCCTCACCCCAGCCCTCTCAGGTAAAAACATTAATTGAAGGTTAATACTATGAAAGCATTACATTTTGGCGCAGGTAATATCGGTCGTGG
>OEPS010000007.1_pt1 | contig 100942 bp, 94 predicted proteins | sample 1539411 | NCBI WGS metagenome assembly OEPS01 (sample SAMN02671747, study PRJEB22543) | soil metagenome | biome: bacteria | place: China:Hunan Province, Lengshuijiang City | collected 2012-10-15 | depth 0.08m m
CGTCGGGCTCATAACCCGAAGGTCGTCGGTTCAAATCCGGCCCCCGCAACCAACATTTTAAACACCCTCGAGGGTGTTTTTTTGTTTCTGCGCTCCGCAAAATCTGACGCCTGATTCCGGGAACGGCTCGGCGCCGTTCCCTCCGCTTCTCAACCCTTCGGCAACACAATATTGCTCGCCGCCAGCATTCCCATCTCGTGGTACATCGCGCAGGCCGCTTCAACGATCGGCATCGCCAGCGCCGCGCCGCTGCCTTCGCCCAGCCGCATCCCCATATTCAGATAGGGCTCCAGTTCGAGGTGCATCAGCGCCGTACGAGCCCCCTTCTCCGCCGAATAGTGCGACGGGATCAGATAGGGTTTCACCTGCGGCGCAATGCGGCACGCCGCCAGCGCCGCCGCGTAGGAGAGGAAACCGTCAAGCACCACCGGCAAGCCGCAGGAGGCCGCGCCCAGCATCACGCCCGTCATGCCCAATAAATCAAACCCGCCTACTTTCGCCAGCACGTCCAGGCCATCATGCGGATCGGGGCGGTTGACGGCGATAGCCCGGCGCACCACCTCGACTTTATTGCCCACTTTAGCCAACGGCAGATTGGCGCCAATCCCCACCACATCCTGGGCATCGCTGCCGGTCAGAACGCTGACAATCGCCGCCGCCGGGGTGGTATTCGCCATCCCCAGCTCGCCAACGCCAAACAGCGTGACGCCATCCTGCGCCAGCCCGCGGGTATAGCTAATCACCTCCAGCAGCAGTTCTTCTGCCTGACCGCGGCGCATTGCCGGGCCGACGGCAATGTTGCCGCAGCCGCGCGCCACGCGCATGTTGATAACGCCCGGAATAAGCTCAGCATCGATCCCCACATCAATCACGTGCATCTGCGCGCCCGCCTGTGCCGCCAGCACGCAAACGCCGGTTTTACCGAGGGTCATATTCGCCGCCTGAATCGCGGTCACCGCTTTCGGCGAGATGGCGACCCCTTCATCCCACACGCCGTGGTCGGCGCACATCACCAGCAGCGCCTTCTTTTTTACCTGCGGTATGCCTTCAAGACCGGGCATTCCCGCCAGCTGTACGGCAAGGTCTTCCAGGCGTCCAAGGCTTCCGGGCGGCTTCAGCAGACCATCAATATGAAGCCGGGCGCGCGCCATCGCGTTTTCATCAGGCGCAGGGATCGCGCCCAGTAGAGAGGTTAAGCTTTGCATAGAGGTTCTCGTTATGTTGGCTGGCTCACGGCGGAGCCAGCAGGAAGAATAACTCCCGGTACGGAGCGCCTGATCTATTTGATTTTCACGCCGATGCCCGACACCACCAGCCAGACGTCGTCCGCCGCCGCCGCAAGGCGCTGGTTGACGCGCCCGGCGATATCGCGGAAATGGCGGGCCAGACGATTTTCCGGCACAATTCCCATCCCCACCTCGTTGGTCACCAGCACCACCCGGGCCGGGCAGCGCTGACAGGCGGCGATCAGGAGGCTGATTTCGGCGTCAATCGCCTGCTCCATTGCCGCGTAATCCCATTCGTCCGGCGAACGGTCGCCCCCCAGCGCAAACAGCAGATTGGTCACCATGGTGGTGATGCATTCCAGCAAAATCGCCTCTTCGGGGTTGATATCCGGGGTTATCAGCTCATCAAGCTGCTGCCAGCGCTCGGCGGTGCGCCAGTGCGCGGGCCTGCCGTCGCGGTGGTGCTGGATCCTCGCCGCCATTTCGTCATCCAGGATCTGCGACGTAGCGATATATAAAACCTGCGGCGCTTGCGCGATCAGCGCTTCCGCATGACGGCTTTTGCCGCTGCGCGCCCCGCCGGTCACTAAAGTCAGCATATGGGCTCCTGATGGTGGCGCATGATGGCGTAGATTTTTTCGATATCGATATGCTGGCGCATCGCGTCGGCCAGCAGATCGAACTGGCGGGATTTGTACTGCGCATATTCGAAATCGCTATCCAGCGCCGCCAGCCCTTTGCGCTGGCGCAGGCCGTTCACCAGCGCGCGGGTAAACTCATCGCTATCAAACAGGCCGTGCAGATAGGTGCCAAACGCCAGGCCGTCATCGCTGACCGCGCCGTCCGCCACGCTCAGCCCATTTTTGTGGAGTTGCATCAGCGAACGGCAGCCGTCGCGCAGCTCGGTTTCGCCCATATGAATTTCGTAGCCGCGTACGGCCAGCCCCGCCGTTGCCGCCAGCCAGTCCGGCAGCGCTGTTGCCAGAGTTGCCGTGACCTGGGTGGTCGTCTTGCTGTGCGCAAAGTGGGTGACGGTATTAAGCAACCCCAGCCCCGGCTGCGTGCCAAGCCCCGACTCCACCTCATCAATAATGGTTTCGCCGAGCATCTGATAGCCGCCGCAGATCCCCAGCACCGGTACCCCCTGACGCCGGGCCTGCAGCACCGCGTGCGCCATGCCGCTTTCGCGCAGCCAGCGCAGGTCGCCGAGCGTATTTTTACTGCCCGGCAGGATCACCATATCCACGCCCGCCAGCTCCTGCGGCTGGCGAACATAGCGCACCCGAACATCCGGCTGCGCCGCCAGGGCGTTGAAATCGGTAAAATTAGAGATATGCGGTACCTGGACCACGGCGATATCAATATCGCGCCTGTCGGTGCGCAGGTATTTACCCTTTTGCAGCGCCACGCCATCCTCATCTTCGAGATCGACGTCCAGCCACGGCATCACGCCGAGCACCGGAACGCCGGTGAGCGCTTCAATCTGTTCGATCCCGGAGTGCAGCAGCGTCACGTCGCCGCGAAATTTGTTAATAATCACGCCCTTGACCCGCGCGCGCTCGTGGTCATGCAGCAGCGCAAGCGTGCCGTAAATAGAGGCGAATACGCCGCCGCGATCGATATCCGCCACCAGCAGCACCGGGCACTGCGCCATCTCGGCCATGCCCATATTGACGATGTCGCGATCGCGCAGGTTAATCTCCGCCGGGCTGCCCGCTCCTTCCAGCACCAGCACATCATGTTCGGCGGCCAGGCTGTTATAGACCGCGAGGATCTGTTCGCGCAGACGCGGTTTGTACTCGTGGTAGCTCACCGCGTCCATATCGGTCGCCACCTTGCCCATCAGCACCACCTGCGCTTTTCTATCGCTGGTTGGCTTGAGCAGTACCGGGTTCATGCGCACGTCCGGGGTAATTCCCGCCGCTTCGGCCTGAAAAATCTGCGCGCGCCCCATCTCTTTACCGTCCGGCGTAATACCGGAATTAAGCGCCATATTCTGCGATTTAAACGGCGCGGTGCGCTGCCCGTCCTGATAAAAAATGCGGCACAGCCCCGCCACCAGCACGCTTTTGCCGACGTCGGAAGCGGTGCCCTGTAACATAATTGCCAGCGTCATGACGCCTCCTTCATCGCGTTGCTTCGCATCCGCGTAAAAAATTCTTCTTCGGTTTTACACAACGGCAGCCCGAGCTGGGCATGCAGTTTTACCAGCCACGGCTGGGTGAGTCCGGCCTCGGTCATCAGTTCACTGCGGGAAAATACCTCACCGGGTTCGCCGTGCGCCAGCACTTCGCCGCGGCGCAAAACGTATACCGCATCGCTGATTTCATAAATCAAATCGATATCGTGGCTGGAGATCGCCACGTGGTTACCCCGATCGGCAATGCGCTTAATGATGTCGATCATCTGCGCACGTCCCGAAGGATCGAGACCCGCCGTAGGTTCGTCGAGCAGTAAATAACGCGCCTGCAGCACCAGCGCACCGGCTATCGCCACGCGCTTTTTCTGCCCGTGGCTCAGGCACTGAATCGGCTGGTGACGAAATCCCTGGGCATCGACGAGAGTCTGGGCATCGTCCACCCGGCGGGCAATTTCCTCTTCCGCTACGCCCAGGTTCCGCAGGCTAAAGGCGATATCGCTGTCGATATCGGTATAGAAAATCTGCTGGTCCGGATCCTGGAAAACGGTCGCCACCTGCTGGCGCAGCGCCAGCAGGCCGCGTTTGCTGTAGTCCAGCGGTTTACCTTGCCACAGCACTGCCCCGCGCTGCGGACGCAGCAGACCGCTCAGGTTCATAAACAACGTGGATTTTCCGCAGCCGTTCGCCCCCACCAGCCCGGTCACCGCGTGATGGGAAAAATCCAGCGTCAGCCCCTTCAGCACCGGCTCATCCTGATAGCGAAACCAGAGGTCGGTCGTGGCAAACATACTTATCCTTAGAGGTGAAAATCACCCTGATACAGTTTGATATCCAGCGTAGTGCTCATCTGCTGGTAGCGGATCATCACCCGGGTAAACAGCAGTCCGACCAGCATCGCCAGCGAACGATAGCCCTTCGGCACGCTACGGTAGCCAAAACGTAATGTTTGCGCACGGTGAATCGCCAGCGCTTCATCTAAAAGAATAAAAATAAAGCGCCAGGTCAGCAGAATTTGCTCAGTCAGTAGCCGCGGCACCCGCCCGCGCTTAAGCAGCAAAATGAGCTGCGGGAACGGCAGATTCAGCACCAGCCAGAAGGTTGACGCCAGCGCCGCCAGGCTGCGCCAGAAGGTCTGATTGGCGGTCGTCAGCCCCTCCGACGTGATACCCAGCCAGACGCTGCCCAGCGGCAGACCCACCAGCAGATCGTGTGGATTGCGGCTGACGCTAAACAGAATGGTCAGCACGCCGATCAGCAGAAAGCCGAACGGCAGCGCCATCCAGCGGCACCAGCGCCACGGCGAGACCCGCAGCAGCCAGCAGGTTAAGGCGGCAATCAACGCCATTTCGATACCCTGCCCCAGCGGAGGCAGGGTAAAGGCCAGCACCATCAGCAGCAACCAGAAACAGAACTTGCGCTCTGGCGCGACGTGAAACCAGCGGCTCTGATAGCTGAGTCGGTCAAACCCGGTCATCACGGCGCTGTCTGCCTTTGCTGTAGCCCAGAATATAGAAAATTACCGCCGCGCCGAGAGAGCCCTGGAGCGTAAACAGCAGGCTCTCAATTTCCCCGCTTGCCGGTTCGTACAGCGGCTGGAACCACGGCTCATAATGCGGTGCGACCACCTGAATCTGGCTCTCCGCCTCACCGTCCGAACCGCCGAATTCGCCGCCGTGATCGACAAAAAACGGCAGGATCACCAGCGCCACCACCATGGCTAACAATATCAGCGTCTTTTTCATGTTAATGCCCCTGTGCGATAATCAGCTGACGTTTGGTCAACTGGTCATAGATCATGACGGTTAATAGTCCTTCAGCAATGGCGATCGGGATCTGCGTCAGGCAGAAGATCCCCATAAACTTGACGATCGAGCCGGTGGCTCCCGCGGTCGGATCCGGGAAGGCGACGCCAAGCTGTACCGAGGTCACAAAGTAGGTCACCAGATCCGCCAGCATCGCGCAGAGAAACACCCCGACGTCGCGGCGAATGCCCGCGCGGCAGGCCATTTTCCACACCATATAGCCGACCACCGGCCCGATCACCGCCATCGACATGCCGTTCGCGCCAAGCGTCGTCAGCCCGCCGTGCGCCAGCAGCAGCGCCTGGAACAGCAGCACGATAGCACCGAGGATCGCCACCACGCCCGGTCCGAACAAAATGACCGCCAGGCCGACGCCGGTCGGGTGGGAACAGCTGCCGGTTACGGAAGGAATTTTCAGCGCCGAGAGGACAAAAATAAACGCCCCGCACAGCGCCAGCAGCACTTTCTGATTGTTATCTTCCTGCACGATGCGGCGCAGGCGCACCAGTCCGTACCACAGGCAGGGTAAAAACAGTAGCCACCACGCCAAAGCCCACATCGGCGGTAAAAAGCCCTCCATGATGTGCATCGCGAAAGCCTGTTCGGGAACCACTATCAGCAATAGCGCCGCAGCTAACCCGCTGAAAGACAGCTGTTTTAGCTGTTGTTCAAGTTTCATTCTGCATACTCCCACTGTTTATTGACCAGAATGGTCGAGAAATAAGGCAGCGGCTGGTCGTCGCTGACGTCATTGAGATGGCGCCAGCACTGCTCGCCCGGCAGCGTGGCTTCAGACATCATCAGCGCGGCATCCAGCAGACCGTTTTTCGCCAGCAGCGCTTTGATGCGGGAAAACCGCCCGTACACTTTCATCAGCACCAGACTTTCATGCTGGCGCAGCGCCCGTTCAATTTCTTCTTCCGGCGCGGTACAAGAAACGACCGCCAGCGATTGCTGCTCCATGGCCAGCGGCGTTTTTGAACGCGCGGCGATGGCGGCGAAAGAGGTGACGCCGGGAACAATTTCCAGCCACTGCGGGCTGCCGATACGCTGGAGTAAGAACACCCAGGTGCTGAACAGCATGGCGTCGCCGAGGGTAATAAAGCCGACCTGCTTGCCTGCTTCCACTTCCTGAACCAGCGCGGCGGCCACCTCGTCCCACACCGCCTCTTTTTCCGCGCTGTCGGCGCTCATCGGGAAATGGCAGCAGCGTACTTCGGTCCGTTCGCCGATATACTCGCGCACGATGGAGAGCGCGAGGCTATCGCCGCCTTTACGTCCCGCGGGGGCGTAGAGAATGTCCAGCTTGCCCAGCACCCGCGCCGCGCGCACGGTGATCAGGTCGGCGGCGCCCGGCCCGGTGCTCAGGGCATACAGTTTACCGCTCATGCCGCCTCCTCCATCGCCTGGCTCAACACCTGCTGCAGGTGGGCGACGAACATCGCGCGCACCGCCGGGTTTTCTCCCAGCCCGTTCAGCCACGGCGTCGCCGTAATACCGGCGGCGTTGAACAGCGTTTTCCACGAGTCCTCTTCGTCCGAGGCCATATCGTTGATCGCGTGATCGCCGGCCACCAGCATCAGCGGCATCAGGTGCACGCCCTTCACCCCCTGCTGGCGCAGGCTATCGATAAGAATATCGACTTCCGGATAGCTCTCGACCGCGCCGACCCGCGCCGGAAAACGCTTCGCCGTCATCATATGGTCCAGACAGGCGTAGGCGGCGAAAGCGTGATGGCTGGCGCCGTGGCCCATAAAGACCACCGTTTCATCGGCGGCAAGCGGCGGCATCTGCTGGCGCAGCGCCTGCATCAGCTGGACATAGTCGTCGTGACTGCTGAGCAGCGGCGCGCCCAGCGTCAGGCGGGCGAACAGCGGGCGCATACTCTGCACTTCGCGAACGATTTTTTCGTATTCATCACCGTTAATGATGTGCAGCGACTGAATCGCCACGTCCTGGTAGCCCTGCTCGGCCAGCTTCTGCAACGCCTGCAGCGGCGTATCAATCTCGATACCGTCGCGCTGTTTGAGCTTGCGGATAATCATTCCGGAGGTAAAGGCGCGAAACGTGTCACGATCCGGGCAGCTGGCCGCCAGCTCACGCTCGCAGGCGACAATATTTTTTTCACAGGTGTCGGGATAGCTGGTGCCAAAACTGACCACCAGAAGCGCTTTTTTCATTTCTGACTCCTTAAGCAGCGGCCAGCCAGCGCGCTAAGCGCCGGGCAAAGGCAGCCTGACTTTCCAGTAACTCTTCACCCGTCACCAGCGGTGCCGGGCGCGTAATCACGATGCAGGGGATACCGGCATCCAGACAGGGTTGTACTTTTTCCTGAAAACCACCTTCCGCACCGGAAGCCTTGGTGATCACCACATCGGCCCGGCACTGGCGGTAAAAAGCGGCGTTGAACTCGGCGCTGAACGGCCCGCACAGGGCGAAAATTTCGCCGACGCCAAAACCAAGTTCAGCGCACTGCACGATGACATCCGCTACCGGCAACACCCGGGCGAGCAGCGTTTTTTCACCCAGCCCCGCCCGCCAGCGCGCCAGATCTTTACTTCCCGTGGTAAGCAGCACGCGCTGGCCGAAGCGCCGCGCCACCTCGCAGGCTTGTTCAATGCTCTGCACGGTATAGAGCAGAGGATGCGTCAGGCCGCTCAGCTGCTCAGGGCGCTGATAGCGACTCAGCAGCACGCAGGCGGTTTCACAGGCCCGGACGATATTGCGGCTGACAACTTCAGCGTAAGGGTGCGACGCGTCAATCACCCAGCGGGTCCGGTTAGCCTTCAGCCAGGCGATCATCTCCTCCAGCTCGAGACGCCCGCAGCGCACCTGGCCCTGAATACCGCCCGCCAGCTGCTGGCCGGTCGGCGTCGCCACCGACAGGGTGTATTTGACCTGCGCCGCGTCCAGCTGCTGGCACAGCGCCCGCGCGTCGCTGGTTCCGCCCATCACCAGCACTTCGCCGTAGCTCACAGCACGTAGCCTCGCGGGGTGATCATCAGTCCATCCTGGATATAGGTCGCTTTGTTGCCGACGATCACCAGGCTGGTCATATCGACCGGTGCAAAATCCATTTCCCCCAGGGTGGTCAGCCATTTCTCCTGCTTTTTACGTCCGGCGGATTTCACGACCCCCACCGGGGTCTGCGCGCTTTTACTGGCCGACAGCAGCTCAAAGGCGCGCGCCAGATGGCCCTCGCGGCCGCGGCTGCGCGGATTGTAAAAACAGATAACGAAGTCGGCTTCCCCGGCGGCGACAATGCGTTTTTCAATCACCGGCCACGGGGTCAGCAGGTCGCTGAGGCTGATATGGCAGAAGTCGTGCATCAGCGGCGCGCCCAGCAGCGAGGCGGCGGCAATGCTGGCGGTCATCCCCGGGATCAGGCGGACTTCCACATCCAGCTTCTGCTTGCTGACCAGTTCGAGCACCAGTCCAGCCATGCCGTAAATACCGGCATCGCCGCTGCTGATCAGCGCCACGTTATGCCCGGCCTGCGCCAGCTCAATCGCCGCCTGGCAGCGCTCAATCTCTTTGCACATCCCGGTTTTGATCACCTGCTTATCGCCGGTAAAGGCTTTCACCAGGTGCGTGTAGGTTTTATAGCCAACGACGATTTCCGCCGCCTGCAGCGCTTCAATGGCCTCCATGGTCATCATGGACTGCGAGCCAGGGCCGATTCCGATTACGCTTAACATCAGTGTGAAACTCCCAAAGTAATAGTGACGCCCTGTTCACGCAGGGTTTCGCCTAACAGTTGCCCATGGCTCAGCAGCCAGGCCGCCGGACCGGATACGCTCCCCACGCCGACGGTATTTCTGACGAACGCAGAAGCGGGAAAGTGATGCTCATGCTCACGCAGCGCATCGGCGGTAAAAGTTTCAAACGGCACGCGGCAGCAGGAAGCCAGCTGAATCAGCCCCTGCTCGTGCTTCTTCAGCGTGACGCTGCCGATGGCTTTCAGCGCCAGCGGATCGAGACGCTGCGCCTCAAGCTGACGCGCCAGTAGCGCCGCTAATAGCGGGAATGGCGTATCGCGGCGGCAGCCAATCCCGGCGACCACCCGCTGCGGCACCAGCTTCCAGTGCGGCACGGCGATCGGCGGCAGTTCGTTGCGCAATGTGATGCAGACCAGCGCGTCCAGCTCGGAAAGCTGATGCAGATCGGTCACGGTAATAAACCCGCGCCGGTCGCAGCGGCTGACCTCTTCATCCAGCTCGTCGTCCCACCACAGACCGACGCGCTGATGGCTGACCAGCATCTGGTTGACGGTTTTCACCGCCGCGCGGAAGTCGGTCATCCGGGCATTCAGCTGGAACGCCAGCGTATCCAGCGCCGCCATCTCGTTGACGTCGGTGGCGGTAGTGATCACCGGGTCGGCGCCGAGCATCCCCGCCAGATAGCGGCTGAGGGCATTCGCGCCGCCCGCATGGCCGGAAAGCAGGCTGATGACGTGCTGGCCCTGCTCGTCAATCACTACCACCGCCGGGTCGCTGAATTTGTCATTCACCAGCGGCGCCAGCACGCGTACCGCAATGCCGGTCGCACCGATGAAAATCAGCGCCGAATAGCTGCAGAAGGCCTCGCGCGCGGCGCTGGCAAAGCCGTTTTCAAAGGGGAGAAATCCCTCCTCCAGCAGCTTCTCGCTGGTAAAGCAGGTTAACGGCAGCATCGCCGCCAGCCGTTTCGCCAGCCGAACGCCGCCGGGAGTCAGGCAGAAGAGCGCGATAGATTCAGGCTTTACGGTATTCATGGCTAAAGTCCGCCGCGTAGAGTTTTGAGTAGTGATACTCCGAGCCGAGGAAATTGCCGACCAGAATAAGCGCCGTTTTGCGGATCCCCGCATCGCGCACTTTGTCGCCGATATCCGCCAGGGTACCGCGCACGGTCTGACTTTCCGGCCAGGTCGCTTTATAGATAACCGCCACCGGCGTGGTTGCCGGATAGCCGCCTTCAATCAGGCGCTCCGCTACCCGGTGAATGCGCTGTACCGAGAGATATATCGCCATCGAGGTCTGGTGGCTGGCAAAGGATTCAAGCTGCTCGCGCTCCGGTACCGGCGTGCGCCCTTCGAGGCGGGTGATAATCAGGCTCTGGGAAACTTCAGGCACGGTGTACTCGACGCCCAGCTCCGCCGCCGCCCCCAGAAACGCGCTGACGCCCGGCACCACCTGCCAGTCGATGCCGCGTTTGCTCAGCTCTTCCCCCTGCTCGCGGACCGAGCCGTACAGCGAGACGTCTCCGGTCTGTAAGCGCACTACCGTTTTCCCGGCTTTCACCCCGGCTTCCATCAGGTCGAGAATTTGCTCCAGATGCAGTTCGGCGCTGTCGTGACACTCGGCGCCTGGCGGACAATACTCCAGAAGCTCGGTGTTAATCAGCGAGCCGGCGTAGATCACCACCTGGGCCTGCTGCAGCAAACGGTAGCCCTTGAGGGTAATCAGCTCACGGTCGCCCGGCCCTGCGCCAACGAACCACACACTACGGGGATCAAATGTCTCAGCCATGGTTTTCTTCCTTCTGACAGGCGATAACAAAAACGGGATTATTCGGTTTGAAATAGTGGCCGCTGCCCAGCGCGGTCAGCGATGAGACGTTCAGCTGCAGGCAATCAATCTGCGCGATCCCCCGCTGTTGCAGGTAGTCGAGAGCAGCGTTCAGGTTTTCCTGCAGGATAAAAGTCATCACCAGACGCCCGCCGGGATAGAGCTGCCGCCACGACCAGTCAATCAGTTCGTCGAGGCGGCCGCCGCTGCCGCCCATAAAAATGGCGTCGGCCCGTTCGGCAATCACCATCGGCGCTTCACCCGGCAGGATCTCAATGTTGCCGCAGGCAAAATGCTGGCGATTTTCGTCCAGCAGCCGCAGGGCTGCGGGATTGCGTTCGATGGCGGTTACCTGCAGAGAGGGATACTGCAGCGCCGCCTCGATCGACACGCTGCCGGTACCGGCGCCGATATCAATCAGGTGGCTGGCCCGGTGCAGTTCCAGTTTGGCCAGCGCCAGCGCGCGAACCGCCTCTTTCGTCATCGGTACCTTCTCGCCGCGCAGAAAAAGCTCATCTTTCATCGAGGATCACCACCGCATTCATCTCATATTCGCCGTCGACCGCACTGACCGGTAGCCAATGGATCCGCTCGTTGTGCATCGCCAGATTTTCGCCAATCACCATCCAGCGATATCCTTTACCCCGCGCCGTCAGCTGGGCAGCGATTTCCCGCGGCCCGCAGCGCCTGTCGGTCACCATCGCCACCTTGCGCTGACGCGCCAGCTCATCAAAACAGACCTCCCGCCCGTGGCTGCTGGTCAGCCAGATATCGTTCATATCGATGCCAGCCTTTGCGCACAGATACTGCACCGCGCTGATGCCGGGGATAATGCGCACGCGATTGATGCCAAAGTGGGCAACCAGCCGCGTACCGATGCCGTAAAACAACGGGTCGCCGGAGGCCAGCACCACCACCCTTTGCGCTTCACGTTCGCCGATCCACTCCAGCAGCTCGGCAATATTGGCGCCCAGCGCAAACTGCTCGCCGCGAAACCCGGGGAACTGCTGCAAATGCCGCTTGCCGCCCACCAGCGCATCCGCACTGGCGACCGCTTCCTGCGCCGCCGGCGTCATCAAATGCAGGCCTGACGGCCCCATGCCGACTACCGTTAACATGACATCTCCCGCGCAATCACGGCCACCGGGCGGTTGCTGCCGAGGACTTTGTTATCAAAGGAGAACATGATGGCGTCGCAGACGGGCGGCGTTTTGGTAAAGCGCAGCATCTGCGTCACCCGCAGGCAGATGCGTTCGGCAAGATGGTTATAGATATGCTGAAAACCGTACGCGTCGATGTGCTCCATTGCCGCTTCGGTGGTATCGCATTCGCTGACCAGTTGCAGAAGCGCCAGCGGCGCGCCGAGCAGCGCCAGATGCGCGACCAGCGTTTCCATGCGCGCATCGGCAATATGGCTGTGGGTGTGGAATATCCCGGCGGCGACTTTAATCAGCTTGCCGGGATGGCCAATCAGCACAATCTGACGGAACCCGAGGCGCACGGCCTCTTCAATCATGTAGCCGACGAAGTTGCTCATGGTGACCACTACCTGCGAGTCGATGCCCATCTGTTCGCGTACGAAGCGTTCTCCGTGGTTGCCCGGCACCAGCACCACCCGCTCCAGGCCCGCCGCGCGCTTAATTTCCAGCTCCAGCGACAGCGAGCGCTTCCAGCTCTCTTCCGACATCGGCGTCACGATACCGGTGGTGCCAATAATCGAAATGCCGCCCAGGATCCCCAGCCGCGAGTTATAGGTCTTCTGCGCCCGCGCCTCGCCCTCCGGGGCGAAAATCTCTACCGTCGCCCCGCGCGACGGGCCAATCGCTTCGCGCACCGCCAACTCAATGGTGTGGCGCGGGGTGCGGTTAATCGCCGGGCTGCCGATGGGCAGGCCAATCCCTTTGCGGGTCACGGTGCCGACGCCATCGCCGCCGCGCAGGGTAATCTCGCCGGAATCATCGAGCACCACGCGGGCGAAAATCAGCATCCCGTGGGTGGCGTCAACATCGTCGCCGCCGTCTTTGCGAATCGCGGCGATCGCCTGCTGCCCTTCAACGTGCGGCGACTCGACGTTAAGGCACAGAGTGACGCCGGAAGGAGTGATAATGGAGACCTGATGAATCAGATGCTGGCGCATCACCATCAGCGCCGCGACCTTAGCCGCCGCCGTCGCGCAGGATCCGGTGGTATAGCCTTTGCGCAGCGCCTTGCCGTTGTGCCACACCGGGGCGTCGAAGGATTGCTCGCTCATCTCTCCCCCTGTAAGTGGTACAGAATGGCGTTGACGATAGCGGCGGCGACGTTGCTGCCGCCTTTACGGCCCAGCGCGGCGATACCCGGCAGGCCGCTCTGCGTCAGGGCTTCTTTCGACTCCGCCGCGCCGACGAAGCCGACCGGCACGCCAATCACGCCGTTGACCGCGACATCATGCTCCAGCAGTCGAAACAGCGCGGTGGGCGCATTGCCGAAAACAAACACCTTCTCGCCCTCTTCAGCGACCGCAATATCGACCGCCGCCATCGAGCGGGTCATACCCTGCGCTTTGGCCTCCGCCACCACGCGCGGATCGCTGATATAGCAGCGGCACTCGCCGCCGAATTTCGCCAGCAGGGTTTTATTGATCCCGGAAAGGGCCATGGTGGTGTCGGTATACAGGGTGCAGGGCTGGCTTAACGCAGCGCTTAAACGCGGAAGAACATCGGACGAAAACCACAGGATATCCAGCCAGTCAAAATCGGCGGTAGTGTGGATCACCCGCTTGATAATGGCTTCGTGCAGCGGGCTGGCAAAGCGGTAGTCCGGGCGGGTCTGAGCAATAATGTCGCCAATAATGTCGAAGCTTTTCGCCTCAATCGCCTGCGGTTGCTGGATATAGTGCATTCATCTCTCCTCAGGCTGCGCCGACCAGCCAGTACCGGACCGCCATAAACAGCGCCAGCGCCAGGGTCGAAGACACCCACATCAATCGAATCGTTCGCGAAATATCGTCTACGGAAACGTCGCGCGTGGCGTCGCCGATCCACGGCTTCTCTACGCGCTGACCAAAGTAATCATTAGGGCCGCCGAGCCGGATACCGAGCGCCCCGGCGACGGCGGCTTCCGACCAGCCGCAGTTTGGGCTGCTGTGGTTGTAGCGATCGCGCCAGCCGATGCGCAACGCGCGGCCGCCCGCTTCACCGCAGAGGAGAGCAGCGAGGCTAATAAGCAGCCAGCTCAGGCGGGCAGGAATAAAGTTGGCGACATCATCAAGGCGGGCGCTGACCATGCCGATGGCGCGGTATTTTTCGTGCTTATAGCCGACCATCGAGTCCAGGGTATTGACCGCTTTATAGGCCATCGCCAGCGGCGCGCCGCCGAGCAGCAGGAAGAAGAGCGGCGCGATAATCCCATCGACGGTGTTTTCCGCTACCGTCTCAACCACCGCACGGTTAATCTGTTGCGGCTCGAGCTGCGACGTGTCGCGCCCGACAATCCATGAGAGTTTGCCGCGGCTTTCCGCCAGATCCCCCGCGCGCAGCGGACGCTCGACGTCCCGCGCCGACTGCGCCAGGCAGCGTCCGGCCAGTACGGTGAAAATCATCCAGACCTCAACCAGCCAGCCAAGCCACGGGTGAATCATCTGCGCCAGCGTCAGCACGCCCCAGCAGACGCCCCACGTCAGTCCGACCACAACTATCCACATCACCCCGCCGCCGATGCGCAGGGCAACATCGCTGCGGCAATAGCGGCGCACGCTACGCTGCACGGCGGCGATCAGGTTGCCAATCCAGCGCACCGGATGCGGCCAGCTTTGCGGATCGCCGATGATAAAATCGAGGAGCCAGGCTACGCCCCATGCCATCAGCGTCATAGCGCGCTCCTTGCCGCAGCCAGCCAGTGGTTGAGCATGGTGGGGCGCTGGGCAAAGTGCAGGTGCAGATAGCTGGCGAACGCGTTGCCCATCTGCCAGCCGCCGGACCACTGCTGAAGGGTCATCCCGTCGCGCACTTTGCGGCAGGCCAGAACCGCCGGAGTCTCCGGGGTGAAATCCGAATAGTGAAACTCATGCCCGCGCAGGGTTTCGCCGGGCGCCGCCAGCAGCGTTTGCCGCATCGCTCGCGCCTCGCAGTAGCCAAAGCGGGTCAGCCGTTTGCCCATTTTGCTATGGCCGGGGATCAGGTTGGCCATCGGATAGATCTCACCGCTGGCGTCTTCAAGGGTGCTGCCGAGATACATCAGACCGCCGCATTCGGCGTAAATCGCCACGCCGCGCCGGTGCGCCTCCTGCAGCTGCGCCAGCATCGGCGTATTGGCCGCCAGCGCGGCGGCGTGAAGTTCCGGATAGCCGCCGCCGAGCCAAATCATCTGGCACGGTGGAAGCTCGCTATCGTGCAGCGGGCTGAAGCGCACGATCTTCACCCCGCAGCGTTCAAGCAGCATGAGGTTATCCGGATAGTAAAAATTGAAAGCTTCGTCGTCGGCCAGCGCCAGCGTCAGGCCTGCGCCAGCGTCAGGTGACGGCAGCTCAGGCCACTGCCCGGCAGGTAAGGCGCTGAGCTGGCTGAGGGCAAGAAGCCGTTCAATATCCACGGTTTGCGCCAGCGTGTGGGCAAAATCGCGCCAAGGCTGCTGGTTAACCAGCGACTCGCGGGCGGTAACCAGCCCCAGATGCCGTTCGGGTAACGCCACTCCTTCCACGCGCGGCACGTAGCCGAGCACCGGCAGCCCGCAGTAGCGTTCAATGGCGCTTTGGAGTAGTTGATAGTGGGTTTCGCTGTTGACGCGATTGAGGATAACGCCGGCAATGTTGAGGCTGGGATCGAAGTGTTGGAATCCCATCACCGTGGCGGCGATGGAGGTGGAAACCGCTTTGCCATCTACCAGCAGAATAACCGGGCAGCCTAGCTGTTTGGCCATCGCGGCGGTGCTGCAATAATTCGGGTCGGTGCCGTAGCCGTCATACAGCCCCATCACGCCTTCAATCACCGCAATGTCCGCCTGCTGCATCTGTTGGCAAAACAGCGCGTTGAGCACCGGTTCCGGGAGCATAAAGCTGTCGAGGTTGCGGGAAGCGACGCCGCTGACGGCGGTATGCCAGCCGGTATCGAGGTAATCCGGGCCGACTTTACAGGGCTGAACCCGCATGCCGCGCTGCTTTAACAGGCTGAGCAGACCGAGCGTAACGGTGGTTTTACCACAACCGCTGCCGGTACCTGCAAGAATAAACGCGTGCTGCCTGGCTGCCATACCCCGATCCTGTGCCGGGTGGTAGGGCTGCGTGCATTCCCAGTCTTTCGACTGTACGCATCTGAGCAACCCACTTCCCACCGAAGTTGTTGATTATTACCGACAGGCAGGTCTTCTGGCTTAGCGTCATCCTTCCCAATCCTTCCCAATCCGGTAAGCAGATCAGTGGCTAAATATGGGTTCGTCAGCATCACAGCAGCGGGGGCTGCGGGGGATTCACACCCCCTTCCCTGGCGCCTGTCGGTTTAGTCCGTCATGATTCGAGCGGGTCTGCCCGGCTCGCATGATTTCCGGAATATCTTACGGAAGCTGGATGGCTCCCGTCGTGTTTAATCTTTAATTGCAAAGGCCGTTTCATTACGCCAGCAGCGTGCTGAAAGCCATTTCGGATATCACTCTATCCCATCAAATAAATAAAAACTGGTGCAGCTTATCGTTCTCTCATTATTATTTTGTTGCGCTATGACAATTTATTGCTCTGAATGAGATATTTTCATTTTATAATGAGCCAGATACGAGGACATATCAAAAATCGGCAATAACAAAATATTGCTATTTAAAATGATTCAGTTTGTGATCTGGCGTTAATTTGCTGGCGATAAGCCTGCGGCGTCACCTGATAGGCCTGGCGAAAAACTTTGCAAAAATAGCTGGTTTGCGAAAATCCTAAATTTCGCGCAATGCTGGCGATGCTCCAGTCGCTGTGGCAAAGCAGCTCTTTGGCGCTCACCATCCGCTGATGATTTACCCACGCATTAAAGCCGATACCCTGATATTTTTTGAACAGTTTACTGAAGTAGTAAGGGCTGAGATAAACGTGGGCGGCGACGTCTTCCAGGCGAAGCTCGTCGGATAAATGGGCGTCAATGTAGCGCAGCGCCTTCTTCATTTTGCTGTCGTGCGGGCTGGCAACCCGGCTGGCGCGCGCCGGTTCAGGCTGCTGGGGATTGTCTTTAATCACCACAAAGTTGAGCTGCTTTTTCAGGCAGTTTTCGACGATAAGTTTAAGTAAATCAGCGGAAGCGATCACCCTGGAGTAGTCCATCTCCGGCACGTCGCGGAACGCTTTAAGCAGCTCGGGATCGTCCTGCCAGCGGTCGTCCACGTTAAGGATATCGACCAGTTCAACATCGTTGCTCAGGCGCACCTGCCCGCAGAGAACGAAGCCGACCAGGTGCCCGGCAATCACCAGCGGGATGGAAAAATCGGTTAGCCCGGCATGACAGCGGTAGATACAGAGCTGATCGGTTTTTGAAGCCTCAAGACCGCCGCAGCGGTCGCTCATCCGGCAGCGGGTGCTGTGCTGAGGATGCTGACGCATCAGCTGACAGAAAGGCGTGAAATTAAATAATTCAGATATTTCATCACCGTGAATATTGACGACCACAACCGCCAGACTGGTGGCCTGCGCAAAGTCCTGTGCGATTTTATTAATGAGTTCTGAGTTCAGTGTGCTCGCAGAAATCATGATAAAACCTCTCAGTTAATTTATTGTTATAAATAAAACATTTTTTTAATATTCACTGCCTTTATTCATCATTTACCGCTAACGATAAAAGAATAATACGATAGCAAAAGTCTCCCATCCGTGGGAGACGTTTTTGGCCAGTTCGTGATACCGGTTCATGAAAATTTTTAACTATTTCAGCGGATGCATTAATCCTCTAATTTACAGGTATTACACGGTAAGTTATTACCTATCAGATAACGATATATAGCGGCGCCAAGGCAGGCGCCAATCAGTGGCGCAATAATCGGTACAATAAAATAGGGAATGTCCCTCCCGCCGGTCATCGCGATATCCCCCCAGCCCGCCATCCACGTAAACAGTTTAGGTCCAAAATCACGCGCCGGATTCATCGCAAAGCCGGTAAGCGGCCCGGTTGATGCGCCAATCACCGCCACCAGCAGGCCAATCAGCAGCGGGGCCAGCGGCCCTTTTGGCACGCCGTTGCCATCGTCGGTCAGCGCCATAATCATCCCCATCAGCATGGAGGTAATCACCACTTCGACTAACGCTGCATGCCAGATACTCAACGACGCCGCCGGGTAGGTACTGAAAATGCCCGCCAGCTGCAGACTTTCTACGCTGCCGCGTACGATATGGTGTGCGGCTTCATACCCGGTAAACATCGTGCTGTACAGAACATAGGCCAGCACCGCGCCGCTAAAAGCGCCAGCAACCTGCGCAACAATATAGGGGAACACTTTTCGCCCGGGAAAGCAGGCAAACAGCCATAAAGCGACGGTCACCGCTGGATTCAGATGCCCGCCGGATATTCCCGAAGTCAGATACACGGCCAGTGAAATCCCCAGCCCCCAGATGATGCAAATCTCCCACAGTCCGAGGTTTGCGCCCGCCACCGTCAACGCACTCAGGCAACCGATGCCGAAAAACAAAAACAGCCCGGTGCCCAGAAACTCGGCAGTGCATTGCGCTTTTAACGAATCATTCATTGTGACACCTTCTTAGCAGAGTTCGTGTCCAGGCCAGCCAACATCCCACTGGCAGTAGATTTACAACTCCCATCACTATATGAACTCCCTTCCGCAAATTGTTGGCAACCTGCTGACGGCATCTCCGGAAAATTCGGGCATCAATAACAAAATATTGTCATTTAATAAGCCGAAATGGCTTTACTCACGTGCGGATCTTGCAATTATCCGGCCCCTCTGGGATGCAAAAATATTGCTAAAACCAACTCATCGTTTTCCAACAAACATCACAAATTAGTTTTTCGCACATAGCAGATAAAATTAAATCCGTCATGATGAAATTTGTAAAAATTGAATATACAAAACAAGATAATCACATCCATTAAAATAAAAATAATCATTAAAATCAAAATATTAAATTAAAAAATGACAATTTTATATTATTGATAACCCACTATTTTTTTACCATCAAATCTAAGTCAGCCATTCTTTTTCCTCGCATCTTCTTATAGTCCCAACTATCGGAACACTCCATGCGAGGTCTTTATGCAACAAGAAGCACTAGGAATGGTAGAAACCAAAGGCTTAACCGCAGCCATAGAGGCCGCTGATGCAATGGTTAAGTCAGCCAATGTGATGTTAGTGGGCTATGAAAAGATTGGCTCCGGGCTGGTCACCGTCATCGTGCGCGGCGACGTTGGCGCGGTAAAAGCGGCCACCGATGCGGGTGCCGCCGCCGCACGTAATGTGGGTGAAGTGAAAGCCGTACACGTCATACCACGCCCTCACACCGATGTAGAAAAAATCTTACCAAAGGGAATTAGCCAATGAGCAGCAATGAGCTGGTTGAACAGATCATGGCTCAGGTGATTGCCCGCGTGGCAACGCCGGAGCAGCAGGCCATCCCTACCGAAAACCATCCAATACGAGAGACGGCTATGGCAGAAAAAAGCTGCAGTTTAACGGAATTTGTCGGGACCGCCATTGGCGACACCCTGGGTCTGGTTATCGCCAACGTCGATACCGCTCTGCTGGACGCGATGAAGCTTGAAAAGCGCTATCGCTCCATCGGCATTCTCGGCGCCCGCACCGGCGCAGGGCCGCACATTATGGCGGCGGACGAAGCGGTGAAAGCCACCAACACCGAAGTGGTGAGTATTGAGCTCCCGCGCGATACCAAAGGCGGCGCAGGCCACGGTTCGCTGATTATTTTAGGCGGTAACGACGTTTCCGACGTGAAGCGCGGTATCGAAGTCGCGCTGAAAGAGCTCGACCGGACCTTCGGCGATGTGTACGGCAACGAAGCCGGACATATCGAGCTGCAGTACACCGCTCGCGCCAGCTACGCCCTGGAAAAAGCGTTCGGCGCGCCGATTGGCCGCGCCTGCGGGATCATCGTCGGCGCTCCGGCCTCCGTTGGCGTACTGATGGCCGATACCGCCCTGAAATCAGCCAACGTTGAAGTCGTGGCGTATAGCTCTCCGGCGCACGGCACCAGCTTCAGTAACGAAGCCATTCTGGTGATTTCCGGCGATTCCGGCGCGGTCCGCCAGGCGGTGATCTCCGCGCGCGAAATCGGCAAAACCGTTCTTGCGACCCTCGGTTCTGAACCGAAAAACGATCGTCCGTCCTACATCTGATATCCACGAGGCTGATTCATGAGATCGAAAAGATTTGAAGCACTGGCGAAACGCCCTGTGAATCAGGACGGCTTCGTTAAGGAGTGGATCGAAGAAGGCTTTATCGCAATGGAAAGCCCGAACGACCCGAAACCGTCGATTAAAATCGTTAACGGCGCGGTAACCGAGCTGGACGGAAAACCGGTTAGCGAATTCGACCTGATCGACCACTTTATCGCCCGCTACGGCATCAACCTGAACCGCGCCGAAGAAGTGATGGCGATGGATTCGGTCAAGCTGGCCAACATGCTGTGCGATCCGAACGTCAAACGCAGCGAAATCGTCCCGCTGACCACCGCGATGACGCCGGCGAAAATCGTCGAAGTGGTTTCGCATATGAACGTGGTCGAGATGATGATGGCGATGCAGAAAATGCGCGCCCGCCGCACCCCGTCTCAGCAGGCGCACGTCACCAACGTCAAAGATAACCCGGTACAAATTGCCGCCGACGCCGCCGAAGGCGCATGGCGCGGATTTGACGAACAGGAAACCACCGTTGCGGTCGCGCGCTATGCGCCGTTCAACGCCATCGCCCTGCTGGTCGGCTCGCAGGTCGGCCGTCCAGGCGTACTGACCCAGTGCTCGCTGGAAGAAGCCACCGAACTGAAGCTCGGCATGCTGGGCCACACCTGTTACGCCGAAACCATTTCCGTTTACGGCACCGAACCGGTCTTCACCGACGGCGACGATACGCCGTGGTCGAAGGGCTTCCTCGCCTCGTCCTATGCCTCTCGCGGCCTGAAAATGCGCTTCACCTCCGGCTCCGGCTCGGAAGTACAGATGGGCTATGCCGAAGGCAAATCCATGCTTTATCTGGAAGCACGCTGTATCTACATCACCAAAGCCGCCGGCGTTCAGGGCCTGCAAAACGGCTCCGTAAGCTGCATCGGCGTGCCGTCTGCCGTGCCGTCAGGCATTCGCGCGGTGCTGGCGGAAAACCTGATCTGCTCGTCGCTGGATCTGGAGTGCGCCTCGAGTAACGACCAGACCTTCACCCACTCCGATATGCGTCGTACCGCGCGTCTGCTGATGCAGTTCCTGCCGGGTACCGACTTTATCTCCTCCGGTTATTCCGCGGTGCCGAACTACGACAACATGTTCGCCGGTTCCAACGAAGATGCCGAAGACTTTGACGACTACAACGTCATCCAGCGCGACCTGAAAGTGGACGGCGGTCTGCGTCCGGTTCGCGAAGAGGACGTTATCGCCATCCGTAATAAGGCTGCCCGCGCGCTGCAGGCCGTGTTTGCCGGAATGGGGCTGCCGCCGATTACCGATGAAGAAGTTGAAGCCGCGACCTACGCCCACGGCTCGAAAGATATGCCGGAGCGCAACATCGTCGAAGACATCAAGTTCGCCCAGGAAATCATCAATAAAAACCGCAACGGTCTGGAAGTCGTTAAAGCGCTGGCGCAGGGCGGATTTACCGACGTAGCCCAGGACATGCTCAATATCCAGAAAGCCAAGCTGACCGGGGACTATCTGCATACCTCCGCGATCATCGTCGGCGATGGACAGGTGCTGTCAGCGGTCAATGACGTTAACGACTATGCCGGTCCGGCAACGGGTTATCGCCTGCAGGGCGAACGCTGGGAAGAGATTAAAAACATCCCTGGCGCTCTTGATCCCAACGAGATTGATTAAGGGGTGAGAAATGGAAATTAATGAAAAATTGCTGCGCCAGATAATTGAAGAAGTGCTCAGCGAAATGAAAGGCAGCGATAAACCCGTCTCGTTTAATGCACCAGCGGCCCCCGCTGCGCCGCAGGCAGCCGCGCCTGCTGGCGACGGCTTCCTGACGGAAGTCGGCGAAGCGCGCCAGGGCACGCAGCAGGACGAAGTGATTATCGCCGTCGGCCCGGCATTCGGACTGGCGCAGACCGTCAATATCGTCGGCTTACCGCATAAGAGCATTTTGCGCGAAGTCATTGCCGGGATTGAAGAGGAAGGCATTAAAGCGCGCGTGATTCGCTGCTTTAAATCTTCCGACGTGGCCTTCGTCGCCGTTGAGGGTAATCGCCTGAGCGGCTCCGGCATCTCTATCGGTATCCAGTCAAAAGGCACCACCGTAATTCATCAGCAAGGCCTGCCGCCGCTCTCTAACCTGGAGCTGTTCCCCCAGGCGCCGCTGCTGACCCTGGAAACCTATCGCCAGATTGGTAAGAACGCCGCCCGCTATGCAAAACGCGAGTCGCCACAGCCGGTCCCGACCCTGAATGACCAGATGGCGCGCCCGAAGTATCAGGCCAAATCTGCCATTTTGCACATTAAAGAGACCAAGTACGTGGTGACGGGTAAAAACCCGCAGGAACTGCGCGTGGCGCTTTGATAAAGGATAACTCCATGAATACCGACGCAATTGAATCGATGGTTCGCGACGTATTGAGCCGCATGAACAGCCTGCAGGGTGAAGCGCCCACGGCAGCTCCGGCAGCGGACGGCACGCCCCGTAACGCAAAAGTCAGCGATTATCCGCTGGCGAAAAAGCACCCGGAATGGGTGAAAACCGCCACCAATAAAACGCTGGATGAGTTCACGCTGGAGAACGTGCTGAGCAATAAAGTCACCGCCCAGGATATGCGTATTACTCCGGAAACCCTGCGCTTACAGGCTTCTATCGCCAAAGATGCGGGGCGCGACCGGCTGGCGATGAACTTCGAACGCGCTGCCGAACTGACCGCGGTACCGGACGACCGCATTCTTGAAATCTACAACGCCCTTCGCCCCTATCGCTCGACGAAAGAAGAGCTGATGGCTATCGCCGACGATCTCGAAAACCGCTATCAGGCGAAGATCTGCGCGGCTTTCGTGCGTGAAGCGGCAACGCTATACGTCGAGCGTAAGAAACTTAAAGGCGACGATTAACTTTAGGGGTAAACAATGCGATATATAGCTGGCATTGATATAGGCAACTCATCGACGGAAGTCGCCCTGGCGACCCTGAATGAGGCTGGCGCGCTGACGATTACGCACAGCGCGCTGGCGGAAACCACCGGGATCAAAGGCACGTTGCGTAACGTGTTCGGCATTCAGGAGGCCCTCGCGCTGGTCGCAAAGCGCGCGGGGATCAGTGTCAGCGATATTTCGCTCATCCGCATTAACGAAGCCACGCCGGTGATTGGCGATGTGGCGATGGAAACCATTACCGAAACCATCATCACCGAATCGACCATGATCGGCCATAACCCGAAAACGCCGGGCGGCGTAGGCCTTGGTGTGGGTATCACGATTACGCCGGAGGAGTTGCTAACCCGTCCGGCGGACGCGCCCTATATCCTGGTGGTCTCGTCAGCCTTTGATTTTGCCGATATCGCCCAGGTTATCAACGCCTCCATCCGCGCCGGGTATCAGATAACCGGCGTCATTTTACAGCGCGACGATGGCGTACTGGTCAGCAACCGGCTGGAAAAATCTCTGCCGATCGTTGACGAAGTGCTGTACATCGACCGCATTCCGCTGGGGATGCTGGCGGCGATTGAGGTCGCCGTTCCGGGGAAGGTCATTGAAACCCTTTCTAACCCTTACGGCATCGCCACCGTATTTAACCTCAACGCCGATGAGACGAAAAATATCGTCCCGATGGCTCGCGCGCTAATTGGCAACCGTTCGGCGGTGGTGGTCAAAACGCCATCCGGCGACGTCAAAGCGCGGGCGATCCCCGCCGGTAACCTGGAACTGCAGGCGCAGGGCCGTACCGTGCGCGTGGATGTCGCCGCCGGCGCCGAGGCTATCATGAAAGCGGTGGACGGCAGCGGTAAACTCGATAACGTCACCGGCGAGGCCGGGACCAATATCGGCGGCATGCTGGAGCACGTGCGCCAGACTATGGCCGAGCTGACCAACAAACCCAGCAGCGAAATCTTCATTCAGGATCTGCTGGCCGTTGACACCTCGGTTCCGGTGAGCGTCACCGGCGGTCTGGCCGGGGAGTTCTCGCTGGAGCAGGCCGTCGGCATCGCCTCGATGGTGAAATCAGACCGTTTGCAGATGGCGATGATCGCCCGCGAGATCGAGCAGAAGCTCAATATCGACGTGCAGATCGGCGGCTCTGAAGCCGAAGCCGCCATCCTGGGCGCGCTGACCACGCCGGGCACTACCCGCCCGCTGGCGATCCTCGACCTCGGCGCGGGATCCACCGATGCCTCCATTATCAACCCTAAAGGCGAAATCATCGCCACTCACCTCGCCGGAGCAGGCGATATGGTGACGATGATTATTGCCCGCGAGCTGGGGCTGGAAGACCGCTATCTGGCGGAAGAGATCAAGAAGTATCCGCTGGCCAAGGTGGAAAGTCTGTTCCATTTACGCCACGAGGACGGCAGCGTGCAGTTCTTCTCCACGCCGCTGCCCCCCGCCGTATTCGCCCGCGTCTGCGTGGTGAAACCGGACGAACTGGTGCCGCTACCCGGCGACTTAGCGTTGGAAAAAGTACGTGCCATTCGCCGCAGCGCCAAAGAGCGGGTCTTTGTCACCAACGCCCTGCGCGCGCTGCGTCAGGTCAGCCCCACCGGCAACATTCGCGATATTCCGTTCGTGGTGCTGGTTGGCGGTTCGTCGCTGGATTTCGAAGTCCCGCAGCTGGTCACCGATGCGTTGGCGCACTACCGCCTGGTTGCCGGGCGCGGAAATATTCGCGGCAGCGAAGGCCCAAGAAACGCGGTGGCCACCGGCCTGATTCTCTCCTGGCATAAGGAGTTCGCGCATGGACAGTAATCACAGCGCCCCGGCCATCGTCATTACCGCCATCGACGGCTGCGACGGCCTGTGGCGCGAAGTGCTGCTGGGCATTGAAGAGGAAGGTATCCCTTTCCTGCTCCAGCATCACCCGGCTGTGGAGGTCGTGGACAGCGCCTGGCAGGCGGCGCGCAGCTCGCCGCTGCTGGTGGGCATCGCCTGCGACCGCCATACGCTGGTCGTACATTACAAGAATTTACCCGCATCGGCGCCGCTTTTTACGCTGATGCATCATCAGAGCAGTCAGGCCCATCGCAATACCGGTAATAACGCGGCACGGCTGGTCAAAGGGATCCCTTTCCGGGATCTGAATAGCTAAGCAACAGGAGAACAGCAGTATGAATAACGCACTGGGACTGGTTGAAACAAAAGGGTTAGTGGGCGCCATTGAAGCCGCCGACGCCATGGTGAAATCCGCCAACGTGCAGCTGGTTGGCTACGAAAAAATTGGCTCTGGCCTGGTTACCGTCATGGTTCGCGGCGACGTCGGCGCGGTTAAAGCGGCGGTAGATGCCGGCAGCGCGGCGGCAAGCGTGGTGGGCGAAGTGAAATCCTGCCACGTGATCCCGCGTCCGCACAGCGACGTTGAGGCCATTTTACCGAAATCAGCCTGATTGACAGCGAATAAGGAGCACCGCGTGAAGCAATCACTGGGATTACTTGAAGTTTGTGGTCTGGCACTGGCTATTAGCTGCGCCGATATCATGGCGAAATCCGCTTCTATCACGCTGGTCGCCCTCGAAAAGACCAATGGTTCAGGCTGGACGGTGATTAAAATTACCGGTGATGTGGCCTCCGTACAGGCGGCCATCACCACCGGTGCGCATTTTGCCGAACAGCGAAACGGTCTGGTGGCCCACAAGGTTATCGCCAGACCCGGAGAAGGGATCCTGCCGGCAGAGACACCCCCGCCCCCCGTCATAGACCCTGAAAAGTCCGATGTGGCTGCTATCGCTGCTGAAGCGCCAGCAGAAGAGGCCCCGCAGGAACCAGAACTAGTCAGCTGCAATCTGTGCCTGGATCCGAAATGTCCGCGCCAGAAGGGCGAGCCGCGCTCGCTTTGCATTCATCCCGGCAAGCGAGGTGAAGAGTAATGGATAAACAGCTCCTGGAATCGACGGTCAGTAAAGTCCTTGATGAGATGCGCCAGCGGCCTATTCCGCTGGGCGTTTCAAACCGTCACATCCACCTGTCGGCACAGGATTATGAACGCCTGTTTCCCGCTCATCCCATCAGCGAGAAAAAAGCGCTGCTGCAGCCGGGACAATACGCCGCGGAGCAAACCGTCACCCTGGTGGGGCCGAAAGGGCAGCTTAAAAATGTGCGCCTGCTCGGCCCGCTGCGCTCGGTAAGCCAGGTGGAAATTTCGCGTACCGATGCCAGAATCCTGGGGATTGCAGCGCCGCTGAGAATGTCCGGCAACCTGAAGGGGACGCCGGGTATTCGCCTGGTCAGCCCTTTTGGCGAGCTCGAACTCTCGTCAGGGGTTATCGTCGCGCAGCGGCATATCCATATGCCGCCGCTCGACGCGCTGATCCTGCGGGTCTCCCACGGCGATATGGTTTCGGTGGCGATTGAAGGCGACGAGCGCGGGCTGATTTTCAACAACGTGGCGGTTCGCGTTTCGCCGGATATGCGCCTCGAAATGCACATTGATACCGATGAAGCCAACGCCGCCGGTGCCGATAATCCGCAGGCCTTTGCCCGGCTGGTAGGCTCGCGATGAACGGCGAACTTCTGCAGCGCATTGTGGAGGAGATTGTCTCTCGCCTGCAGCAGCGCGCCGGGAGCACGGCGTCGCTGAGCGTTGCGCAGCTGCGTGATGCCGACTGTCCGGCGCTGTTCTGTCAGCACGCGTCGCTGAGCATCCAGCTCGTCGACCTGCCGCTGCTGGGTCAACTGGCGGATGCGAATACCGACGATGCCGCAGCCCGCAAAATTCACCACGCGCTGGCGTTTGGCGTCCGCGTGCAGCTCACCCTGCACAGCCAGCTGCTGCCGGTTATCCCGATCAAAAAACTGGCTCGCCTGCCGCTGGCCTTTGCCGACGAACGCGGGCTGCCGCTGGTTCTGCACGCAGGTTCGCTGCTGAGCTATCGCGACGTCGCGCTGCTGGACAAAGGACGTCTGGTACTCCACCGCAAATGTATCGTGACCGCGCTGGCGCGCGAAGCGGCTAATACGCGGAATATTCAATTAATTAAGCAGGAGTAAATCATGCATCTGGCACGAGTCACAGGCGCGGTTGTCTCCACGCAAAAATCACCTTCGCTGATCGGCAAAAAGCTGCTGCTGGTGCGGCGGGTCAGCGCCGATGGCGAGCTTCCCGCGTCACCAACCTGCGGAGATGAAGTCGCCGTGGATTCCGTCGGCGCGGGGATCGGCGAGCTGGTTCTGCTCAGCGGCGGCTCCAGCGCCAGACACGTTTTTTCCGGGCCAAACGAGGCCATCGACCTCGCCGTCGTCGGCATTGTCGATACGCTTTCACGTTAAGGAGCGAATATGGCGATTTATACCCGAACGGGCGACGCTGGCACCACCTCACTCTTTACCGGCCAGCGGGTGAGTAAAACCCACCCGCGGGTTGAAGCCTACGGCACGCTGGACGAGCTGAACGCCGCGCTGAGCCTGTGCGCCTGCGCCGCCGCGGATGAAAATCATCGCGCCCTGCTCGAAGCCATCCAGCAGCAAATATTCTGGTTTAGCGCAGAGCTGGCCAGCGACAGCGAACAGCCGTCGCCCAAACAGCGCTACATCAGCAGCGAAGAGATTTCCGCTCTGGAAGCCGCCATCGATCGGGCCATGGCCCGCGTCGAACCGCTGCACAGTTTTATCTTACCCGGCCGCTGCGAAGCCGCGAGCCGCCTGCATTTTGCCCGCACGCTGGCCCGTCGCGCCGAACGCCGTCTGGTTGAGCTGGCGGCGGAAGTCAACGTACGCCAGGTGCTGATGCGCTACATCAACCGCTTATCAGACTGCCTGTACGCCCTGGCGCGCGCCGAAGATAGCGATGCGCACCAGAACGATATTATCCGTGAGGTTAGCAGGCGCTATCTGGCCGCCAGCCAGCCGAGCCAAAGCAAGGAGACGACGCCCGTGGCCCTTTCATTCCACGATCTGCATCAGCTCACCCGCGCCGCCGTTGAGCGCGCGCAGCAGCTGCAGGTGCCGGTAGTTATCAGCATCGTTGACGCGCACGGCACAGAAACCGTGACCTGGCGGATGCCAGACGCTCTGCTGGTCAGCAGCGAGCTGGCGCCGAAAAAAGCCTGGACCGCGGTGGCAATGAAAACGGCGACCCACGAGCTGAGCGATGTCGTTCAGCCAGGCGCCGCGCTTTATGGCCTCGAAACTCATTTACAGGGAAAAGTCGTCACCTTTGGCGGCGGTTACGCCCTGTGGCGCGACGGCTCATTAATTGGGGGTCTTGGCATCAGCGGCGGCAGCGTTGAACAGGACATGGACATAGCACAGACCGCCATTGCGGCCATTAACGTGGGAACACATCAATGAATACTTCTGAACTCGAAACCCTGATTCGCACCATTCTTAGCGAGCAATTAACCACGCCAGCGCAAACGCCGGTCCAGCCGCAGGGCAAAGGGATTTTCCAGTCCGTCAGCGAGGCCATCGACGCCGCGCACCAGGCGTTCTTACGTTATCAGCAGTGCCCGTTAAAAACCCGCAGCGCCATCATCAGCGCAATACGTCAGGAGCTGACGCCGCTGCTGGCGACTCTGGCGGAAGAGAGCGCCAATGAAACGGGGATGGGCAACAAAGAAGATAAATTTCTGAAAAACAAAGCCGCGCTCGACAACACGCCGGGCGTGGAAGACCTCACCACCACCGCGCTGACCGGCGACGGCGGCATGGTGCTGTTTGAATACTCGCCGTTTGGCGTTATCGGGTCGGTCGCGCCGAGCACCAACCCGACGGAAACCATCATCAACAACAGCATCAGCATGCTGGCTGCGGGCAACAGCGTTTACTTCAGCCCGCATCCGGGGGCGAAAAAGGTCTCTCTGAAGCTCATCAGCCTGATAGAAGAGATTGCCTTCCGCTGCTGCGGCATCCGCAACCTGGTGGTCACCGTGGCTGAACCGACTTTCGAAGCAACCCAGCAGATGATGGCCCACCCGCGAATCGCGGTGCTGGCCATTACCGGCGGACCGGGTATTGTGGCGATGGGCATGAAGAGCGGTAAGAAAGTGATTGGCGCTGGCGCGGGCAACCCGCCCTGCATCGTTGATGAAACCGCTGATTTGGTGAAGGCGGCGGAAGATATCATCAACGGCGCCTCGTTCGATTACAACCTGCCGTGCATCGCCGAGAAGAGCCTGATTGTGGTAGAGAGCGTAGCTGAACGTCTGGTGCAGCAAATGCAATCCTTCGGCGCGCTGCTGTTGAGCCTCGCCGATACCGACAAACTCCGCGCCGCCTGCCTGCCTGAAGGCCAGGCGAATAAAAAACTGGTCGGCAAAAGCCCTTCAGCCATGCTGGAAGCTGCCGGGATTGCCGTTCCGGCAAAAGCGCCGCGTCTGCTGATTGCCATCGTCAACGCCGACGACCCGTGGGTCACCAGCGAACAGCTGATGCCAATGCTGCCGGTGGTGAAAGTTAGCGATTTCGATAGCGCGCTGGCGCTGGCCCTGAAGGTTGAAGAGGGGCTGCATCATACCGCCATCATGCACTCGCAGAACGTGTCGCGTCTGAACCTTGCGGCCCGCACTCTGCAAACCTCGATATTCGTCAAAAACGGCCCCTCCTATGCCGGGATCGGCGTCGGCGGCGAAGGTTTCACCACCTTTACCATTGCCACGCCAACCGGCGAAGGAACAACCTCGGCGCGTACCTTTGCCCGCTCCCGGCGCTGCGTACTGACCAACGGCTTTTCTATCCGCTAACCGAGGTGGCGATGAATACTTTCTCACTACAAACGCGGTTGTACAGCGGTCAGGGCAGTCTGGCGGTGCTCAAGCGCTTTACCAATAAGCACATCTGGATTATCTGCGATGGTTTTCTGGCGCGTTCGCCGCTGCTGGAGCTTCTGCGTAATGCGTTGCCCGCAGATAACCGCATCAGCGTCTTTAGCGAGATAACGCCGGACCCCACTATCCACACCGTGGTGCAGGGCATTGCGCAAATGCAGGCCCTGCGGCCGCAGGTGGTCATCGGCTTCGGCGGCGGCTCGGCAATGGACGCGGCGAAAGCGATCGTCTGGTTCAGCCAGCAGAGCGGTATTGATATAGAAACCTGCGTGGCGATCCCGACCACCAGCGGCACCGGCTCGGAAGTGACCAGCGCCTGCGTGATTAGCGACCCGGATAAAGGCATCAAGTATCCGCTGTTCAACAACGCGCTGTATCCCGATATGGCGATCCTTGACCCGGATCTGGTGATCAGCGTGCCGCCGCAGATTACGGCCAATACCGGTATGGACGTGCTGACCCACGCTCTGGAAGCATGGGTCTCTCCGCACGCCAGCGACTTTACCGACGCGCTGGCAGAAAAAGCCGCCAAACTGGTGTTCCAGTATCTGCCCACCGCGGTGGAAAAAGGCGACTGCGTGGCGACGCGCGGGAAAATGCACAACGCCTCAACCCTTGCCGGGATGGCCTTCAGCCAGGCGGGACTGGGGCTTAACCACGCCATCGCCCACCAGCTTGGCGGACAGTTTCATCTGCCGCACGGCCTGGCCAACGCGCTGCTGTTAACCACGGTTATCCGCTTTAACGCCGCTGTTCCCCGTGCTGGCAAACGCTACGCGCGGTTGGCCAAAGCCTGTGGATTTTGCCCGGCAGAGGCCAACGACGTCACGGCGATCAATGCCCTGATCCAGCAAATCGAACGACTCAAGCAACGCTGCGCGCTGCCGTCACTGGCGATCGCGCTGAAAGAAGGACGCTCCGAGTTTTCCGCGCGCATTCCGGCGATGGTACAGGCCGCGCTGGCGGACGTTACCTTACGCACCAACCCGCGTCCGGCCTGCGCTGAAGAAATCAGGGAACTGCTGGAGGAACTGCTATGAATAGCGCGGTCAACGCGGTTGAAATAACCCATAGCGCCGATGAAATCCGCGAGCGCGTGCGCGCAGCGGGCGTGGTCGGCGCGGGCGGTGCGGGTTTTCCCGCCCACGTGAAGCTACAGGCACAGGTAGAGATTTTTCTGGTCAACGCCGCCGAGTGCGAGCCGATGCTCAAAGTTGACCAGCAGCTGATGTGGCAGCAGGCTGCGCGCCTTGTGCGCGGCGTGCAGTACGCCATGACGGCAACCGGCGCGCGCGAAGGGGTAATCGCCCTGAAAGAGAAATATCGTCGGGCTATCGATGCCCTCACCCCGCTGCTGCCTGCCGGTATCCGCCTGCATATTCTGCCGGATGTCTATCCCGCTGGCGATGAGGTGCTGACTATCTGGATGGCAACCGGTCGTCGGGTCGCTCCCGCCGCGCTGCCTGCCAGCGTCGGCGTGGTGGTCAATAACGTACAAACGGTGCTGAATATTGCCCGTGCGGTTGAGCAGCAGTTTCCGGTGACCCGCCGCACGTTGACCGTTAACGGTGCAGTCGCCCGGCCGCTGACCGTTACCGTCCCGGTTGGCATGTCGCTGCGCGAAGTGCTGGCGCTGGCGGGCGGCGCGACGGTCGACGACCCCGGTTTTATTAACGGCGGCCCGATGATGGGCGGCCTGATAACTTCTCTCGATAGCCCGGTAACCAAAACCACCGGCGGCCTGCTGGTGCTGCCCAAAAGCCATCCGCTTATCCAGCGGCGGATGCAGGACGAGCGTACGGTGCTTTCCGTGGCGCGCACCGTCTGCGAACAGTGCCGGCTGTGTACCGATCTCTGCCCACGGCATCTGCTCGGTCACGAACTCTCTCCGCACCTGCTGGTGCGGGCGGTGAACTTTCATCAGGCCGCCACGCCGCAGCTGCTGCTTAGCGCCCTCACCTGCTCGGAATGCAACGTCTGCGAAAGCGTAGCCTGCCCGGTGGGGATCTCGCCGATGCGCATCAACCGCATGCTAAAACGCGAGCTGCGCGCGCAAAACCAGCGCTACGAAGGGCCGCTCTATCCCGCGGACGAAATGGCGAAATATCGCCTGGTGCCGGTGAAGCGACTGATCGCCAAACTGGGGCTGAGCCCCTGGTATCAGGAGGCGCCGCTGGTGGAGGACGAACCGCCAGTAGAAGAAGTGATTTTACAGCTGCGCCAGCATATCGGCGCCGGTGCGGTGCCGAATGTCACTGTCGGGGAGCGCGTTACCCGCGGGCAATGCATTGCCGATGTTCCGGCAGGCGCATTAGGCGCGTCGGTTCACGCCAGCATTGACGGCGTTGTTACGGCCATCAGCGAACAGGCCATCACGGTGATAAGAGGTTAACCATGTCTCAGGCTATAGGAATTTTAGAACTCACCAGCATTGCCAAAGGGATGGAGCTGGGCGACGCGATGCTAAAAAGCGCCAACGTTAATCTGCTGGTCAGCAAGACCATCTGTCCGGGTAAGTTTTTGCTGATGCTCGGCGGCGATATCGGCGCTGTCCAGCAGGCCATTGAAACCGGTACGTCGCAGGCCAGCGAGATGCTTGTCGACAGTCTGGTGCTGGCAAATATCCATCCCAGCGTACTTCCGGCCATCAGCGGCCTGAACAGCGTCGATAAGCGTCAGGCGGTAGGCATCGTCGAAACCTGGAGCGTGGCGGCCTGCATTAGCGCCGCTGACCGGGCGGTAAAAGGCTCAAACGTCACCCTGGTACGAGTGCATATGGCGTTCGGCATCGGCGGTAAATGCTACATGGTGGTGGCAGGCGACGTTTCCGACGTCAACAACGCGGTTACGGTAGCCAGCGAAAGCGCGGGCGAAAAAGGGCTGCTGGTTTACCGCTCGGTGATCCCACGCCCGCATGAAGCGATGTGGCGACAGATGGTGGAGGGGTGATGGAAAGGCAGCCGACAACGGATCGCATGATTCAGGAATACGTCCCCGGGAAACAGGTGACCCTCGCGCACCTGATTGCCAATCCCGGGAAAGATCTCTTTAAAAAACTGGGCCTGCAGGATGCGGTTTCCGCCATCGGCATCCTCACCATTACGCCCAGCGAAGCGTCGATTATCGCCTGCGACATCGCCACCAAATCCGGCGCGGTGGAGATTGGTTTTCTTGACCGCTTTACCGGCGCCGTGGTGCTGACCGGCGACGTTTCCGCCGTCGAGTACGCCCTCAAGCAGGTGACGCGCACCCTGGGCGAGATGATGCAGTTTACTACCTGCTCAATAACCCGGACGTAGCACGATGAAACGTCTGATGTTGATCGGCCCCAGCCAGTGCGGCAAAACCTCGCTGACCCAGGGCCTGCGCGGCGAAGCGCTCCATTACAAGAAAACCCAGGCGATTGAATGGTCGCCGATGGCCATCGACACGCCGGGCGAATATCTGGAGAACCGCTGCCTGTATAGCGCTCTGCTGACCAGCGCCTGCGAGGCAGACGTTATCGCCCTGGTGCTGAACGCCGACGCCCAGTGGTCGCCGTTTTCTCCGGGTTTTACCGCTCCGATGAACCGCCCGACGATTGGCCTGGTCACCAAAGCTGACCTCGCTGACCCGCAGCGTATCTCGCTTATCGGAGAGTGGCTTACGCAGGCCGGTGCCCGGCAGATTTTTGTTACCAGCGCGCTGAACAATTCAGGTCTCGACGCGGTGCTGGATTTTCTGAATTCGAAGGAACCTCTATGTCTTACAAAATAATGGCCATTAACGCCGGCAGCTCATCGTTAAAATTCCAGCTGCTGGAGATGCCGCAGGGCAACATGCTCTGTCAGGGACTGATTGAACGTATCGGCATGGCAAGTGCCCGGGTCACTCTTAAAACACCCGGGCAAAAATGGCAGGAGTCGGCGCCCGTTGCCGATCACCGTGAAGCCGTCACTCTGTTGCTGGAGAAACTCCTTAGCTACCGCGTTATTAACAGCTTGCAGGATATCGACGGCATCGGCCACCGCGTGGCGCACGGCGGAGAGCGCTTTAAAGATTCCACGCCGGTGACCGATGAAACCTTAGCGGAAATCGAGCGCCTGGCGGAACTGGCCCCGCTGCATAATCCGGTCAACGCGCTGGGCATTAAAGTTTTCCGCCAGCTGCTGCCCGACGCGCCGTCGGTGGCGGTGTTTGATACCGCGTTTCACCAGACGCTGGACGAGCGCGCGTTTATCTATCCGCTGCCGTGGCGCTACTACAGCGAGCTGGGCATTCGCCGCTACGGCTTCCACGGCACCAGCCACAAGTACGTCAGCGCGACGCTGGCGGAAAAGCTGGGCGTACCGCTGAGCGCCCTGCGCGTGGTGTGCTGCCATCTCGGCAACGGCAGCAGCGTTTGCGCGATCAAAGGCGGGCGATCCGTTAACACTTCCATGGGCTTTACGCCGCAGTCCGGCGTGATGATGGGTACCCGCAGCGGCGATATCGACCCTTCAATTTTACCGTGGCTGGCGCTGCATGAGGGAAAAACGCCGGAGCAGCTTAATCAGCTGCTGAATAACGAGTCCGGCCTGCTGGGGGTTTCCGGCGTTTCGCACGATTACCGCGATGTCGAGCAGGCAGCGGACAGCGGCAATCGTCAGGCGGCCCTGGCGCTCTCGCTGTTTGCCGAGCGCATTCGCGCCACCATCGGCAGTTATATTATGCAGATGGGCGGCCTGGACGCGCTGATCTTTACCGGCGGCATCGGTGAAAACTCCGCCCGCGCCAGGAGCGCCATCTGCCATAACCTGAATTTTCTCGGGCTTTCGGTCGATGAAGAGAAAAACCGGCACAATGCCACCTTTATTCAGACCGAGCAGGCGCTGGTCAAAGTGGCGGTCATCAATACCAATGAAGAGCTGATGATTGCCCGCGACGTGATGCGCCTCGCACTTCCTGAAGTAGAGACATTAACCGTTTCAGCCTGAGCTCGCCGCCAGGCAAATTGCGGTGAATCATGGAAATAGCGGGATCGGCATGACACTATGCGCTTAAAATTCTGAAACTTTACCCTAACAGGACAAAGCACTTGTGCTTTGAACAGCGCTTGCGCTGGCCCCGTAGGGGCGAGGCCGCAGGCCGAGTAACGCGGCAAACGAGTGACAAATTCGTCTGGAACGAATTTGAACAGCCAAAGGCTGGCTTTAGTGAGGGACAGGGATGTCCCTCATCGTCCCCAGGAGCTTACATAAGTAAGTGACTGGGGTGAATGAGAGCAGCCAACGCCCCTGTAGCTTGAAGTATAACGGGTAAAAAGGTGAATATGTGGCCGTAGCACAATGCCCCGCCTCCTGTGGGGAACTCATTCAGGGCTGGATCCTCGGCAGCGAGAAACTGGTCTCCTGCCCCGTTGACTGGTACAGCACCGTCGAGGTGGACTACGGTTCACCTCGCGCGGATGAACGTCCGCTGTCGCGTGCCATGGTCGACCGGCTGCTGAGCTACTGGCGCTATCCGCCGGAGCTGAGTAAAGAGATTCGGATCGATATTTGTTCGACGATTCCGGTCGCCAAAGGTATGGCCAGCAGTACCGCGGACATCGCCGCGACGGCGGTAGCCACCGCGCATCATCTCGGCCATCCGCTGGATGAACCCACCCTCGCCCGGCTCTGTGTCTCCCTGGAGCCCACCGACAGCACTCTGTTTCGTCAGCTCACCCTGTTCGACCATAACACCGCCGCCACACAGATTGCCTGCGGCAGCCAGCCTCAGCTCGATCTGCTGGTGCTGGAAAGCCCCGCCACGCTGCTGACCACCGATTACCACCGACTTCCCCGGCTTGAAAAGCTACACGCCCATTCCGCATCTCTGCACCAGGCCTGGGAGAAAGTTCAGCAGGCCTGCGAGACGGATAATCCGCGACGAATGGGGGAAGCGGCGACGCTCAGCGCTATCGCCAGCCAGCAGCTGCTGCCGAAACCAGGGTTTGATACGCTGCAGGTGCTGGTGGAAGAGTGCGATTTATACGGTATTAACGTGGCGCACAGCGGTAGCGTGGTCGGCCTGATGCTCGACCGTCAGCGTCACGATATTGAATATTTGCAGCGGCGGCTGGAAGAAACTCGGCTTACCGAATTCTGGCCCAGGCAGCATCTGTTGCGCATGGTGCATGGCGGCGTCGAGCTGGGCTAACTCTGCCGCAGCTATGCCCCGGAGGCGGCGCTGCGCGCCTGTCCGGGCTACCGGACCACAGACGGCTGTAAACCCGTAGCCCGGCTAAGCCCAGCGCGAGCCGGGGAGAAGACAGCAACAAACCCTCATGCTGTACACCTTCCCCGGAGGCGGCGCTGCGCGCCTGTCCAGGCTACCGGCCCGCAGACGGCTGTAAACCCGTAGCCCGGCTAAGCCCAGCGCGAGCCGGGGAGAAGACCGCAACAAACCCTCATGCCGTACACCTTCCCCGGAGGCGGCGCTGCGCGCCTGTCCGGGCTACCGAACCGCAGACGGCTGTAAACCCGTAGCCCAGCGCGAGCCGGGGAAAAGACCGCAACAAAACCTCATGCTGTACACCTTCCCCGGAGGCGGCGCTGCGCGCCTGTCCAGGCTACCGGCCCGCAGACGGCTGTAAACCCGTAGCCCGGCTAAGCCCAGCGCAAGCCGGGGAGAAGACCGCAACAAAACCTAATGCCGCACACCTTCCCCGGAGGCGGCGCTGCGCGCCTGTCCAAGCTACCGGCCCGCAGACGGTTGTAAACCTGTAGCCCGGTCAGCGCAGCGCCACCGGGAAGAACCGCTGACGAGCAATGGCGGCAGACATCTACTCGCTAAATATCCGCCTGAAAGCCGTTAACAGCTGCGTATTTTCCTGCTGGCTGCGGATCGCGACGCGGAAGTAGCGCCCGTCGAGCCCGGGATAGTTGGCGCAGCTGCGGATCAGAATATGCTGTTGCAGCATCGCATATTGCAGGTCAAGGCCCGGCACATCGCAGCGCAAAAACAGATAGTTTGCCCGACCGGGATAGACCGTCAGGCCGGGAATATGGCGCAATTGATGGTAAAAACGCGGCCCCTCTTCCGCCAGCCATTGCCGGGTTTTCTGCTGATAAGCGCTATCCTGGAGAACGATCTCCCCCGCCAGCGCAGCAAAGGCGTTGATTGACCACGGCATCTGGCGCTCGCGCATCCGCGCCACCGCCCGCTCATCGCCATTCACCAGATATCCCAGGCGCAGGCCGGGAATCGCATAAAACTTGGTCAGCGAACGCAGCACCCACACGTGCGGGTTGTGGCTCAGGAGCGGGATAAATCCCGGCTCGTCGGGAATAAAATCGATAAACGCCTCATCGAGAATCAGGGCGATGCCCAGCGACTGACAGCGTTCGGCAATCCGTTCCAGCAGGCGGCGCTCGGGCAGCAGGCCGGTTGGGTTATTCGGGGTACAGAGAAATAAGCAGTCCAGATCCGGCGTCAGTGCGTCGAGAATCGCCCCGGTGAGCTGCCAGCCGTCCTCTTCGCGCAGCAAAAACTCCCGTACCGCGCAGTCGACTGACTGCAGCGCCCGGCGGTATTCGGCAAAGCCCGGGGTGACGATCATGGCCTGGCGCGGCTTAAGACCCTGAACGAGCGTAAAGATCGCTTCGGTTTCGCCGTTTCCGGCAAGGATCCAGGAAGCCGGGATCTGGTGATGTGCCGCCAGCGCGAGGTGCAGCTGTTGATACTCAACATCGGGGTAACGTTCGGCGCAAACCATATTGTCGATGATGGCGCGTTTTAAACTTTCCGGCATCCCCAGCGGATTGATATTAGCGCTAAAATCGAGCAGCTGTTCTGCAGAAATACCCAATAGCGCGGCGGCTTCGCGGATATTGCCGCCGTGCGCGCTCTTCAGTAGAGCCATTTCACTTTCCTGTTGCGTTACCCTCGCCTTGCCAGCGTGGCGCCGTCAGCGAAGTAGGCTTTAATCCCTGCCAGAATAGACTCTGCAACCTGCTGCTGGAATTTCGCCGTTTTCAGTTTACGCTCCTCTTCGATGTTACTGATAAACGCGGTTTCCACCAGAATCGATGGAATATCCGGCGCTTTCAGCACCGCGAAGCCCGCCTGCTCCACCCGGTTCTTGTGCAGGTTATTAATATTGCCCATCTTTTCCAGCACCGCCTTGCCGAACTTCAGGCTGTCGGCAATGGTCAGCGACTGCACCATGTCGAACATGGTGTGATCCACGTAACGATCGCCGCTTTTGCTGACGCCGCCAATCAGATCCGAGGCGTTCTGCGTCTGCGCCAGGTATTTGGCCGCGGTACTGGTGGCCCCTTTAGTTGACAGGGCAAACACCGACGAGCCGCTGGGCTGGCGGCTGGTAAACGCATCGGCGTGAATAGAAACAAACAGGTCGGCGCGCTGCTTCTGCGCTTTGGCAACCCGCACCTTCAGCGGAATAAAAACATCCTCGTTGCGGGTCATATAGACCTTCATATTGCCCTCTTTCTCGATCAGCGCGCGCAGCCGTCGGGCAATCTGCAGTACCACATCTTTCTCGCGAGTGCGGTATTTCCCCACCGCGCCGGAGTCCTCGCCGCCGTGGCCGGGATCGAGCATGATAACAATTGGTCGATCGCGCCCGGCTTTACCGGGCTTAGGCCCGCTCTCCGCAGGCGGAACCTGCCGCTGAAGATCGCCTTTATTGTAATCTTCGAGCAGCGCCAGCAGCGGATCCTGCACGTCGGTGGCATTGGAAGGATAAAGATCCATCACCAGCCGCTCTTTAAATCCGGCGACCGGAGCCAGCGCAAACAGCTGCGGTTTGACGTTCTGTTTTAGCTCGAAGACCATGCGTACGGTTTGCGGATCGAACTGACCCACGCGGGCGGATTGAATATAGGGATCGTCGCCGCGGATCTGGCTCCCCATACCTTTCAGGACGGAATTAAGATTAACCCCTTCCAGATCCACCACCAGCCGTTCTGGATTGCTGAGCGCAAACTGCCGATATTTCAGGATTTGGTTAGACTCCACGGTGACGCGCGTGTAGGTCGATGATGGCCAGACGCGCACGGCAACCACCTGCGCCGCGGCAGCTAACCCAACCGGACTCACACTCATTAACCACATGGCGCCCGCCCCCTGTAAAAAACGGCGGCGGCTTAATCCTGACTTGTATCCCGACATGCCACTCCCAAGCAGTAAGAAATCATTGGTAGTTAAAACAAACAGATTGACCAGAAACTTTAACGAAAGGCGCATAACCTGTCATCTATAAAAGGGTAAACAATCTTTGACAGCCTGATTTGGCTCACACTGTTTTCTCGGTTCAGCAAAAAATTGGGGCTTGCGTTTGCTGGAAAAACAGAATAAAAATACATTAATTACGAATAATCATGCATTGAGGTTGTGCCATGGTGAAGGAACGTCGCACCGAACTGGTAGAGGGATTCCGCCATTCTGTCCCCTATATTAACGCCCATCGGGGTAAAACGTTTGTCATCATGCTGGGCGGAGAAGCTATCGAGCATGATAATTTTTCCAGCATAGTCAATGACATTGGCCTGCTCCACAGCCTGGGAATTCGTCTGGTGGTAGTCTATGGCGCCCGCCCGCAGATTGACGCCAATCTGGCTGAACATCGTCACGAGCCGGTTTATCATAAACAAACCCGAGTGACTGACGCCAAAACCCTTGAGCTGGTTAAGCAGGCGGCAGGTATGCTGCAGCTGGAAATTACCGCACGCCTGTCGATGAGCCTCAACAATACCCCGCTGCAGGGCGCGCATATCAATGTGGTCAGCGGCAATTTCATTATCGCGCAGCCGTTGGGCGTGGATGACGGTGTGGATTACTGCCACAGCGGGCGCATCCGCCGTATTGATGAAGAAGCTATTCATCGTCAGCTGGATAACGGCGCGATTGTGCTGATGGGCCCGGTGGCGGTGTCGGTCACCGGCGAAAGCTTTAACCTGACCTCCGAAGAGATTGCCACTCAGTTGGCGATTAAGCTAAAAGCCGAAAAGATGATTGGCTTCTGCTCATCGCAGGGGGTTTACAGCCAGGATGGCGAGATCGTCCCTGAGCTGTTTCCCAATGAAGCTCAGGCGCGGGTAGAAGAGATGGAGGCGGGCGAAGACTACAGCTCCGGGACGGTACGTTTCCTGCGCGGTGCGGTAAAAGCCTGCCGCAGCGGAGTGCGCCGCTGCCACCTGATAAGCTATCAGGAAAACGGCTCCCTCCTGCAAGAGCTGTTCTCGCGCGATGGGATCGGTACGCAGATAGTGATGGAGAGCGCCGAGCAGATCCGTCGCGCGACCATTAACGATATCGGCGGCATCCTTGAGCTGATTAGCCCGCTGGAACAACAGGGAATTCTGGTCAGGCGGTCGCGCGAACAGCTGGAGATGGAAATAGATAAATTCACCATTATTCAGCGCGACAACACGACTATCGCCTGCGCCGCGCTCTATCCGTTCCCGGAAGAGAGAATTGGCGAAATGGCCTGCGTAGCGGTGCATCCGGATTACCGTAGCTCTTCGCGCGGCGAAATGCTGCTCGAACGTATTGCCGCTCAGGCGAAACAAATGGGCCTCAGTAAACTGTTTGTCCTCACTACCCGCAGCATTCACTGGTTCCAGGAGCGCGGGTTTACGCCGGTAGACGTCGACCTGTTGCCGGAGAGCAAGAAGCAGATGTATAACTACCAGCGCCGCTCAAAGGTGCTGATGGCAGATCTGGCCTGATAATATTATCCCCGGAAACGCATCCGTAACCGGGGATAAATCTCTCTCGTCCAACAACCTGGTATTTTTAATCTATTCCCCTGACCGCTGGCCTCGCTTATATTAGCTTAAGAACGGAGTTGCAATATAAGCACGGAGAGCAGCCTGAATGATCCTTTCTGAAAACAGTTCCCCTCGCTACAGGCGAATAATTGCCGCACTACTCTCTTTATATCCCTGGCTGCTGATGGTGTTGGTCTTTCTTAATGTCAGGGATAAACCCGCAGGCGGATTTTTCAGCGCAGGCGCGGCGTTTGCTTGCGCGCTGGCCACCCTGTCATTCATTAATATTATTATTTCCATAATTTTCATCATGCTGGTTAACGTATTTATCACGACCAGAGAAAAAGGAAACGCCGGTTATTTCTGGGCAATAAACTCTATTTCTTTACTGTGGATAATTTTCCCGATATTTAATCTTTGAGCGTTTCATTGCAAAACACAAAGGATGTGTACTCATTATGCAGAAATCACCAAACTGGTTTGTGAAGAATATAAAGCTAATCGTCACCGTTATTGCGCTTTATCCCTGGCTACTCGTTCTGCTGATGATGATGGGCAGCAGCGGCGCGTCCGGAAGCGCCCTGGGAGCCGGGCTGTTCATTTTCTTTGTTTTCATCGTCCTGTCGATCGTTAACCTTGTGATTTCAACCCTGATTATCGTGGTGGCTAATGTCTCAACACCTCCAATCCCCAAAGGCTCGGCAAAGTATTTTCTCGCCATGAATTCCATCTCGCTGCTATGGCTGATGCCTTTACTGACGCCCTATTAGCCGCCGGGCTCTCACCCGGCGGAAAAAATATCCGCCAGTCCGCTGCGGCGTTCGGTACGCGCGACAACCGCCTGGGTCAGTACCTGTTCGTCAGCGTAGATCGACAGCTGCTGCTTAGCACGGGTTATCGCGGTATAAACCAGTTCGCGGGTCACCAGCGGCACGCTGCGCGAAGGCAGGATCAGCGCCGCGTGATCGAACTCCGACCCCTGCGATTTATGCACCGTCATCGCCCAGGCGGTATCGTGCTCCGGCAGACGGCTTGGCTGTACCGACTTGATGCTGCCGTCGGGCAACGGGAACCAGACGCGCAGGCCTTCGCCTCTTTCCAGCGCGATACCGATGTCGCCGTTAAACAGCCCCAGCGCGCTGTCGTTGCGGGAGATCATCACCGGGCGCCCCTCATACCAGCGCGAATGGCGCGGTAACGTAATCGCCCGCTTACGGTTGAGCATCTGCTCCAGCTGTTCATTAACTCCGCTGACGCCATACGGGCCCTCGCGCAGCGCGCACAGCAGCTGGAATTCGCCAAAAGCGGCGATCATTTCTTCGGGCTCTGCCCGGGCGCGCAGCAGCTGCAGGAAGCGGCCGTAGCCCGCCTGCGCCTGATTCAGCATCGCTTCATATTCCTCGCTGGTACTGAGCGGATGCAGGGCAATATCGGCAAAAGATTGACGTAGCGTCTCCCTGACCGCCCGGCGTTCACCGCTGTTCACCGCCGAGGCCAGATGGCCGATACCGGAATGGCGACCGAAACGGTAGCTTTTCTGCAGCAGGCACAGGCTATCACGGAGCGAACCGGCCATATTACCCTCGCCTGCCGGAACCGGCTGACCGGTTAACCGCGCGAGCTGCGCCGCCCGCTCCGGGGTATATCCGGCATTCACCCACGCGCAGATATCGCCCAGCACCGCACCGGCTTCTACCGAAGCCAGCTGATCGCGATCGCCGAGGAAAATAACCCTTCCATGCGCAGGCAGCGCGTCGATCAGGCGCGACATCATCGGCAGGTCAATCATTGAGGCTTCATCTACTACCAGCACGTCAAGATGCAGCGGGTTACCGGCGTGATAGCGCATCCGCTGGCTTCCCGGCTGAGCGCCCAACAGGCGATGGAGGGTGCTGGCTTCGGTCGGCACCAGCGTTTTTTGTTCTTCGGTGAGCGGAAGACGGCACAGCGCCGCGCCAAGAGACTCGGTCAGACGCGCGGCGGCTTTACCGGTCGGCGCCGCCAGGCGAATACGGCAGCGCGGGCTGGCGCTGGTCTGGATCAGCGCGGCCAGCAGTTTAGCGACGGTCGTAGTTTTACCGGTACCGGGGCCGCCGGAAATCACCGAAATCCGGCGGGTCAGGGCAACCGCAGCAGCCACTTTTTGCCAGTCAACTTCATCCCCCGGCGGAAAAAGCGCGTCGAGGGTCGCGGCCAGCCGGGTTTCATCAACGTCCAGAACCTGATTGGCTTCGTTAAAAAAGCGCGCGACGGTTAATTCGTTGCGCCACATCCGGTTGAGATAGAGCCGTTCGCCACAGAGGATCATCGGCGCCGGTCGCTCACCGCGGCTGACCGCTTCAGAATCGAGCAGCAGCGGCAACCAAGTGTCCGGCTTACCTGTCAGTGCAAGGAGCTGCTGGCTTAGCTCTGCCGTTTTACCGTTCAGCAGTTCATCATCCTGGAGACGTGAGATCGGCAGGCAGACGTGCCCTTCACCGGCGTCGCGGCTGAGGATTGCTGCGGTCAGCTTCACCGCCGGATGCGCTTCTTGCGCCACCATGAGCGCAAACTGGACATCCAGCGGGCGCAGCAGGCGCTGTTCAACCGCCTGCAGTAAAAGTTCATCCATGGTCATAGGGCAACCTCCTGCGTTTCCCCGGCAAACAGCGCATCGAGGCCGTCAATCAGCGGTCGCGCTGGACGAGTGGTGAAAATACCCTGCCCGCCGTCCTGCCCGTCCATACCGCGTAAAAAAAGATAAATAACGCCGCCGAAATGGCGTTCATAGTCATAATCGGCAATACGGTGGCGCAGATAACGGTGCAGCGCCAGGCTGTAGAGCTGATACTGCAAATCGTAACGATGCGAACGCATTGCCTCTTTCATCGCCTCCTGGGTATAGGCCTCGCGGTTTTCCCCCAGCCAGTTAGATTTGTAATCCAGCAGATAATAGCGACCATCATGGCGAAACACTAAGTCAATAAAGCCCTTCAACATGCCGCGTACCTGGCGAAAATCGAGCGCTGGGGTATCCACGGAGAGCGGGTCGTTCTGGCGGATCAGCGCATCCAGGCGCAGGGGATCCAGCGGCCGTTCAATGGGCAGATAAAAAGCCATCTCCACCTGTTTATCGCGCTCGCTCAGCTGATTCAGGGCGATCTCCGCTCCCGGCAGGCGAGTGCGCAGCACGCCGTCGAGCCACTCGGTCAGCACCGGCGTCCACTTTTCCTCGAAGCCGCTAAGCTGAAGCTTTTCCGCCATCCAGTCGGCGGGTACCGGCTGGGTAAAATCAATATCTTCAAACAGGCTGTGCAAAAACGTTCCCGGCGATGCGCCGCGCGGGAACTGGTGCGGCGTAAGCTGCGGCTCCTCCGCCACCTCACCGACGCCTGCGGCATCGACATCCAGACGCGGCAGCAGATCCTGCGCCGCGCTGTGCCCATTTTGCTGCAGGCCGGAGTAGCTGGTGACTCGCCAGTCATCGACCACCGAACGTTCGAGCATCCTGGCCAAAAGCGGCGGCAGTTCCGCTCTCGGTGCCTGCCACGGGCTCTGTACGGCCACATCCGGGAGCTGTAGGGCAATGTCGCCGCGGCAGAACGCCTGCAGGCGCGCCATCAGCCCCGCGGCATCCATCGCTTCCCCACCCTGCAGCAGGCGACCCAGCGCGCTGTGGTGAAAATCGCTGGCGCCGGGCTTATCGCTGCGACGGGTACTGAGCGGCGCAACGCCAAGGCTGCAGTGCCAGACCGCACGGGTCAGCGCCACGTACAGCAGACGTAAGTCTTCCGCCAGACGTTCGGCCTCCGCCAGCTCCAGGCTGCCCTCATCCTGACCAAGGTCGAGCACGGCGGCAAAGGTTTTTCTGTCATGATAAAACGCCTGATCCTGTTTACGGAAACGCGCAATAAACGGCAGCCAGACCAGCGGATACTCCAGCCCTTTCGATTTGTGGATGGTGACAATCTGCACCAGGTGTTTATCGCTCTCCAGGCGCATCTGCTGGCTGGAGGCGTTGCTATCCGGCTCGGCAATATGCTGCGCCAGCCAGCGCACCAGCGCATGTTCGCTCTCCAGCTGGTTCGCCGCCTCCTGAAGCAGCTCGCTGATATGCAGGATATCGGTCAGACGCCGCTCGCCGCCGCTGGTCGCCAGCAGATTTTCAGCGATGCGCCGCGCGGTCATCAGCGCGCGCAGCATCGGCATCACGCCGCGCTGGCGCCAGATTTGCCGGTAGCCGCTAAACTCCTCTACCAGCGCATCCCACGCCCGTTCGTCGTGATTGAGGTTTTCAATATCCTGCGCATTGAGGCCGAACATTGAGGTCGCCAGCGCGCTGCGCAGGGTATTTTCACGCTCGGGGGCCAGCACCGCCTGCAGCAGCCACAGCAGCTCCTGCGCCTCCGGCGTTTCAAATACGCTATCGCGGTTGGAAAGATACACGGAAGGAATCGACAGCAGCTGAAGGGCATCGCGAATTAATGACGCCTCCTGACGGTTACGCACCAGCACCGTGATATCAGAAGCCCGCACCGGCTCCGCCTTTTCGCCGCGCCACAGCAGCGCCTTACCCTGCTGGCCCGCGCTGAGCCAGTCGCGAATTTGCGCCGCGCACAGCTGAGCCATAAACGCCTGGTAGTCTCCTGAGCCCACGGCCTCGCCCGACATCAGCCAGATGTTCATCGCCGGCACCGCCGCATCATCCACGGTAAAGCGCAGCCCCTGATTTTTCTCGGCCGATTTCACCGGCAGGAACGGGATTTCGCGAAACATAAAAGGGTTATCGCTGAGGCTAAACAGACGATTAACGCTGTCAACCATCCCCGGCGCGGAGCGCCAGTTGGTATCAAGCGTATAGTGGGCGGTGACGTCCCCGCGCGCCTTCATATAGGTAAAAATATCCGCGCCGCGGAAGGCATAAATAGCCTGTTTGGGGTCGCCAATCAGCAGCAGCGCGGTATCCGCCTGCCGCCGCCAGATACGGCGAAAAATTCGGTACTGCTGTGGGTCGGTATCCTGGAATTCATCGATCATTGCGACCGGAAAGCGTTGCCGAATCGCGCTCGCCAGCGCTTCTCCGCTTTCTCCGCGCAGGGCGTCATCCAGGCGGCTGAGCATGTCGTCAAAGCCCAGCTCACCGCGACGACGTTTCTCCCGCGCTACCGTATCGCGAATTTCGACCATCGCCCGGGCGATCACCAGATCGGTTAAGGTCAACGGTGCCGCCAGCAGCTCTTCTACCGCGCTGAATAATGGGTGTACCGGCGGCGCGCCGTCCGCTTTGGTGCGCTCAAGCAGGAAGGCCTGAGAGAACTTTTCCAGCGCATCCGGAAGCTGGTAGCTCAGGGTCTCTTCCTGCGCCCAGGCATTCACTTTCTCCAGCCATTTTCCCTGGTTGCCGCGATTGAACTTACGCCGGTCGAGGCCGGAATTTTCCAGCACCGCCTCAACCTCACCCGCCTGTTCCAGCCACTGCTGCTTAAGCGCGTTAATACGCTCGATAATTTGCTGATGGCGTTCAGCCAGCGTTTCTTCGGCGGGTGGCGGAGATTTAAGCTGCGGCGCTTCCCCCTGTAGCCAGCGGTCGATGGATTTCAGCAGATCGCGCGGCCCTTTCCACGCCTCGTGAATAACCGCGGCGATATCGCGCGGTAGCGGGTAGCAGTGACGACGCCAGAAGTCAGCGCAGGCCTGATAGCGCAGACGAGATTCATCCTCAATCAGCTGCTGTTCGAACAGCATTCCCGATTCAAAGGCGTTAAGGCTCAGCATCCGCTGACAGAAGCCGTGAATGGTAAACACCGCCGCTTCGTCCATCTGGCGCTCGGCCAGCAACAGCGTTTGCGCCGCCTGGTTTTTATCGGCGATTTCCGCCAGCAGCCTGGCGTAAAGAGGATCTTCGGCACTGCCGCGCAGGCAGGCGATACGCAGCTCGTGGATGTTGCTGCGAATACGCCCGCGCAGCTCTTCGGTCGCCGCTTCGGTAAAGGTCACCACCAGCAGCTCTTCAACGCTGACCTGCCGGGGAAAGGCGGCTTCACCGCCCAGCCCCAGCAATAGCCGCAGATAAAGCGCGGCGATGGTAAAGGTTTTTCCGGTGCCCGCAGAGGCTTCTATCAGGCGCTCGCCCGTCAGGGGCAAGCGCAGGGGGTCAAGAGACTCGGCGGTTTCGGTCATTCATTCTCTCGCATCAGGGGTAAGGATTTCTGCAATGCGCTGACGTTCTCCCAGACTTTGCCATCATGCGGATGTGCATATTCCACCTTGCCATTCTGGCTACCGGAAATCTGGGAGAGAATTGCCATGCCCTGCGGATCCACCACCGTCTGATGGAAGAAGTCGGCAAGCTTTTGCGGCGTCAGCAGTTTAATCTGAGCCACTACTTTATCACGTGAATCGAAATGCATATTACCACGATCGAAATCTTTGCTTAGCTTAGATGCTTCATCGCTCAGCGTTTGCGGCGCTTGCTGCATCTGGCTGATAACCGCCTGCTGAATCTGCGCAAACTCTTCCGGCTTCATTGCCCGCAGTTTGGCTTCCGCCGTCGGGAAGAAGGCCTGGAAGCGCTGCCAGAGGAATGCTGGCTGCTTGTCATTGCTTTGCAGCAGGAAGCCCATTCCCCACTGGCGGCCGACGTTCATCGAGAAAGCAAAGACCGCATAGCCCAGCTGTTCTTCGGTACGCAGCTGGTTATAAAACCACGGCTGCACGATTTGCCCGAGAAGAGAACTTGCGGCAGAGCTGGTATATTCGTCCACGTTCGGCGGCGCGAAGACGGCGGCCAGCGCAGAATCGGTGCTGTTGCCCGCTTTTTCAAAAATCGCCAGCTGTTTGCTGTCTATCAGGACATCTTTGTTACGGCACCATTCGTTACCGTCCGCTCCCAGCTGTTTTTGGATCTGTCGCGCCATGGCGGTTGATTGATCGGTGGTAAGATTACCAATCACCAACAGCTCCGGACGTCCTTTCGCTTTGAGATTATCGCGGTATTCGAGTACCTCTTTCAGCGTAATAGAGGGCAGCAGCGCCCGGCGATCTTCACGCCGGAAGTACGGCACCTGAGAAACCATCTGTATCGGCATAATCGCCTGGTCGTAGGCTTTGCCTTTGTCCGCCGAATCCATCATCTGAGCGTACCAGGATTTGGCCTGCTCCAGCTGTTCTTCGGTGGGCGTATAGCTAAAGTAGCCATCGAGCAGCGCGTTAAACAGCTCCGGCAGATGCTGCGTATAGCCGTTGGCGTTCACCATCAGTCCATTATTAGCGCCGGTAGAGAAGCTAATCCCCCCGACTGCCGCCTGGTTGCTAAGCTGGTCAAGCGCGATACCCGCCAGATAATCATTGAGGGCAAACATCACCTGACGGCGGGCGCTATCCATCGCCTGCGGGTTACGCAGCACCAGCGAAATATCCGCTTTCGGCTCGCTGGCAAAGTACTGGCTCGGTGCGTAAATCACCCGCAGCGTTGGTTCATCAACAATCAGCTGCGGATGCGGGTAAGACCTGTCGCTTTTGATTAAAGTGAAATCGTCCGGGATATAGGGATTCAGCACCGGCAGCTTGAGATCGATAGCGCTGGATTTCTGCTGCCAGTCGGCAAAAGTCTGCTCGCTGATTTTGTCCACCTCGTAGGGCGCATTAACGAAATAGGCGGTTTTGTTATGCGGCTCTTGCGGGCTGATATACCAGATACGGGCATTTTGCGGCGTCATCATCGCCAGGCGGTCTTTGATCGCCTGTGGATCGTAGCGATCGGCGATATTGACCACGTCCAGCGTATGTTCGACCGGCACGCGGATCATGGTGTCCGCCAGCCATTCGACGTAATCCATATTGCGGTTGATAGACGGATAGCGGAAGTCGAGCGCCAGCACGTGGGCAAGTTCATCAAAATAGCGTTTATCAATTCCCTGGCTACGCAGCAGATTCAGGTAGCTGAAGATAGCCGCGGTGACTTCATCGCGGTGCGCCAGCCCTTTATCCGTCAGAGTAGCGGAAATGGCCAGCACCCCGCTGTTGCCGTTGACCACCGGGTCGGAGTCCGCGCGAATGCCTTCAACCAGCCCCTGCTTTTGCAGCCAGTCAGAGAGCGTACCGGGACTGCGGTTGCCTATCATGTAGGTAACCAGCTCGTCGGTTTTGCTGCGGAACTTATCGCTATTGTTATCAATGCGAAATTCCACGCGCAGCACTTTGCGCGGCATCGCCGGAACATAGTGAATGATGATGCCCTTTTGCGCATCGGTCACCACCGGGACGGTAATTTCCGGTTTGCTGATATCGTGGTTCGGCACGCGACCGTAGGTAGCCGCTGCGATGCCGGCCAGCTCCGGTAGAGGCTTGTTGCTGTAGATCACCGCTTTCATCAGGTTGGCGGAGTACCAGCTATCGCGAAAAGCGTGCAGCGCATCAAGCACTGGTTTACCAGGCTTGTCGCTCAGCGTCTCAAGGTTACCGCCGGAAAACTGCGAACCGGGGTGCGCCGGGTTGATGGTTTCTGCGCTGACCTGCGCCATCCGCATCCCGTCGCGGGTTCGCGCCATCGTTAGCTCCGCATTAACCGCATTACGCTCGCGATCGGCATATTTTTTATCCAGCAGCGGCGCGGCGATGGCGTCGGCCAGGCGATCGACCGCCCCGTCGAGGGCGTCGTTTTCCACTTCAAGATAAAACGCGGTGCGATACGGCGCGGTACTGGCGTTGTGGCTACCGCCGTGCATTTTGAGGTATTCGGCGAGGCTGTCTGCCTGGGGATACTTTTTCGACCCCATCAGCGTCATATGCTCCAGGAAGTGGGCCAGTCCCTGATGCTCTGCGGGATCCTGCAGCGACCCCACGGGAACGACCAGCGCCGACAGCGATTTAACCGCCTGGGGATCGGAAACCAGCAAAACCACCATGCCGTTATCGAGGCGAATCGCCTGATATTGCCGGGTATCTTTTTCGCTTTTACGGATGGTTTCCTGAATCGGTTGCCATCCGGTGTCTGCCTGACTTAACGGCGCCCAGAGGGCGGCCAGTACAACAATAACCTTGAACCATAAACTGCGGGGCATTCACGGACCTCATCATTAACAAACCTGGCGCTGCACAATATGCAGCTTTTATCAAACATCAGTCCGTGATTCGTTGCGCATCATAAATGAAGTACCATCTATTGCGCAATTTTTATACTATTACAATGTTATTCGGACTGATGGAAACGAAACACCGGCAGCAAATATCGCTGCGTTTGCGCAAGGATCTCTTCATAGTATTCCGGCTCCAGGGTGCGCCACAGCCGCTGATACCAGACATCGGCACCTTCGCCGCTGACCACCATGTTACCTTCATAAACCTGAAGAAATTTACTGCGCGCTTTTTGCTGCGTCTCTTCGTCCATTAACATGACATCCTTTTCGGCGTCATAACAGACTTTTAGCCATGCGCCGCCGCTCTCCGGTAGCAGCAGCAACGGTTCAGACATCCCCTGCCGGTAACCGTCCACAAGCTCGTTCAGGTATCCCTGAGCCTGCTCCTGCGCCAGTGGGGGAAAACGCCACTCCCCTTCTTTGCGCACAAACAGCCGACTTTCACCGGTACCGCCGCTAGCACAATAGACAAGATGCTCCAGCCAAAGTTGCATTCCCTGCGCCACGCTTAATAGCGATGGGCGCCAGCGCAGCAAACCATCGGATTGTACCTGCTGTAGCCAGCCAGTAATGTTGACTCCGTTACATTGCAGATCGATTTCCATACTTTGTCCCGGCTGGCGGCAGGCAATCACCCGTTCGGCCAGGTTTTGCATCTCCTGGCGCTGGGTCTCCCAGGCCAGTTCGCCGAAAGCGCCATAGGGCAGTTCCCCGGCGGCCCGGAAACGGCGGTACATCGCCGAGGCGTCCTGTTGTTCAATCAGCGTATTAAGCAGCTGCTGATTCAGCTGATAGCGGCTCAGGCCTTCGAGGATAAAAGGTTCATCGTCAGGGATCTCGCTCTCCTCCGAGCGGAAATTAACCCTTAGCCGCTGCTGAAAGAAGGCGCGAACCGGATGCTGCCAAAAGCGCAGCAGCTGTTCGAGAGGCAAATGTTCAATCTCCGGCATCGGTAGAGGCTGGATAAAATCACCGTGCGCTTCTCCCTGCTGGCTGGCGGCCGCCAGCCATTCCCGGGCATAGCTTTGCTCTTCGTTCGCCAGAAAATTCTCGGCGTCGAAAGGCATACGAGTATGCAGATGAGTGATGTGTTCTTTTACGCGGCGTTCGCTGGCATCGCAATCCAGAGCTTCGTCTCCTTCCAGGCAGTGGCTCTGACCAATATAGTCCGCCAGTTCCTGGACCAGAACCGAGGGATAGCGCTCGCTGTTATCCTGAATTGAACGGCCAATATAACTGATATACAGCTTCTGCTCGGCCGACATCAGAGCTTCAAGGAACAGATAGCGGTCGTCATCACGACGGCTACGGTCGCCGCGCTGCGGCTTCTGGCTCATCAGGTCGAAGCCCAGCGGCGCCAGGGTTCGCGGATAAACGCCGTCGTTCATCCCCAGCAGACAGACCACCTTGAAAGGAATTGAACGCATAGGCATCAGAGTACAAATATTTACCGGTCCGGCAAGAAAGCGCTGGCTAATGCGCTGCTGATCGAGCCTCTGGGACAGCTCATCGCGCAGCAAAGAGAGCGGTACCGTTTCGCCATACTGAGCCTCGACGCCGCCGTCAATCACCGCCTGCCACTGCTGTTCAATCAACGCCAGGGCGGCTTCCGTTTCGCTATCCGGAAGGAAAAAGTCGTTCAGCAGGTCACGGCATACCGGCAGCCACTCGGCTAGCGGGCGATCCTGGGCCAGCCCGCGACGCCAAAGATTAAGCTGCATCAGCAGCGACGCCAGGTTGCCGACCAGTTCGGCGATAAGCCCGCTCGATTCGTCATAAGGCAGCACCGCGCGCCACTCCCCCTCGCTGCTGTCCATGGCATAGCCTAATAGCATACGCGTCAGGCCAAAGCGCCACGTATGCTGGCCGGTTGCCGGGAGATCGAGTTCACGCACATTGTCATCATCCATGCCCCAGCGCACGCCGGATTCGTTAACCCACTGGCGCAGGTAGCGCAGCCCCTCTTCGTCAATGTTAAAGCGCGCGGCCAGCACCGGAACGTCCAGAAGCGCCAGCACGTCTTCGCTGGCAAAACGGCTATCGGGAAGGGAAAGGAGGGTTATAAACGCCTGCAGCGCCGGATACGATTCACGAGCGCGGCGGTCAGAAATCGCCCACGGCAGCCAGCGTTCTCCGCTGGCGCTGCCGAAGACCGCCTGGATATAAGGGCTATAGCTGTCGATATCCGCTACCATGACGATAATATCGCGCGGCGTGAGATCGGGGTTATCTTCCAGCATCGCCAGCAGCCGGTCGTGCAGCACCTCTACCTCGCGCTGCGGGCTGTGGCAAACATGAATCGTCAGGCTGCGGTCATTCACCGCTAAAAGCCGTTTGCTACCGCTATTGGCAAACTCCTCGGCGCTGCGCCCGGCCACCGCCGCATTGCGCAATTCGAGAATGTCCGCCTGAAGATTATGCAGCAGGTTGTCCGGCACGATATCGACAAAGGCGTCCAGCTCTTCATAGCGCTCAAGACCCGCCAGCAGATAGATATAGTCGCGCCCCAGCTTACCCCAGGAGGCCAGTAGCGGATTGCCGATATCCTGCTCTCCGGCGTCGTTGAATAACCCCGGAGCCTGTTCCGTGTCGCGAAACAGCGGCAGCTCTCGTGCCGTTTCGCGGTGGTGGCGGCGCTGGCGGGACATCAGTTTTGCCAGAAACGCCGGATCTTTGATATCGCCCCAGTAGTAGCGGCACGGGTTAGTGAAGAGAACATAAACGTCAACATGCTTACCCAGCGCCTGGAGCGCCTGCAGGTACACCGGCGGCAGCGCCGAAATCCCGCAAATAAATACCCGCGGCGGCAGCCCGGCGGGCGGCTCGTCGGCGGCTTCAAGCGCGCTGATAAAGCGTTGGTACAAATTGGCGCGGTGCCACAGCGGCTGGCCCAGCTCAGCGGTATGTTCCACCAGCGCTTTCCACAGCGGCGCCTGCCACTCCTGCGCATCGCCCAGACCATCCACACGCTGGTCGGCCTCCCAGCGCATCAGCCATTCGGGACGGTAGACCAGATACTGGTCGTAGAGATCCGCCACTCTGGCGGCCAGTTGGAATAGCTTACGTTTGTCGCTATCGTCGTTCAGATAGTGACGCAGGAGCGTAAAAGCGTCATCATCCAGCCGCTGGGGTAGCAGAGTCATGAGTTTCCAGCTCATACTTTGCTTGCTGAAGGCGCTTTCCCCGGGAATATCTTTCAGTACCCGTACGAACATATCCCATATAAAACTGGCGGGCAGCGGGAATTCAATATTGGCCGCAATGCCAAAACGTTTCGCCAGGGTCATCTGTAGCCATTGCGCCATACCGGTACTCTGCACCAGCACCATTTCCGGCATAAAAGGGTCATCCAGCCGCTGGCGTTCGACGATAAACTCCATCAACGCTTCAAGCACATCCAGACGGTTTGAGTGGTACACCCTTAACATATTGACTCCTGGCTACTGACTGACCGGGCAATGCAGCCGGGTCATCTGCGCCCGCCGATCTGCGGGCATCGTGATCGTTACCGTGATGCTGACACATCTTTGCTGCGATGTCTGCATACGGGACATCTGGCGGTTGGCAGGAATCACCGCTGGGCTAAGCTGACTAAATCGCCACGCATCGCGCCACAGCTGGCGATATTGATTGAGCTGCATAAAACCGTTGGCCAGTCCGCGCTGATAGCCCGCCAGCGCGGTGACGGTCACTATCAGTATTACCAGCGCCAGCAGCGTTTCCGGCAGGCTAAAGCCGCTTTGTCGACTCACGGCAGCTGACATAAATTCGCCTCCTTTAACGGGCAAAAATCGCTCCAGCCGTGGGGAGAAAAGCGTAGACGGTTTTGTTCAATCGCGCCTGACTGCCACAGCAGCATGTCGCCGCTGCCGCCGCTCAGCAATACTGAGTCGTCGCTAAAGATCCGCAGGCAGGCGCGCCAGCCGAGCGCGGCGTTCTGCTGACAGCTGAGCGCTTCCTGCAGCGGCCAGGAGAGCGCCTTTCCCCACTGCAGCGCGGAATGCGCACCAGCGGCATCGCGAAGCGCCCGCGTTTCGCTGGCCGTCTGCGCCAACAGCGAACGCTGTTGCTGATTCAGCCCCTGAAGCAATAGACTGCCGAGCGCTAAAAGCAGCAGCACCATCAGCAGCGATGAGAACCCGCGCTGGCGATTCACAGGTTATATCCCGTTACGCTGTATTCCGCCCGTGCGCGGATTTGCGGGTCGGCGACCGAGTGCGCCGCCAGCGTAATCGATAATTCAGGTGAGAAATTCGCCTTATTCTGGCGGGTAACCTGAAATACGGTGACCTTCATCGCCGCCGGATTGGTCATTTTCTCCCAGCCCTTGCCGCTACACTCCTCCGCTCCTCGCAGGGTTTCCAGCGCCCCGTCGCGCAGGCGAAATCCGGTGGTATCCGCTTCCGACGACGGCGAGCTATTCCAGATGCCATCGCTGTTGCCATCCCAGCGCACAAGCAGACAATCACCGCCGCCTGCGATGTACAGCGCCTGCCCGCTACAGCGGCCACGACAGTAGCCGGCGCGCTGCAGATGCTTCGCTACGGTGTAAACACGCTGCCAGAGTTCATTTTCCAGCGACAGCTGCCGGGTCTGGCGAAGAGCAGCCCACTGCAGCGCCGGCAGAAAACGCGCGCTTCCCAGCAGCAGCACGGCGCTGATAGCCATCGCGATCAGCGTTTCTGGCAGTGAAAAACCACGATATTTTAAAGACATGATGCCGTCTCCTCGCCGCGGCAAAGGCGAATTCGCCCCCAGTTAGAAACAATAATGTTCCATTTGCCGGCAGCGCTTTGCAGACGAATATGACCGGCCCAGGCGGTATTACGCAGACCATAAAACCCCAGCCCCGGCGTCATCGCGCTGAGGGAAACTTCCGGCCATAGCGGCTGCAGCGTGAAAGCGCTTCTGACGCTACAATCAGTTGTCCCGCTGGCGCTCAGGCACCAGCCTGCTGCACTCTGACCGCTGTTTAACACTCGATCGCGATTGTGCCAGTTAGCGTCATCGCGTAGCAGCACCAGGTAATCGCGAACCTGGCAGGCGGTTTGCCACAGGCGCTGCTGCTGCTGCCAGCTTCGCCAACCATACAGCCCGCTGGAGCCAAGAATAACGACCAGCGTCATCGTGACCAGGGTTTCAATCAGGGTATAGCCATGTTCTCTGTCCATGAGCCGAGTATGCGGATTGTTGATGCTTTATTCGAAGGGCAAAATGAGGGTTTGCGTCGCGCTACGGAGAGTATTAAAGACGTTGCAACGGGTTACAAAAGTGCAGGAAGGCTGCTCGCAAAAAACGCGCAGAGCGGCATTGTAGTGAGGTCGGGGGATAAAAAAAACCGGCGCTCGCAGGCGCCGGTTTCGTCGTTATTTTCTGATTAAATCGCCACCGGCGCTTTAATTCCCGGATGCGGATCGTAGCCTTCGATTTCGAAGTCTTCAAAACGGTAGTCAAAAATCGATGCCGGTTTGCGCTTGATGACCAGCTTCGGCAGCGCGCGCGGTTCACGGCTCAGCTGCAGGTGCGTCTGTTCCATGTGGTTGCTGTACAGGTGAGTGTCGCCGCCGGTCCAGACAAAATCGCCGACTTCCAGATCGCACTGCTGCGCCACCATATGTACCAGCAGCGCGTAGCTGGCGATATTGAACGGCAGACCGAGGAACACGTCGCAAGAGCGCTGGTACAGCTGACAGGAGAGCTTGCCGTCCGCGACGTAGAACTGGAAGAACGCGTGACACGGGGCCAGCGCCATTTTGTTCAGCTCGCCGACGTTCCATGCCGAAACGATGATACGGCGGGAGTCCGGGTCATTTTTCAACTGCTCCATCACCGTACTAATCTGGTCGATATGACGGCCGTCCGGCGCGGGCCAGGAGCGCCACTGCTTACCGTAGACCGGCCCCAGATCGCCGTTTTCATCCGCCCATTCATCCCAGATAGTGACGTTGTTTTCGTGCAAATACGCCACGTTGGTGTCACCCTGCAGAAACCACAGCAGTTCATGGATGATGGAGCGTAAATGACAGCGCTTGGTCGTCACCAACGGGAATCCTTCCTGCAGGTTAAAACGCATCTGGTGACCGAAGATAGAGACGGTGCCGGTACCGGTGCGGTCATTTTTCTGCGTGCCCTCATCGAGCACTTTCTGCATCAAATCAAGATACTGTTTCATGGTTCCTCAAGAATTTTGTTGCTGCGGACGACAACGGTACGCCCAGACCATCATTATGATACCCGCAACCACCATCGGAATCGAAAGAATCTGCCCCATGCTGATGTACTGTACCCAGCCGCCGGTAAACTGCGCGTCGGGCTGGCGGAAGAATTCCACGATGATGCGGAACAGGCCGTAGCCAATCAGGAACAGGCCGGAGACTGAGCCAGTCGGACGCGGCTTGCGAATGAACAGGTTCAGAATCAGGAACAGCACCACGCCTTCCAGCGCCATCTCGTACAGTTGAGAAGCATGACGCGGCAGCGCGCCGTAGGTGTCGAACAGCGATTGCCATTCAGGGTGCGACGGCAGCAGCGCCAGATCTTCCGCGCGAGAACCGGGAAAAATCATGGTGTAATGGAAGCTCGGATCGACGCGGCCCCACAGTTCGCCGTTGATAAAGTTGCCCAGACGCCCGGCGCCGAGGCCAAACGGAATCAGCGGCGCAATGAAATCGGCAACCTGGAAGAAAGTGCGCTTCGTGCGTTTGGCGAAAATAATCATCACCAGAATCACGCCGATCAGGCCGCCGTGGAAGGACATACCGCCGTCCCAGACGCGGAACAGATAGAGCGGATCGTCAAGGAAAACCGGCAGATTGTAAAAGAAGACGTAGCCAAGACGCCCGCCGAGGAAAACCCCGAGAAATCCGGCGTACAGCAGGTTTTCAACTTCGTTTTTGGTCCAACCGCTGCCCGGACGATTGGCCCGACGGGTGGCCAGCCACATCGCAAAAACAAACCCAACCAGGTACATCAGGCCGTACCAGTGGAGGGAGACCGGTCCAATGGAAAAAATTACCGGATCAAACTCCGGAAAATGCAGGTAGCCACTATTCATCTGTCACCATAAAGACTTGTTATTCCGCCGAAAGTGGACAGCGGGGATCGTTCGCGCACGCCATAAACGGGCGCTCCAAAGGCTGCGAATGATAGCATAAGCTCTGAGGGCGATCCGCGCTGGCATGTAAAAGATATGTATACGAATGCGAATAAGCGGCCGGGGAAAACCAGCAACATCCACGTCAGCGTTGTCCCGGGTCGCGGCTAACGCCTTACCCTGGCTACAAAATTTGCCGGCCATTCCCGGAGGCGGCGCGTTGCGCCGGTCCGGACTACAAACTCATGAGCCGTTGCCCGCGCTATCTGCCGCCGCGAATCAGGCCGCCGAGACCGCGTCGCTCCATAAAAGCGGCAACCTGATGGCGCACCTCGGCAGTCATCTGCGCTTCCAGGCTACGTTGGGAAAGCTCCTGAGCCTCATTGATATCGATACGCCGCAGCAGATATTTCACTCGCGCCACCGAACGACCGTTCATCGACAGATGACGATAGCCCATACCAATCAGGATCGTTACGCACATCGGATCACCCGCCATCTCTCCGCACAGGCGGAGATCGATACCAAATCGCTCGGCGTCGCTGGCGATCATCGCCAGCGCCCGCAGCACGCCCGGATGCAGGCAGTCGTACATACTGGCTACCCGGGTATTGTTACGATCCACCGCAAGGATGTACTGGGTCAAATCGTTGGTGCCCACGGAGATAAAATCGACGCGATTCGCCAGCTGCGGCAGCATAAACACCATCGATGGCACTTCCAGCATCACGCCAAGACGCGGACGCGGAATGGCATAGCCGATCATCTCTTCCACTTCGCGGCTGGCGCGATCGATCAGGCGACGGGCCTCATCCACTTCATCCAGGCTAGTGACCATCGGCAGCAGAATACTGAGGTTTCCGGTCGCCGCGTTGGCGCGCAGCATCGCGCGAACCTGCACCAGAAAGATCTCCGGCTGATCGAGCGTGATTCGAATTCCGCGCCAGCCAAGGCACGGATTCTCTTCGCTGATCGGCATGTACGGTAGCTGTTTATCCGCCCCGATATCCAGCGTGCGCAGGGTCACCGATTTGTCGTTAAACATCTGCAGCATCCCCTGATACTGGGCTACCTGCTCCTCTTCAGAGGGGAAACCGCTTTGCAGCATAAAGGGGATTTCAGTACGGTAAAGACCGATACCGTCGACAAAATTGCCGAGCTTTTCTTCATGTTCGGGGCTCAGGCCCGCGTTGAGCATCACTTTTACCCGCTCGCCGCTTTTCAGCTCAGAGGCGCGTTGCAGATCGTCTTCCGCCAGGCGGCTAAGCTCGTTCTCTTCGCTGATCAGGCGCTGATACTCATGCAGCAGCACCGGCTCCGGGTCGACCAGCAGCTCGCCGCGGTAGCCGTCGACGATCAGGGTATGCCCGTGCAGCAGCGAAGGCTGAATATCCGCCCCCATAACCGTCGGGATGCCCAGCGCGCGAACCATAATCGCGGCATGGGAGTTGGCCGCGCCATCGCGCACCACGACCCCCGCTAAACGATCCTGAGGAACTTCCGCTAAAGTGGTGGCCGACAGTTCATCCGCCACCAGCACGATGCGCTCCGGCCAGGTATTGGGCCCCTGAATGCTGTCATCGAGATGGAAGAGCAGACGCTGGCCCAGCGTGCGTAGATCGCCCGCGCGCTCTTTGAGATAGCCGTCGCTGAGCGCAGCAAACTGTTCGGCAAACTTCTCGATGATCTTCTTCACCGCCCATTCGGCTACCGCGCCTTTATCGACTTCGGCAAACAGCTCGCGGCGCAGGCGCGCATCGGAAAGAAGGTGCGAATAAAGGTCAAAGATTGCCGCCGTCTCTTTCTGCGCTCCGGCAGAGTAGCGCTTGCTGTAGCGACGAAACTCGTTCGCCGCCTCTTCCAGCGCGCCGGTCAGCCGCTCGCGCTCGGAAGCGGTATCGAGGGTCGAGGCTTCATAAACCTGCTCCATCAGCGGCAGGCTGACGTCCATCCAGCCTTCGGCAATCGCCACGCCTGACGATGCGGGCAGCGCGCGGATACGGGTCTGACGGTATTGGCCAAACAGCGCGTTTAGCTGGGACTGGGAGAGAATGCCGGCGATTTGGGTGGCCAGGGTGACCAGAAAAGACTCTTCGCTTTCATCAAACTGGCGCAGCTCGCGCTGCTGTACCACCAGCACGCCGAGCAGCTGACGCCGCTGGATAATCGGCACGCCGAGGAAGGCGCGAAAGCGGCCCTCTTTGACTGCGGGAATATATTTAAAGCTGGGGTGCTTTTGCGCGTCGGCGAGGTTTATAGGTTCCGCCAGGCGACCCACCAGGCCCACCAGGCCTTCATCAAAAGCAAGCGCAACGATGCGCCCGCGGGGCTTTTTCAACCCGCGCGTCGCCATCAGGTAATAACAGCGTCGGTCATTGTCAGCCAGATAAACCGAACAGACTTCCGTCTCCATCGCGGCGCAGACATCGGTTACCAGGATATCCAGCGCCTCGTTTAAACGCGGCGCACTCGCGACCTTCTCGACTATTTCTCGCAACCGAGTGAGCATAATGTGCGTGGCTTAACCTCTTTTACGTCGATATGCAGGCGCGCTTTGCGGCTTGGGCGTGCTTTCTGCCAGCGCCATCGTGACGCTGGCGAACTCTTTCATCACCCTGCGGTATACGTCGCGCTTAAACGACACCACCTGGCGCACCGGGTACCAGTAGCTTACCCATCGCCAGCCATCAAACTCTGGTGTACTGCTGGTTTGCATATTGACATCCGCATCACTGCCAATCAATTGCAGGAGAAACCACTTCTGTTTCTGGCCGATACATACCGGCTTTGTGTCCCAACGCACCAAACGTTTTGGCAATTTGTAACGCAACCAGTTACGGGTTGAAGCCAGGATCCGCACATCTTTGCGGCTTAACCCAACTTCTTCGAACAATTCCCGATACATCGCCTGCTCTGCTGATTCTCCTGGATTTATGCCCCCTTGCGGGAACTGCCACGAGTGCTGACCATAGCGCCTGGCCCACATAACCTGGCCCTGGCGATTACAGATTACAATACCGACATTTGGGCGGTAGCCATCGTCATCAATCACCGGACTACCTCAAAATAAGCTTCAATGTGAATGATTGTTTCACACTCGCTGGAAACGGTAAACCACTCTGTGAACATGATGAGATCGAATAACAATTGAATAACTCACAGTAATACCCTGAGTTATAAACAGCAAAAGCCTCCCCCGGCCGATTTTATTCACTTTTTCTGTGGATAGAGTTGTGAAGAAGTACGGAATTAAACAGGGAAAACCCGGAATCATCCGAACAGAGCACGGTTAACGTCACAAAATAACTCAATAATTTTCATAATGTTAGCATGTTTAAATTTCATAAAGCACAGCATAACGTGATGATCATCACATAAGCGATCCGAGAACTGATGAAAGATCGAACAATGTTGATTTTATCCACAGATTACGCAAGCATGCTGGGCATATTTTGTCTAAAAACTCGATTTTCCTCTCACGTCAAGGCTGTAAATGGAAACAGTAGTGGGGCTTTTCCCCAGTTATCCCAATTTTCTGTGGATAACATGGTGTAAGATCCTGTTCATTGTCGGTGACCAGTTCTGGAAAACCCCGTTTCACCATTTTCACAACGGTAAAAAATCGGGAAAAAATCCATATTAATCATAACATTGTTATACTTACCCAATAAAAGGTAAACTCTATCCACAACGAATGAAATTACCGCTCATTTTTTAGCCAGAGGTTTTAAGTTATGCCGACCATTGCGCCGCTCTTATTCCCCCCGCAAAGCCAGGAGCAACTTCTGGCGCAGGCGCAGCAGCTGGCGGGCTATTCGCTGGGTGAACTGGCTCAGCTTGCCGGAATTCCCATTCCGCGTGATTTAAAACGTGATAAGGGCTGGATTGGCATCCTGCTGGAGATATGGCTTGGCGCCAGCGCAGGCAGCAAACCCGAGCAGGATTTCGCCGCCTTAGGCGTTGAGCTGAAAACTATCCCCATCGACTCCCTTGGTCACCCTCTGGAAACCACTTTCGTTTGCGTCGCACCGTTGACCGGCAATAGCGGCGTCACCTGGGAGAGCAGCCACGTACGCCATAAGCTCAAACGCGTACTGTGGGTACCGGTAGAGGGAGAACGATCGATTCCGCTGGCCGATCGCCGCGTAGGCTCTCCTCTGCTGTGGAGCCCCAGTGAAGAAGAAGATCGTCAGCTGCGTATGGACTGGGAAGAACTGATGGATCTGATCGTTCTCGGACAGGTCGAGCGCATTACCGCCCGCCACGGCGAGGTGCTGCAGCTGCGTCCAAAAGCGGCGAATAGCAAAGCGCTGACCGAAGCCGTGGGGGCCCACGGCGAGCCCATTCTCACGCTACCGCGTGGTTTTTATCTGAAGAAAAATTTTACCGCCGCCCTGCTGGCCCGCCATTTCCTCCTCTCCGCAAAATAAATTTGCGTTGCCTTAAACGGCAGTTAACCGCATCTCCGAGCGTGCAAATAGTAGGTAGTCAGAATAAGGCAACCTGAAGGATAACAAGCTGGACACGATTAATTTTTTGTTCTGCCATGACGGTTGCATATAATCGCATCTTTCTATTTTGCAGGACTTTGAAAGATGTTATTTGCATGGGTAACCGATCCCAACGCCTGGCTGGCGCTTGGTACGCTGACGCTGCTGGAGATAGTGCTCGGGATCGATAATATTATTTTTCTCTCTCTGGTTGTGGCAAAACTGCCTACCGCGCAACGGGCTCATGCCCGCCGCATCGGGCTGATGGGAGCTATGCTCATGCGGCTGGCGCTACTGGCGTCCATCGCGTGGGTCGTAAAGCTCACCAATCCTCTCTTTACCGTGTTAGGCCAGGAGATCTCTTTTCGCGATCTGATCCTTCTGCTTGGCGGACTGTTCCTGATCTGGAAAGCGAGTAAAGAGATCCATGAATCTATCGAAGGTGAAGAAGAGGGGCTGAAGACCAACGTCCATTCATTTATGGGCGCCATCGTGCAGATTATGCTGCTGGATATTATTTTCAGCCTCGATTCGGTCATCACCGCCGTCGGATTATCAGACCACCTGTTTATTATGATGGCTGCGGTGGTGATCGCGGTGCTGGTGATGATGGTTGCCGCTCGTTCAATAGGCGATTTTGTTGACCGTCATCCTTCGGTGAAGATGCTGGCGCTGTCGTTTCTGATCCTCGTTGGCTTCACGCTGATGCTGGAAAGTTTCGACGTGCACGTGCCGAAAGGCTACATCTATTTCGCTATGTTCTTTTCGATTGCGGTTGAAAGCCTCAATCTGCTGCGCAATAAAAAAAATCCGCTGTAGCCCGCGAGATTGCAGTCCGGAAACGGGCTGCAATCTTTTTTAAGACATAACTGCTTTTTATGTCTCACAAATCAGGCTATTAATATACTGGTACGAGGTGCGGCTATAATAGGGGTGATAACGATGAAAAAATGGGCAGTATTGATTTCCGCCGTAGGACTGGCGTTCTCGGTTTCCGGTTGCAGCAGCGATTACGTCATGGCGACCAAAGATGGGCGCATGATTCTGACCGACGGCAAGCCCGCCATAGATGATGATACCGGCCTTATCAGCTACGAAGATCAGCAGGGCAATAAAATGCAGATCAATCGTGACGACGTTTCGCAGATTATTAAACGTTAATATCCGCAGCTAAACGGCGATTTGTCATTTATCGCCCGCTTGAGCAGCTTTTATAATTCTTCCGCTTTGAGAAAAGAGTCGGGAAAAACCTGATCTATCCGTACGGATTAGTCAGGACCAGCTGAGCCAGCCCGGCTTTTTTGATTTTTTTACTTCCCCTTTGTCTCCCCCTCTGCCATTTTTATATTCCTTTGTCGGGGAACGCCTGACCTTGTTGATAAAAAAAGGAAGCCGGCTATGCAGTATCACCGTATCCCACACAGTTCTCTTGAAATCAGCACGCTGGGGCTGGGCACAATGACGTTTGGTGAGCAGAATAGCGAGGCAGACGCGCACGAGCAGCTCGATTACGCGGTCAGTCAGGGCATTAACCTGATTGATGTCGCTGAAATGTATCCCGTCCCGCCGCGCCCGGAAACCCAGGGCCTGACGGAAACCTACGTCGGTAACTGGCTGGCGAAACGCGGTAACCGCGAGAAGCTGGTTATCGCCTCTAAAGTCAGCGGCCCTGCCCGCAATAACGACAGCAGCATTCGTCCTGACCATAAGCTGGATCGGAAAAATATCCGCGAGGCGCTGCACGACAGCCTGAAGCGCCTGCAGACCGATTATCTCGATCTCTATCAGGTACACTGGCCGCAGCGCCCAACCAACTGTTTCGGCAAGCTGGGCTACACCTGGGCCGATTCCGCGCCGGTCGTCACCCTGCTGGATACCCTGGAAGCGCTGGCTGAATTCCAGCGCGCCGGCAAGATTCGCTATATTGGCGTCTCTAACGAAACCGCGTTTGGCGTCATGCGCTATCTCCATCTGGCGGACAAACACGATCTGCCGCGCATTGTGACTATCCAGAACCCGTACAGTCTGGTCAACCGCAGCTATGAAGTGGGCCTGGCGGAAGTCAGCCAGTATGAAGGCGTTGAACTGCTGGCCTATTCCTGCCTCGCGTTCGGTACGCTGACCGGGAAGTACCTCAATGGCGCAAAACCGGCCGGCGCACGCAATACGCTGTTCAGCCGCTTTACGCGCTATAGCGGCGAGCAAACGCAGAAAGCAGTGGCGGCCTATGTCGATATCGCGAAGCGGCACAATCTTGATCCAGCGCAGATGGCGCTGGCCTTCGTACGCCGCCAGCCGTTTGTCGCCAGTACCCTGCTCGGGGCGACGACCATGGAGCAGCTGAAGACCAATGTCGAAAGCCTTCATATGGAGCTGAGCGCAGAGGTATTAGCGGAGATTGAAGCGGTGCATCAGGTTTATACCTACCCGGCACCGTAAGAGCGTAAAGTCCCGGCCGTGGCGTGAACGCCGCGACCGGGCTAAAAATGGCGCAACCGCGCAGGCCGCTTTCCCGGAGGCGATGCTACGCATCTGTCCAGGCTACAAGTTCTAAAAGCTCCCGGATTGCGGCTGACGCCTTATCCGGGCTACAACATCGCCGCATGCACGGAACGGCAGCCTGGCTAAGCGCTGCGCATGCGGGGGGATATTCCCGGATTGCGGCTGACGCCTTATCCGGGCTACAGCGTCACCGCATAGACGGAACGGTAGCCCGGCTAAGCGCAGCGCGAGCCGGGGATATTATTTGCGCCGTCCCCAGATCCACAGGGCGGTAATTGCCAGCGCGAACACTACGCCAAAACCAATCCCCACGCCGACCACCGGAATACCGATGCTCACCGCCAGCGAATAGAGGCCCAGCATCAGCAGCATCGCCACGTTTTCGCCCAGATTCTGCACCGCAATCGCGTTGCCCGCGCCAACCGTATGTTTCCCGCGCTCCTGTAGCAGCGCATTCAGCGGCACGATAAAGAAGCCACCGAACGCCCCGAGCAGCAGCAGCAAAGCAAACGCCGGCAGCAGCGCCTGCTGAACGGCAAAAAAGATGACCGCCACGCCAATCAAAATTCCGGCGGGCATACAGCGCGACACCGTTTCCAGCGTCACCAGCTTCGCCGCCGCGCCGGCTCCCAGCACAATCCCCACCGCCACCATCGCGTTAAGGTAGGTCGGCATCGCGTTGCTGGTAATCCCAAGCGCCACCGGTACCCACAGCACCAGCAGGAAGCGTAGCGTCACGCCCGCCCCCCAGAACAGGCTGGTGCCGACTAACGAGAAGCGGGTCTCACCGTTGCGCCATAGCGTCTTACAGGCGCTAAAGAAGCTGTGGGTCATCGGCCTGAAGCGCCATGACTGTCCAGGACGCGCCGCGGGCAGTTTCGGGATCCACAGGTTGGCGACCACCGCTCCGGCGTAAACCACCGCGCAGACGCCGAGCGCCGCCACAACGTGCCAGTCGGCGAGAATACCGCCAGCCATCGAGCCAAGCAGGATCGCCGCAATGGTAGACGACTCCATCAGACCGTTAGCTTTCACTAACTTATCGCCGGTAGTCAGCTCGCCGAGGATGCCGTATTTAGCCGGTGAGTAAGCGGCAGCGCCAATGCCCACCAGCGTATAGCCAATAAACGGATTCACGCCGAAACAGATACAGCCCGCGCCAATAAGCTTCAGGCCGTTAGCCACCATCATCACCCGCCCCTTGGCGAAGCTATCGGCAAACTGTCCCACAAACGGCGCGAAGAGAATGTAAGCGCCTACAAACAACATTTGTAATATCGGCTGGCTCCACTCCGGATAGAACAGCTGCTTCATCAGCGCCAGAGTGGCGAACAGCAGCGCGTTATCACCGAATGCCGAGAGAAACTGAGCGCAGATAACCGCCATCATTCCTTTTGAATACAGCGAATTGTTAGTGTGTGCTGACTCACTCATCAGAATGTTCCGTCTGTTCAACCATATCTTTAAGGGTGACAAAGTCCGGCTTACCGCTGCCCAATACCGGGAGCTGCTTCAGCCAGCGAATGTCGCGCGGTACTGCCAGCTCCGGCACGCCGTGTTCACGGGCATAGCGCAGCAGTTTTTCACGATTCAGTTCATTATCGGTGGTAAACAGCACCAGCGCCTCGCCTTTGCTGGCATCCTGTTTAATCGCCGTGGCGTGCATTTTGTCCGGAGAAACCGCCAGCGCCACCTGCTCAACCATCTCCAGCGAAACCATTTCGCCGGCGATTTTGGCAAAGCGTTTAGCACGCCCCTGTATCCGCACGTAGCCCTGCTCATCAAAGCTGACGATATCCCCGGTGTCGTACCAGCCGTTTTCCACTTCGCCGTGCTGATTCTCCGCCGCGGGGGCTTCCAGTACGCCCGGGTTTTCCACCCGCAGGTAGCCATTCATAATGTTCGGCCCTTTAAGCTGCAAACGGCCTCCCTCTTCAATTCCTGGCATCGCCAGCAGGCGCGCGTCCATTCCTGGCAGAATACGGCCAACGGTACCCACTTTCGCCGCCATCGGTACATTGATCGATACCACCGGCGCGCATTCGGTAACGCCATAGCCTTCCAGAATGCGCAGGCCAAATTTGTCCTGCCAGATCTGTTTCGTGCTCTCCTGCAGCTTCTCCGCGCCGGCGACAACGTAACGCAGGCGATAGAAATCATACGGGTTGGCGAAGCGGGCATAGTTGCCAAGGAAGGTGGAGGTGCCGAACAGCACGGTGCAGTTACGGTCGTACACCAGCTCCGGCACCACGCGGTAGTGAAGCGGGCTGGGATAGAGGAACACTTCCGCGCCGGTAAACAGCGGTGTCAGCAGGCCAACCGTCAGGCCAAAGGAGTGGAACAGCGGCAGCGCCGACATAAAGCGGTCATTAGCGGTAAAGTCGGCAATGGTTTTAATCTGCTCGACGTTGGCCAGCAGACTTTTGTGGCTATGCACCACGCCTTTCGGATTGCCTTCCGAGCCGGAGGTAAACAGGATCATCGCCGCGTCTTCCGGCTGCTGCTTAACCTGCGCCAGCTTCGGCATCAGCAGATGTGCAAAAATCCACAGCTTATCGGCCGCGGTGACATCGCCTTTTAAATCTTCGAGGAACACCCAGCGCACCTGGGTCAGCTGCTCCGGCAGGTGCCAGAGCTTGCCTTTATCGAGAAAGGTGCGTGAGGTAAAGATGGTTTTGATTTCTGCGGCGGTAATGGCGCTGCTCAGGCCTTTTACCCCGGCGGTATAGTTCATCATCGCCGGGATCCGCCCGCGGGCGATAGCGCCGAAAATCACCGCCGCGCTGATGCCGGCATTCGGCAACATCAGGCCGATTTTTTCGCCCTGGACGCTATATTTTTCCAGAATACGCGCCACAAACAGGGTTTTGGTCAGCAGCTTACGATAGGTATCCGGCTGAAAGTTGATATCTTCCACGCAGTTTTTGCGCGCGCCAAAGCGGTCCTGCGCCGCCAGCAACGACTCATACAGCGTTTCGCGGGGGCGCACCGCCATCCGGGCTTCCATCATGATTTGATGCAGCATTTCACCAGCAAGTTTACGCCGGTCGCGGGCGCGCGGCGCATCGGGCATCGGCAGATGCGTCGGCGGCAGCAGGTGCAGCTGAATGCGCGGAAACAAGCGGCGCTTAACCAGCCCCTTCAGGCGGCTAAAGGGGGTCAATTCAGCGCCTTCGATTCGCATTGGTACAATGGTCGCCTGCGACTTCGCCGCCACAAAAGCAGCACCATCATAAATTTTCATCAGCGAACCGGACACCGAGATTCGCCCTTCCGGGAAAATCACCACCGGGCGCCCCTGCTCGATGAGACGCACCAGCTGCTTAATCGACATCGGTTTAGTCGGGTCCAGCGGCACAAAATCAATAATTGGCTTTAGCGCACGCATAAACCAGCGCTCGCTGATTGAGGAATAGACAGCAAAGACCGGGCGCACCGGCAGGAAAAGCGCCAGCAGAATGCCGTCAAGAAATGAGACATGGTTTGGCGTAATCAGCACCTTTTGCTGGTACAGCGCCTGCGTGTCACCGGTTAACTTGACCCGGTACAATCCTTTGAAAAGCAGTCTAAAAAATCCCAAAAGCATAACAACTCCGTTTGACCGGTTAATTAATCAAAGCAGGTTACACGAGAAATCACGGGAAATGCAGTATGGGGAGCGGAATTCAGGACAAAAAAAACCTGCGCATCCGCGCAGGTCGGTGCAAGATAATCAGTACGAATAGCGTACGTAAGAAACTCACCAATCAATACCTCTGGGATACTGATTGTCTCGTTTTTCCGCCGGCCGCCGCCAGGCATAAAACGCAAGGGAATGAGCCGAAGTGCAACCAGTTATTGCTATTTTCGATAACTGTAACAAAGACTAAGCGCAGGCAAAAAAAAACCTGCGCATCTGCGCAGGCTGGTGTAATTAAGTGGTCAACCTGAAGTCGACTCCACCTATCAATACCTCTGGGACAGTCAGAATATCAATGCAGTGAATGAATAAACCAGCGAACATTCGCAACAGCCAATCGCAAAGTGTAAGCAAAGGTGTGAATTATCCTTTCCCATTATCATTCTCAGTCCACCTGTGGGTAACTATTTCACCAGCTACGCTAATCTGCGTCACAATTGCAATAATCGAAAACCAGCTAACCTTGAATCTGCCGCACTTTCCCGTAACATAAATGATATGTAAACGCTTACCCTAAAAAAGGCCTGGTATGGCGACCATTAAGGATGTAGCTCGACTCGCAGGAGTTTCTGTCGCTACCGTCTCCCGCGTGATTAATAATTCCCCCAAAGCCAGCGAAGCTTCACGCCAGTCGGTAGGCGCGGCGATGGAAACGCTGAATTATCACCCTAACGCCAACGCCCGGGCGCTGGCGCAGCAGTCCACGGAAACCGTCGGTCTGGTGGTGGGCGACGTTTCCGACCCCTTCTTCGGCGCGATGGTCAAAGCCGTCGAGCAGGTTGCCTACAATACCGGTAATTTTTTACTCATCGGTAACGGCTATCACAGCCTGCATAAAGAGCGTCAGGCGATTGAACAGCTGATTCGTCACCGCTGCGCCGCCCTGGTGGTGCACGCCAAAATCATTCCCGATGATGAGCTGGCCGCGCTGATGAAACAGATCCCCGGCATGGTGCTGATTAACCGTATCCTTCCCGGCTTCGAGCAGCGCTGCGTCGCGTTGGATGACCGCTATGGCGCATGGCTGGCGACCCGGCACCTGATTCAGCAGGGGCACACCCGCATCGGCTATCTCTGCTCAAACCACGCTATTTCCGATGCCGAAGATCGTCTGCAGGGGTACTACGCGGCGTTAAAAGAGAGCGATCTGCCATGCAACGATCGTTTAGTGACCTTTGCCGAGCCTGATGAAAGCGGCGGCGAGCAGGCAATGACCGAGCTGTTAGGACGCGGCAGAAACTTTACCGCCGTCGCCTGCTATAACGACTCAATGGCCGCCGGCGCGATGGGCGTATTAAACGATAACGGAATTGATGTGCCGCGCGAGATTTCGCTGATTGGCTTTGATGATGTGCTGATTTCGCGCTACGTCCGCCCGCGCCTGACGACCGTGCGTTATCCGATTATCACCATGGCGACGCAGGCCGCCGAACTGGCGTTAGCGCTGGCGGAACATCGCCCGCTGCCGGAGATCACTCATCTTTTCAGCCCCACGCTGGTCCGCCGTCATTCGGTGGTCTCGCCTCTCGATAACGACAAATCGTAGCGGTATAAACTGACGGCGGTGGCCGGGTAATCCAGGCCTTCGCCGATATACTGCCAGCCAAAACGTTCATAAAAATCGCGGCAGGCGGAGTAGAGAAACAGCTCTGAATAACCCTGCGTCCGGGCATAGCCGATAACGTGCTGCTGTAGTTTTCCCGCCAGCCCGCGCCCGCGCGCTTCAGGGGCAACATAGAGCGCCGCCAGCCACGGATAAAGATCCTGACGGCTGATTAAATCGCAGCGCCACAGGCCAACGGTGCCCAGCAGCCTTTCTCCCTCTACGGCGATAAAAGTTATCGGCAGAGCTTCCGGCGTCTGACTATGTTCAACAATGCTGGCAAAAAACGCCTGCGGCAGCGTTTCGCCGCCGAAAGCCTGCCATAGCCACTCAGCCACGCGTGTAGCATGCCGCGGTTCGTCGTAGAGCGGCTGAATAATCACACCAGCTTTCCCTGAAAAATAGGCACGGACTCAAACAGATAGCCGTCAAAGTCCGGCGCGTCTTCATCGGATAGCTCCAGCAGGCTGTTTTTGACGTTTTCGAGATGTTGCCACATGGCCTGCCAGGCTCCCATCACATCGCGGCGGCGCAGGGCGGCGAGAAGCGTTTGCCGGTCGCCGAGCCACTTCAGCCGATACGCCCGGCTGGCGATATGTACGTTGAACTGCTGCCACAGCGGGCTGCTGTCCATCTGCAGCCAGATGCGTTCAACCGTGGCCAGCAGCATCTGATTTTGCGTTGCCCCGGCCAGCACCAGGTGAAACAGCCGGGCGTTATCCTGGCTAATATCGTTAGCGGCGATAGCCCGCTGCTCCTGCTCAATAATGCGCTTTAGATTGTCGATATCGGCACGGGTCGCCATTTTGGCGGCAAAGGCGGCGATATTGCTCTCCAGCAGCTGGCGGGCCTGCAGGATTTCGAACGGCCCGACGTCGCTGCTCAGCATCTGTTCTTCCTCGCTATCGTCTTCGTGCGGGATGCGCATGACGTACACCCCGGAGCCCTGACGAATATCGACCGTCCCCTGCAGCTCCAGCATCAGCAGCGCTTCACGGACGATGGTGCGGCTCACGCCGTAGGTCTCGGCGATATGGCGTTCCGGCGGCAGGCGCGACCCGACGGGATAGTGCCCCTGCGCAATCTGTGCGCGTAAATCATCACCAATTTCCTGGTAGGGTTTCTTTTCCGGCGGAATGATAGCTTTCTCCACAATATCACCTGTGCGTTATGAGCCTGCGAGTCAATATCGGCGCTATCTTAGCAAAATTTAAGCCCGGCTAGCGCCACTCATCATCAATATCCAGCGTTAACTCACGACTCTCCCGCAGCTGACGGAACCAGCTGGCGGAAGCCTTAGGCCGCCGGGCGCGGTTATTTTGCAGATCGATTTCAATCAGCCCGTAGCGATTTTTGAAAGCGTTCATCGGCGAAACGTTGTCGGTAAACGCCCACAGCATATAGCCGTGGCAGTTGGACCCCGCTTCCCGCGCGCGCAGCGTTTGCCACAGGTGCTCGCTGATGAAACGGATCCGATAGTCGTCGACAATCGTCCCTTCACCATTGCGAAACTGCCCTTCGTTCTCAACGCCCATACCGCTTTCCGCCACGAACCACGGAATATTGCGATAGTCCCATTTAATGCGCATCGCCATATCAAAAACGATTTGCGGATAAATTTCCCAGCCGCGGGAGCTATTCATCCGCCGCCCCGGTAGCTCAAAGGGCTCATAATAGTAAGCGGGATGGAACGGCGTCTGCGGATGCCAGGCGCGCGATGGCGCTTTAACGCGATGCGGGTAGTAGAGGTTAATCCCCAGCTCATCCACCGTGTTTTCGCGGATAATCGTTAACTCTTCGGCGCAATAATCCCAGGAGACATCGTGCTGCTTGAGCAACGCAACAAGCTCCGGCGGATATGCGCCGTGAACCAGAGGATCGAGGAAAATCCGGTTATAAAACAGATCGTAAAGCTCGGCGGCGCGCACGTCGTGCGGCGCTTTTGAACGCGGATAGGTGACCTCCGGGTTAAGAATGCAGCCAACCGTACCGCGATAGCCTTGCTCGCGGAACAGCTGGACCACTTTTGCCGTCGCCAGCACCTTATGGTGATTCCACTGCATCCAGGTGCCGGTACTCTGCTCGTAAGGCCAGCGCAGCGCGTCCAGGTAAACGCGGGTCTGCACGACGATCGGCTCGTTGAAGGTAAACCAGCGCGTGACCTTGTGATGATAACGGGCGAAAACTTTCTCCGCGTACTGCACAAACAGCTCAACCACCTTTTTAGACGCCCAGCCGCCGTAGTGCTCCAGCAGATAGCCGGGGAGTTCATAGTGCTCGAGGCAGATCATCGGCTCAATGCCGTTGGTCAGCAGCTCATCAAACAGCTGGTCGTAATACGCCGCGTACGCTTCATCGACCGTGACGTTTTCATAATCGATCAGAAAGCGCGACCAGTTAATCGACGTACGGTAGTGGGTGATTCCCGCCAACTTCATCAACTGCACATCTTCGCGGAAACGGTTGATAAAATCCGTCGCCACCGCCGGACCGTAGCCGTTATGCCAGACGTGGCGGTCGTTCTTGTACCACAGATCGGGCCAGGAATCCTGCCCCTCTTTTTTACCGCTCCAGCCCTCGGTTTGCCACGCTGAAGCGGCGGCGCCGAGGATAAAGTCGTGGGGAATCGTCATCTTTACTGTCGTCATCATATCCTCATGCGTTTTGGCTGGCCTGCGCGTTTTCGGCCTGACGCTGGGCGTTTTCCGCGCGGCGGGAGGCAATTTTGACGAACGGCAGATAGATAAGCACCGCGGTCACGATGCAGATTAGCTGGGTCACGACCGCTCCCATCGAACCCGCCGTTGACAGCCAGGCGTTAATGAGCGGTGGCGTGGTCCACGGCACCATGACCACCGCTTTACCGGCAAAACCGGCGGCGGTAGCGAAGTAGCCGATGCTGCCGGTCACCAGCGGCGTGATGATAAAGGGGATCGCGAGGATCGGATTGAGCATGATCGGCATGCCGAAAATCACCGGTTCGTTGATGTTGAACAGGCCCGGTCCAATCGACAGCTTAGCGATCTCTTTCATCTCTTTGCGTTTGGTGGCGATCATCACCGCGATCAGCAGGCCAATCGTCAGCCCCGATCCGCCGATGCTCATATAAACATCCCAGAAAGGCATGGTGATGATATTCGGCACCTCTTTGCCCTGCTCAAAGGCGCTCATATTGACGGTAATGGCTCCCAGCAGCAGCGGTTCGCGGATCGGTTTAATCATCTGATTACCGTGAATGCCGATAACCCAGAACAGCTGCGCGACAAACATCAGCAGCAGGATCCCCGGCAGGCTTTGCACCACCCGCTCCAGCGGCTGCTGCACCACCTGATAGACCGCGTCATACAGATACATGCCGGTCGCCTGATGAAAAATAAAGCCAAAGGTGGCAATCACCGTGGTGGTGATAATAGCCGGGATCAGGGCGGAAAATGATGCCGATACGTTGGGCGGCACGGTATCCGGCATCTTAATTTTGAGACCTTTACGTCCTTCCAGCCAGCAGTAGATCTCCACCGACAGAATGGCAATAAACATGCCGAGAAACAGGCTGCGGGTATCGGAGAACTGCCGCAGCAGCACGTCCTTCACTTCATGCATTTGTCCGTCGACCATCATCTCGACGGTGGTCGGCGTAACGCAGATAAAGCAGATCACCGCCAGCAGGCCGGGGAACAGGCTCTTGATGCCGTTAATCCGCCCCAGCTCGATGCCGATAAGAAATACCGCGCCAATATTGAGAAAGTTAAGGGTCGCGTAGTTGATGGCGCTGGTAATCGGTTTAAGCGCCGCCAGAAAAGAGAGCGCCTGAAAGCTGGCAAGTCCGTTTTTCGGATCCAGCACCATATTAGAGATCAGCACCGAAAAAGCGCCGACGATGATCACCGGCATCAGGGTAATAAACGCGGATTTTATCGCCATGATGTAACGGTAGCTGTTGAATTTCGTGGCGAAACTCCCCAGTGAGTCGATCAGTTTGTCCTGTAATGCCATAGAGGATACCTCAGGTTTAAGGGCTTATAGCGCGCCAGGTGTACAGCCAAACACCCATTGGCATACCAAAAAATAGTCACCGGAGCGAAAAAGTTCTGTGACTGAGCTCTCAACGCGTTCATTGGCATTCCAGAAAAGGCCAAATTGGCATACCGCATTTACCGTTTTATTTTTCGCATGACCCATTCCTGCAAAAGCGTGATCGCGATAGTTTTTTTGCGCCGCCATGAAGCCATATCCCCCTGAATGTCTGTGATAAACTGCGAATTACCACGTGATATCAGGAATCGGATGAATGGCTACAATGCTGGATGTCTCAATTCGCGCAGGCGTCTCAAAAGCGACGGTTTCCCGCGTGTTGAACGGCACGGGTCAGGTGAAAGAAAGCACCCGCCAACAGGTTTTTAAAGCAATGGAAGAGCTGGGATATCGGCCAAACTTTCTCGCCCGCTCGCTGGCCAACCGCACGAGCAACAGCATCGGTCTGGTGGTTTCCACCTTTGACGGCTTCTATTTTGGTCGCTTGCTGCAGCAGGCCTCGCGCCAGACGGAAGCCTGGGGCAAGCAGCTGATCGTCACCGACGGCCACGATGCGCCGGAACGTGAAGAAGAGGCGGTGCAGATGCTGGCCGACCGCCAGTGCGATGCCATCGTGCTCTACACCCGCCATATGAGCGAAAAGAAAATTATGTCGCTGATTGAGTCCATCGACATGCCGCTGGTCGTCATTAACCGCGACGTTAGCCAGGCGCGGGAACGCTGTGTGTTCTTCGAACAGCAGGACGCGGCGTTTCAGGCGGTTGAGTATCTGATTACCCAGGGCCATCGCGATATCGCCTGTATTACCGTGCCGATGCACACGCCAACGGGTAAAGCTCGCCTGGAAGGGTATCGTAACGCGCTGAAAAAACACGGCATTAAATGGGATCCGGCGAAAGTAAAATACGGTGACTCCACCATGAGCCGCGGCTATGAGCTGTGCCGCGAACTGCTGGAAGAGAAGATTCCGTTTAGCGCGCTGTTTTCCTGTAACGATGATATGGCGCTGGGCGCTTCGAAGGCGCTGTATCAGGCAGGGCTGCGCATCCCGCAGGACGTTTCACTGTTTGGCTTTGATGACGCGCCGAGCGCTAAATGGCTGGAACCGGGGCTATCCACGGTCTATCTGCCAATCGATAACATGATTACTACCGCTATCGATCAGGCGATTAAGCTGGCCAACAGCCAGCCGATTGAAACCATACCGCCGTTTACCGGCACGCTGGTCTTGCGCGAGTCGGTGACAACGGGGCCGTATTACAAATAATTCGCTGCAATCGCCCGGTGGCGGCTAACGCCTTACCGGGCCTACAAAAATCCGCAATCCCCTGTGGGTGGGTAAGGCGCCAGCCGCCAGAAACGTGGACACTATGGGCAAAACGCCTTCGGGCACCGCTTTACAGCAGTTCGAGCGCCAGCAGCTCTTCAATGGTCTGGCGACGGCGGATGAGCCGCGCCTTGCCGTTGTCGAAAAGAACTTCCGGCAGTAGCGGACGGCTATTGTAGTTAGACGACATTGACGCGCCGTAAGCGCCGGTATCGTGCAGCACCAGATAATCGCCCGGCGCCACCGCAGGCAGCAGGCGGGTCTCCACTTTCCCTCCTTCCTGCTGGGTAAAGACATCGCCCGATTCGCACAGCGGCCCGGCCACCACGGTTTCAATCTCCGCCGCAGCGCTCAGGTCGCGGCCATCTGCCGCCAGCGCGGTAATATGGTGATAGCTGCCGTACATTGCCGGACGCATCAAATCATTAAAACCAGCGTCAATCAGCACGAAGTGGCGACTGCCCATCTCTTTCACGCTGCGCACCTGAGACACCAGCACCCCGGATTCCGCCACCAGGAAACGACCCGGCTCGATCTCAAGCGCGACCGGATGGCCAAGATGTTTCGCCACCTGCTCGCGCGCCGCGTTCCACAGGCCAAAATAGTGATCGGTATCGATCGCCTCTTCATCGTCGTGATAGGGGATCGACAGGCCGCCGCCGGCGGAGATCGCCTGCAGATCCTGGCCAAACTCAATAACCTGACGCACCATCGCGCCGCAGACCTGCTCCAGATGACCATAGTCGACGCCAGAACCGATATGCATATGAATTCCCACCAGCTGAAGCTGGTAGCGACGCATCACTTCCAGCGCCGCCGGGAGGTGGCTGTGCCAGATCCCGTGCTTGCTGTTCTCGCCGCCGGTATTAGTTTTCTGACTGTGCCCGTGTCCGAACCCCGGATTAACGCGCAGCCAGACGCGATGGCCCGGCGAAACTTCACCCAGCTGGCTCAGCATATCGATGGATCCGGCGTTGACCGGGATCTGCAGCTCTTTAACCCGCGCCAGGGTCGCATCGTCGATCAGATCCGCGGTGAAGACGATATCTTCCGGATGCTGGTGCGGATCGTACCCGGCCGCCAGCGCGCGCTCGATCTCGCCAAGAGAGACCGAGTCCACCTTCACGCCCTGTTCGCGCATCAGGCGCAGAATATGGATATTGGAGCAGGCCTTCTGCGCAAAACGTATCACGTCAAACTTGTTCAACTGGGCAATCTGACGACGGATAATCTGCGCGTCGTAGACCCAGACCGGGCAGCCGAATTCGGCGGGCAAACGCAGCAGGTTGTCTGCTGTCAGGTCGGTATCGGTGGCGTAAAGCGAGTGCGGCATAAAGAACTCCGGTGCTATGTATGCGTTATCTGTGTTTTTTTGCGATTACGCCACAGCGCGTAAGGAATAAAAAATATCGTTTTATTGCCAGTCTATGCAAAAATGATATAGCCCGAGTCATCTGAGGATCGCCCATGCCTGCCGTAAACCTGCGCCACATAGAAATTTTCCACGCGGTGATGACCACCGGAAATCTGACCGAAGCTGCGCAGATGCTGCATACCTCGCAGCCCACCGTTAGCCGCGAGCTGGCGCGTTTTGAAAAAGTGCTGGGCCTGAAGCTATTCTCACGAACTCGCGGGCGATTGCAGCCCACGGTCCAGGGATTACGTCTGTTTGAAGAGGTCCAGCGCTCCTGGTATGGCCTGGACAGAATCGTCAGCGCCGCAGAGAGCCTGCGTGAGTTCCGTCAGGGAGAGCTGTCGGTTGCCTGCCTGCCGGTTTTTTCACAATCTTTTTTGCCGCTGCTGCTGGAGCCGTTTTTGACGCGCTATCCGGACGTCAGCCTGCAAATCGTTCCCCAGGAATCACCGCTGCTGGAGGAGTGGCTTTCGGCACAGCGCCACGATTTAGGATTAACGGAAACCCTGCATACTCCCGCCGGAACCGAGCGTACGCCGCTGCTGACCCTCAATGAAGTATGCGTACTGCCGCAGGGCCATCCGCTTGCCGCTAAGCACGTATTAACGCCTGCGGATTTCCACGCTGAAAACTACATTAGCCTGTCGCGCAGCGACAGCTATCGCCAGCTGCTTGATGCCCTGTTTGCCGAACATCAGGTCAAACGGCGGATGGTAGTGGAGACGCATAGCGCCGCCTCGATTTGCGCCATGGTGCGCGCTGGCGTCGGTATTTCGGTCGTCAATCCCCTCACCGCCCTCGATTATGCCGGGAACGGCGTGGTGGTTCGGCGCTTTAGCGTTGAAGTCCCTTTTACCGTCAGCCTGATTCGCCCGCTCCACCGGCCCGGCTCGGCGCTGGTCGATGCTTTCGCGCAGCATCTGCAAAACAGCATGCCGCGCATTCTCACTCCCCTGGAAGCGGTGCTTACGTCAGCATAAATTCCACCGCGTCTGCCGCATGGATCGCGGCGGTATCAAACACCGGTAGCGGACTGTTTTCCTCGGGTACCAGCAGGCCGATTTCGGTGCAGCCGAAAATCACCCCTTCTGCCCCCTGTTCCGCCAGAGCACCAATCACCTGCAGATAGTAGTCGCGCGAACCTGGGTTAAAGGTCCCAAGGCACAGTTCATCAAAAATGATCTCGTTGATACGTTCGCGATCTTCCGCTTCAGGGATCAGCGTATCGATCGCGAACTGCTGCTGCAGGCGGCCACGATAAAAATCCTGCTCCATGGTATAGCGCGTTCCCAACAGGGCTACGCGGCGCTGGCCTCTGGCAGCTACCGCCCTTCCGGTGGCGTCGGCAATATGTAAAAACGGCACATCGCAGCGGGTTTCAATCGCCTGCGCGACTTTATGCATGGTGTTGGTGCACAGAACAATACCTTCAGCGCCGGCCTGCTGCAGACCAAGCGCCGCCTGCGCGAGGATTTCGCCCGCGCGATCCCAGTCACCTGAAGACTGGCAGGCCTCAATTTCATGAAAATCCACGCTGTGCAGCAGCAGGCTGGCGGAGTGCAGCCCGCCGAGTCGCGTTTTAATACCTTCGTTAATAAGACGATAGTAAGGAATCGTCGATTCCCAGCTCATCCCACCCAACAGGCCGATCGTTTTCATCATTTGCTCCTTATATGAATTCCTCAGTGAACCAAACTTGTGATCAACTTTCCACTTCTCCTGACGATCGTTTCCTTTTAAGCCATTGTGGGATAAATTAAATAAAACAACGTTTCATTTAAATACAGGGCATGCAGATGTTTATTTTTCATAAAGAGACCACCCTTGAAGATCTGGGCAATGGGGTAACCCGCCGCATCCTTGCACATGATGGCAAAATGATGGCGGTTGAGGTGAATTTCGAAGCGGGCGCTATCGGTCCGATGCATAACCATCCTCACGAGCAGCTCACCTATGTCCTCTCCGGCGAATTTGAATTCACTATCGGGGATGAAAAGCACGTCGTCAGCGCCGGCGATACGCTTTATAAGAAACCGGAAATTATGCACGGCTGCGTCTGCCTGAAGCCGGGAACGCTGCTTGATACCTTTACCCCTATCCGCCAGGATTTTCTGCAACAGTAATCTCCTATCCCCAGGGCATGCCGCGCATGCCCACCATTTTCACAACTTTTATGCGATAAATAATTGTCATAAAGTATGTCTGACGCAATCATTAGGATCACAATTATCCCACCTGTTCAGCCTCTCTGCGCCTGATTCTCATCCTTTCCTCTGACCTGATACTACGCAAAATGCGCGCTCCAGCACCTTTTTGAAACATCGTTTCGACTTTGATCACATTTCCGTGATGAACCGAATGACTCTGTAATAAATAGCAATAAAATAAAATTAAAACGGCGTTTTACAAAATCAGAACGCCGGGTAAGACAAAATCAAAAAACACATGCTTTCCAGGGATAAGAAAAGCAAAAGTTCTCACAAACTTCAGTTCGACAAGGAAGGATTTACCGCTGACATACCAGGAACGCATTAACGCTCCGGCGGCCAGTACCGCGGGACAGACAGTAAACCCGAATCCGTATTACAAACTCGTAAGCCAGGTAGGTATGTATGAATGAAAACAAAATGCTGGGATTGGCATGGATATCGCCCTACATCATAGGGTTGATAGTCTTTACCGCCTTTCCCTTTGTTTCATCTTTCTTCCTCAGTTTCACTGAGTACGATTTGATGAGCCCACCGGTGTTTAACGGCATCGAAAACTATCGCTACATGCTGACCGAAGATGGCCTCTTCTGGAAATCCATGGGCGTGACGTTCGCGTATGTCTTTTTAACCATTCCGTTAAAACTGGCTTTCGCACTGGGGATTGCTTTTGTCCTCAACTTTAAGCTGCGCGGCATCGGTTTTTTCCGTACCGCCTACTACATTCCCTCAATTCTCGGTAGCTCCGTAGCAATTGCCGTTCTGTGGCGTGCGCTGTTTGCTATCGACGGTCTGCTGAATAGCTTTATCGGCGTGCTCGGCTTCGACCCGGTCAACTGGCTCGGCGAGCCTTCTCTGGCGCTGATGTCCGTTACCCTGCTGCGCGTATGGCAGTTCGGTTCTGCGATGGTCATTTTCCTCGCGGCGCTGCAGAACGTTCCGCAATCACAATATGAAGCAGCGATGATTGATGGCGCTTCGAAATGGCAGATGTTTATGAAGGTGACGGTGCCGCTGATCACACCGGTTATTTTCTTCAACTTCATCATGCAGACCACCCAGGCTTTCCAGGAGTTCACCGGTCCATACGTCATTACCGGCGGCGGCCCAACCTACTCCACCTATTTGTTCTCGCTTTATATCTACGACACCGCATTTAAATACTTCGATATGGGTTACGGCGCGGCGCTGGCGTGGGTGCTGTTCCTGGTGGTCGCGGTCTTTGCCGCCATTGCGTTTAAGTCTTCAAAATATTGGGTGTTCTACTCCGCGGATAAGGGAGGCAAAAATGGCTGATATCCAACAAATCACCGAAGCAAGGGACATCGCCGAGCGTGAAGTCGCGCGGACGCTGCGTCGTGAAAAAATCAGTCGCACAGTACGCTACGTGATCCTGCTGATTGTCGGCCTGCTGATGCTCTATCCGCTGGTCTGGATGTTCTCGGCGTCGTTCAAACCGAATCACGAGATTTTCACCACCCTGAGCCTGTGGCCTGCCCACGCGACCTGGGATGGCTTTATCAACGGCTGGAAAACCGGTACCGAGTACAACTTCGGCCACTACATGCTGAACACCTTCAAGTATGTGATCCCGAAAGTACTGCTGACCATTATCTCCTCCACCATCGTGGCGTACGGCTTCGCCCGCTTCGAGATCCCGTGGAAGAAGTTCTGGTTTGCCACCCTTATCACCACCATGCTCCTGCCGAGCACCGTACTGCTGATCCCGCAGTACCTGATGTTCCGTGAAATGGGCATGCTGAACAGCTATCTGCCGCTGTACCTGCCGCTGGCCTTCGCCACCCAAGGGTTCTTCGTCTTCATGCTGATTCAGTTCCTGCGCGGCGTCCCGCGCGATATGGAAGAAGCGGCACAAATCGACGGCTGTAACTCCATTCAGGTGCTGTGGTACGTGGTGGTGCCGATTCTGAAACCGGCGATTATCTCGGTGGCGCTGTTCCAGTTCATGTGGTCCATGAACGACTTTATCGGTCCGCTGATTTACGTCTACAGCGTGGATAAATACCCCATCGCGCTGGCGCTGAAAATGTCCATCGACGTCACCGAAGGCGCTCCGTGGAACGAAATTCTGGCAATGGCGAGCATCTCCATTCTGCCGTCCATCATCGTGTTCTTCCTGGCACAACGCTACTTCGTACAGGGCGTTACCAGCAGCGGAATTAAAGGTTAAGAGGGAAATATCATGGCTGAAGTTATTTTCAACAAACTGGAAAAGGTCTACTCCAACGGCTTCAAGGCGGTACATGGTATCGATCTGAAAATCGCGGACGGCGAGTTTATGGTCATCGTTGGACCATCGGGCTGCGCCAAATCCACCACTCTGCGCATGCTGGCCGGTCTGGAAACCATCAGCGGCGGCGAAGTACGCATCGGGGAGAAAATCGTGAATAACCTCGCGCCAAAAGCGCGCGGTATCGCGATGGTGTTCCAGAACTACGCGCTCTATCCGCATATGACGGTGCGCGAAAACCTCGCCTTTGGTCTGAAGTTGAGCAAGCTGCCAAAAGATCAGATTGAAGCCCAGGTGAACGAAGCGGCGAAAATCCTTGAGCTGGAAGAGCTGCTGGACCGTCTGCCGCGTCAGCTCTCCGGCGGCCAGGCACAGCGCGTGGCGGTTGGCCGTGCGATTGTGAAGAAGCCGGACGTGTTCCTGTTCGATGAGCCGCTGTCTAACCTTGACGCCAAGCTGCGCGCCTCAATGCGTATCCGTATTTCCGACCTGCACAAGCAGTTGAAGAAATCCGGCAAACCGGCGACCACCGTTTACGTTACCCACGATCAGACCGAAGCGATGACCATGGGCGACCGCATTTGCGTGATGAAGCTGGGCCATATCATGCAGGTGGATACCCCGGACAACCTCTATCACAAGCCGAAAAATATGTTTGTAGCCGGATTTATCGGCGCGCCGGAGATGAATATTCGTCCCAGCCAGCTGGTTGAACAAGCGGGCCGCCTGCATCTGACCGTTGGCGATGGCCTGCTGCCGCTAAACGACAGACTGCAAAGCAAGGTCGATACCCATAAGAACCAGCAGGTGTTCTTTGGCGTACGCCCGGAGTTTGTCTCTATCTCTGATGAACCATTTGCTGAAGGCTCCTGCCCTGGCGAGATGGTGCGCGTAGAAAACATGGGTCATGAATTCTTCGTCTACCTGAAGGTGGCCGATTATGAACTGACCGCCCGCGTGCCTTCAGATGAAGCGAAGCCAATGATTGAGAAAGGACTTCATCGTACGGTGCATTTCAAATTCGATCTCAACAAGTGTCATATCTTTGACGCCAAAACTGAACAGAACATCTCTCTGTGAACCCTGGAGTATTAAAATGAAAAAAGTGCTTTTAAGCGCCGCAATCTCCGCAACTTTGGCCCTTACCGCGTTACCTTCCATGGCGAAGGACGTTGACCTGCGTATGTCATGGTGGGGCGGCAACGGCCGCCACCAGGTGACCCTCAAGGCGCTGGAAGAGTTTCATAAACAAAACCCGGATATTAACGTTAAAGCGGAATATACCGGCTGGGACGGCCACCTTTCGCGTCTGACCACGCAAATCGCCGGCGGTACCGAGCCGGACGTCATGCAGACCAACTGGAACTGGCTGCCGATCTTCTCGAAAAACGGCGAAGGCTTCTACGATCTCAACAAGATGAAGGACGTGATCGACCTGAGCCAGTTTGATGCCAAAGAGCTGCAAACCACCACGGTGGACGGCAAGCTTAACGGTATTCCGATTTCGGTCACCGCGCGCGTGTTCTACTTCAACGACGAGACGTGGAAAAAAGCCGGCGTTGAGTACCCGAAAACCTGGGACGAACTGCTGGCGGCGGGTAAAACCTTCGAGAGCAAGCTGGGTAAACAATACTACCCGGTGGTGCTGGAACATCAGGACACTCTGGCCCTGCTGAATTCATATATGATTCAGAAGTACAACCAGCCGGCTATCGACGAAAAAACGAAGAAGTTTTCTTACAGCAAAGAGCAGTGGGTCGAATTCTTCGAGATGTATAAAAAGCTGGTCGACAGCCACGTAATGCCGGACACCAAATACTATGCATCATTTGGTAAGAGCAACATGTACGAAATGAAGCCGTGGATCCAGGGTGAATGGGGCGGCACCTACATGTGGAACTCCACCATTAACAAATACTCCGACAACCTGAAGCCGCCGGCTAAGCTGGAGCTGGGCAGCTATCCAATGCTGCCGGGCGCTACCGACGCGGGTCTGTTCTTTAAACCTGCGCAGATGCTCTCCATTGGTAAATCGACTAAAAACCCGGAAGCGGCGGCGAAGGTCATCAACTTCCTGCTGAACAGCAAAGAAGGGGTTGAGACGCTGGGCCTGGAGCGCGGCGTGCCGTTGAGCAAAGTGGCGGTGCAATACCTGACCGAAAACGGCGCGATCAAAGAAGACGATCCGGCAGTATCCGGCCTGCGTCTGGCACAGTCCCTGCCGGCCAAGCTATCCGTATCGCCATACTTCGATGACCCGCAGATCGTCGCTCAGTTCGGTACCTCACTGCAGTACATCGACTACGGGCAGAAAACCGTGGAAGAGACGGCAGTTGACTTCCAGCGTCAGTCTGACCGCATCCTGCGCCGCGCGATGCGCTAATTGCTTGTTATCGGTACTTACCCCGCAGCTCCGGCTGCGGGGTATTTTTTTAGCAAGGAGTCAAGAATGAAAGGCAAAATCATCCCGCTGAAGTTTCTGCATACGCAGGACAGCGAAACCGGTCACCAGGTGATCCGGATGACGCCACCGCATGTTATCTGCCATCGCAACTATTTCTATCAAAAATGCTTTACCCGGGATGGCAGCAAGCTTATTTTCGGCGGCGCGTTTGAAGGCCACTGGAACTACTATTTTCTCGATATCGCCGCCCAGCAGGCCACCCAACTGACCGACGGGCCGGGCGATAATACCTTTGGCGGTTTCCTTTCCGCCGACGATCGGGCGTTGTGGTATGTGAAAAACAACCAGCAGCTGCGCCGCGTGGATCTGGCCTCGCTGGAGGAGCAGGTCGTATATCAGGTGGATGATGAATGGGTGGCCTACGGGACCTGGGTCGCCAACAGCGATGACAGCCAGCTGGTGGGCATCGAAATCAAAAAAAGCGACTGGCAGCCGCTGACCGACTGGGGCAAGTTCCGCGCATTCTACTTCACCGAGCCGGAGTGCCGGCTGATTAATATCGACCTGCACAGCGGCGAACGGCGCGTGGTATTGCAGGAAAAACGCTGGCTCGGCCACCCGATTTACCGCCCGTTTGATGACAGCACCATCGCCTTCTGCCACGAAGGCCCGCGCGATGCTATTGATGCCAGAATGTGGCTTATCAACGCAGACGGCAGCAATATGCGCAAGGTTCGCCAGCACCAGCCGGGAGAAAGCTTTACGCACGAGTTCTGGGTACCGGATGGCTCCGCGCTTTACTACGTCGCACATCAGGAAAACGATCCGCATCGTTATCTGTACTCTGCCGACCCGGCAACGCTGGAAAATCGCCAGCTGATGGCGATTCCCCCCTGTTCACATTTGATGAGCAATCACGACGGTTCCCTGGTCGTCGGCGACGGCGCGCCGCATAATACCGGCGATATTAGCCTGAACGACCCGTTTATTTGGCTGTTTGATATTGCCGCCGGCAGGCAGACCGCGGTGTGCCGCCATGACTCGACGTGGAAAGTGATTGAAGGCGAGCGCCAGGCGACGCATCCTCACCCCTCTTTTTCACCGGATAACCGCTGGGTGCTGTTTACCTCCGATAAAGAGGGTATGCCGGCGCTGTATCTGGCGGAAGTGTAGTCATGCGGCAATAACCCCGGCTCGCGCGATGCTTAGCCGGGCTACCGCCCTCTGCGGGCCGGTAGATCCGATAGCCCGGGTAAGGCGTTTACGCCGCGACCCGGGAAGACCGTCAGAAGAAATATTTAAATCTTACCCGCGCGCCGTAGCGTTCATCGGTATTGCCGCTTTTTGCCGCCGACGAATCCAGCCACGACGCATAGGCGCCGAGATAAATATTAAAGTTCGGCATATCCATAATATTCGGCAGCTGCCATGAAGTATGAATAGTGTGGATGTCATAGCGTCCCGGCGCCAGAATCGCGCAGTCGCCATCGCACTCCGCGTTCACGCCGGACATATTAAACTGGTCGATTTTATTATGCGCATAGATGTAGCCGAGCTCCACACGGCGCCATAACGCATTGATACCGGCGCTGAAATCCTTTTCGTCCGCCGCATCCAGATACGCGGTACTCAGATTCACCACCGCCCCGTTTTCGGCATCGGTTTTCAGCGTATTCCAGCTCATTGTCATCCCGTAGCCGTTACGGCTGGACTGATCGACCCAGCGGCCGTTCTGATTCTGATAGCCGTAAGCATTGTTAACGAGGTTACTCTCCATTGCCGCCGCTACCGACCAGGTGCCAGACTGCCAGGCCGCAACCGGACGCACGTACACCACGTTTTTACGGTTATCCAGCGCGTTACCGTGATAGTTGTGGTCCACAAACAGCGAGCTGCCGTCCTCCACCAGCGTGTTGACTTCGAAATACCAGTTATCGATATTTTTACTCAGCAGGAAGTTGCCGCCGCTGCTGCTGCGCCCGCGTCCCTCTTTCATCATGTAAATATAGCCGTAGCCGTCGCTATACAGATCGTTGGCGGTATTGCCGGAATATTCAATAAAGGTATCCTGATTAAGTGGAAACATATCATAAGCTTCGAAGCGGCCGATTTTAATTTTCCAGTCATCCTGCTGGCCGAAGAAAAATGCGGCATCATCAAGATTCATTTTGCCATTCATATCCGCCAGCGGCTGCACGCTGAATCCAGCATATTTACCGTCAGCCCCTTTACGCAATCCATCAACGCCCAGAAGAATACGTCCGTTAATATCCCAACGCTCTTTATCACCCGGCGCCCAGTTTTTATTGGCGCTGGTTTTCACCGACGTCAGGCTGCCGGTACGGCTGGCACCGTCCATATTAAACTCAACGTCGCCATAGAATTTTAATTCACCATAATCATTAAGCTGTAAAGCGGGTTTAGCCGGTGCGGCAGTCACCACGGCTGCTGGCGTCTCCTGACCTTTAAGCGCGCGGATTTCCGCCTCCGCGCTGGCCGCCCGCTGCTCGGTCGCCTTTAGCCGTTGCTCCATTTGCGCCAGCCGTTCCTCAAGAGATAACGGCGCCTGCGCATTAGCCAGAGGGGTAAATAAAGACGTCAGAACACACCCGATCCAGATTTTATTCATCGGTAAACCCTTTTATTAAATTAAGTTTTTATTTATAGGTAAAACACGACAATAATAACCCGTCCACCGTCGAAGACGGATTATTAACAACTATACCCGTCATACTTCTAGTTGCAGGTGCGTTGGCTTTCCTGCAACTCGAATTATTTAGGGTATATTCAATAACGATTATTCCAGCTGCCAGGCTCCCGCTTCCGTTAAATATGCCGAACCGCTCCAGGCAAATAGAGCTAATTCACGTTTGTCGGCATCCGGATATATACGGCTACTCAGACAGGCCTCGCCATCATTAACAAACACTTCGACGGAAGAGCTATCGAAAAATACCCTCAGCCTCAGATCGGCCCCCTCGGTCAACGGGACGCTGCGGGTGCCGCACAGGCCATACTGCGGATAATGACGCTCCAGCACCAGGCGCTGCATTTGCGCATCTACGTAAACGCGCAGACCATCGCCGAAGCTCAGGCCGTACTGCTCGGCGCTGCTATTTGCGCAATCCCAGTGGAGGATCGCTTCCATCGCCTCACAGTTTTCTACCATGGTAGTTTGCTGGTTTTTCAGGGTCGTTACCGGCCACGGGAACCAGGCGCCGCGCATGCTCTCGACCTCCTTCGCCGGACGCATCTGCAGCCGATTATCCGCGCTCAGGCTCAGCTCGCGCGGCAGCGAAAGCATGCCCGCCCAGCCGTCCTGCTGCTCCGGCAGCGGGGATTCCCACATATCCAGCCAGCCGATGACGATGCGGCGGCCGTCGGGAGTAAGGAAGCTCTGCGGCGCATAGAAATCGTGCCCGCGATCCATTTCCACAAACGCCCCCTCGCGCACAAACGCCTGTCCCGGCCGCCAGTCGCCGAGCAGATAGCCGCTCTGGAACAGGTTACGGTTCTGATAGCCTTTTGCCTCCAGTCCCTGCGGAGAGAACATCAGAACGTGCTTACCGTTGAGGACGAAGAAATCCGGGCACTCCCACATGTAGCCCATCTCTTTTTCCGCCTCATCCAGCACACCGGCGTCCTGCCACTGGCGTAGATCGGTTGAACGATACAGCCGCACCTGGCCGGTATCGCCATCACGAGCGCCGACGATCATGTACCAGCTGTCCCCTGCGCGCCAAACTTTCGGGTCGCGGAAATGATGCATACCCGGCGGAGTGTCAACCACTATCCCCTGGCGCTCGAAGCGAATACCGTCGCGGCTGGTCGCCAGACACTGCACCTGATAAAGATTACCTTCGTCGTTAGGATCGCCGTGGAATTTATGTCCGGTATAAATCAGCGCCAGCGTATCGCCATCGACCACCGCCGAGCCGGAGAAGCAGCCGTCTTTATCCTCCGGTCCTTCCGGGGCCAGCGCCACCGGCAGATGCTCCCAATGCAGAAGATCCTTGCTGCGCGCGTGGCCCCAGTGCATTGGTCCCCACTGGGTGGAGTATGGATGATGTTGATAAAACGCGTGGTACCAGCCGTCGAACCATACCAGGCCATTAGGATCGTTAATCCAGCCCGCGCGGGCGGCCAGGTGATAGCGCGGATACCAGCGCAGGTTCAGTTTTTCATGTTTAGCCTGCAGCTCTTGCTCAGCTCTGGAAATTGAATAGGTCATATTCATTACTCTTTCGATTCAGATAGCGGAAGTTTGCGGCACCAGCGGGTCCGAAGAGGATTTCGTGGAACGCAACAAGAAGATGGAAATAAAAGTGGTGCAGAACACCAGCAGTCCCATGATCAAATAGGACTGGGCGAAGCCGTATTTCTCATAGCTATAGCCCGCCAGCGGCGACAGTACGGTAGCGATAACCGAGCTGGTGCAGGCAAAGCCCACCAGGTACAGGGTGGATGAAAGACGCTTGTCGAAATTCAGGCTGTTGTATTTAAAAATGGAAACCAGCAGCACCGGCAGTTCGACCGCGTGCAGAAGCTTAGTGATGGAGATAAGCAGCGGCCCTTCCACCAGCCCGGATGCCACCATACGCATCGCCATCACCATTCCGGCGAAGATGAGACCGTTTTTCGCGCCGATGCGGTTAACCAGCCACGGCGCGCAGAACATACCGGCGGCCTCCAGGAACACCTGGAACGAGTTCAGGTAGCCGTACATCTCGTTGCCTTCCTGTAAGGTCGGGAACTGGGAAGAGAAGTAGACCGGAAACTGCTGGTCGTAAACGCCGTAGATGCAGGTGCCGATGACGAAGAAGACCAGCGCCCAAAATCGCGGCAGGGTCAGCAGGCGCAGGGCATCCTCCAGCGTGACTTTACCGCCCGATACCGCTTCCTGCATGGCATGCGGCGCGGAAGAGACCCGCAGTCGCGCCAGTAGCATAAAAAATACCAATCCGGAGCAGCTGGCCACCGCGAAGTTTAAGTGCGGGTTAATGTTGAACAGCAAACCGGCGAAGAAGGTGGCCACCGCCCAACCCAGCGATCCCCACATCCTCGCCTTGCCGAATTCAAACTGGCTCTGGCGCGCGACGCGCTCGGTGTAGGATTCCAGAACCCCGATACCGCCGTTGAAGGTCAGCCCGATATATATGCCGCCAAAAATACTGCCGAGCAGCACGTTAACTTTCAGCAGATAGCCAAACAGCATGTAGGCCGGCCCGGAGAGGATCAGCAGTACGGTGATGTACCAGAGCAGATTTTTACGCAGCCCCAGTTTGTCCTGGATAAAGCCATAGCAAACCTGGGCAAACAGCGCGGAGACGGAGAGCACCGCGTAAATAATGCCGGTGTCCCCCGCTTTCAAACCTACTTCCTGGTGCAGCCAGATAGAGAGCAGCGAACCGGAAGAGGACCAGGTTACGAAAAAGAAAAACAGTAACGCACTGAGTAACGGATAGCTGTGAGAGTGATGCGCTTTCATCATGACATTCTCATGTAGGAGTAATGCTCATATGGTAACGTTAACAAAAAACAGATCTCATGTCGTTTTACCGCGATTCATGATGTTAATCACAAAAGTTAACGTTAACATTATAAGAGTGCGATCGCGATCAAATATTCCTCGCCAGCGCAGACGGTACGTGTACGATAGAATATCGTATGATCCTTTTACATCAGTAAGTTAGTAAAACCCCGCAGCCGACGGCTAGGGTGGAGCACTCAATATGGCATCCCTGAAAGATGTGGCAAAGCTGGCGAATGTATCGCTGATGACGGTTTCCCGGGCGCTGAATAGCCCGGAAAGGCTGAAGCCGGAGACTCTGGCTCGCGTCCAGGCCGCTATCGAACAGACCAATTACGTCCCCGATCTGTCGGCGAAAAAAATCCGCGGCGCTCACGCCACGCCAAATACCATTGGAGTGCTGGCGCTGGATACCGTCACCACGCCCTTCTCGGTGGAGATTACGCTCTCCATTGAAGAAACCGCGCGGGCGCACGGCTGGAACAGCTTCGTGGTGAACATGTTCTCTGACGATAGCCCGGAAACCATTGTCGACCTGCTGCTCTCCCACCGTCCTGACGGAATTATCTACACCACCATGGGTTTGCGCCAGGTGCCGCTTCCGGCCAAGCTGTTAACCCTCCCCTGCGTACTGGCTAACTGTGAAAGCCTGCACGATCCGGTGGCCAGCTATATCCCTGATGACGAGCAGGGCCAGTATACGGCGGTACAGGCGCTGCTGGCCGCGGGCTACCGTCGCCCGCTGTGTCTGCATCTCCCGGCCAATCATCTGGCCACCGTCCGCCGCCGTCAGGGGCTGGAGCGCGCCTGCCGCGAAGCGGATATTAACCCGGATACGCTCGAGCACTGCTATATGGCCTACGGCGACGAACACTATCGCGATATTCCCGCTATGGTACTGACGCATATCAAGCAGCAAACGCCGCGGTTCGACTCGGTGATTTGCGGCAACGACCGCATCGCGTTTATGGTTTATCAGACGCTGCTGGCGCGCGGGTTGCGCATCCCGCAGGATGTGGCGGTCGTCGGCTATGACAATATGGTGGGGATTGGCGATCTGTTTTTACCACCGCTTTCAACGGTACAGCTGCCGCACTATGAAATCGGGCGCCTGAGCGCCCTGCATATTATTAACGGCGACAGCCATCGGGATACGGTACGGGTCACCAGCCCGTGGCTGCCGCGCGAGTCGTTATAGTTAATTGCCGATATTGCGCAGCTTCTCGCCGGACATCAGCTTACGTTCAATATGCTCCAGAGTGACGTTTTTGGTTTCCGGGATCAGCCAGAAAGTCACGCCGATAAAGGCGACGTTCAGCGCGGTGTAGAGCCAGAAGGTTCCCGCCGCACCGATAGCGTCCAGCAGCGTCAGGAAGGTCGAGCCGATTATCATGTTCGACACCCAGTTGGTGGTAGTTGAGCAGGTAATCCCAAAGTCGCGACACTTCAGCGGCTGAATTTCCGAACACAGGATCCACACCACCGGCGCGGCGCTCATCGCATAGCCGGCGATACACATCATGGTCATCCCCACCGACAGCCAGGAGAGGCCGCTGGAAGCGGTGCCGTTATCAAACTGCATCAGACAGTAGCCAAGCACCAGCGTGCCGAGAGCCATGACGCTAAAGCCGATTTTCAGCGCCGGTTTACGTCCGGCCTTGTCGACGGTAAAGACGGCGATAAAGGTGGCGAACATAAAGGTCAGGCCAACCACCAGGGTCGCCACCATTTGCTGCTCGGTGGTGGTGAAACCGGCCATTTTGAAGATGCGCGGCGCGTAGTACATGATGATGTTCATACCGGTAAACTGCTGCATCGCCTGCAGCAGCATGCCGAGAAATACCGCCCTACGCACGTTGCGGTTGACCTTAAATAGCGCCCAGCCGCCCTGCTTCAGCTTCAGGCTTTCGCGGATCTCATTGAGTTCATCGCGGGCTTTTTCTGAGGTGTCGCGCAGCATCCGCAGCACCTCTTCCGCTTCGACGTGACGCCCTTTTTCCGCCAGCCAGCGCGGACTGTTTGGCAGGAAGACCACCAGCACAATCAGCACCACCGCCGGTAAGGCCAGCACGCCCAACATCGCCCGCCAGTTGCCGCTGTAGCTAAACGCGGTATCGGAGAGGAACGCCATCACGATCCCCAGCGTTACCATCAGCTGATACATGCTGATCATCTTGCCGCGCACGTTTTCGCTTGCCATTTCCGACAGATACAAAGGCGCGGTATACGAGGCGATGCCTACGGCGACCCCGAGAACGATCCTTGCCACCAGCAGTATTTCGACGCTGGTAGCAAAAGCGGAGCCCACGGAACCGACGACAAACAGCACTGCGCCAACCATCAGGCTATATTTGCGTCCGAGACGGAAAGAGAGCCAGCCGTTGAATAACGCGCCAATAGCCGCCCCCAGCATCATGCTGCTCACCACCCACTCCTGCAGGCGACTGGATAACACAAAATGATCGGTAATGAAGGGCAGCGCCCCGGCAATCACCCCAATATCGAGACCAAACAGCAATCCCGCCACCGCTGCGGCAACCGAGACAAACTGATTCATGCGCCGGGTATCGCGCTGCGTACGCGGCATGGTTGTAGAGTCGTTACTTATAGAAGTCATTTTTTTCCTGCCAGACGGAGTAAGACGTACGATGAAAGTACGGGATCGGCGGCGGTAAGTGTCAGGCAGGACAGGCCAAAGATATGGACTAAGTTGCTACAGGCAATGGTTTTGTGATGGACATTCAACTTTGCAAAGAACACAACACAATCAAAATCATGGCAGAACTTATTATTCTGCTTAGCTACTTATCTAAAAAACAAATAAACCATATGGACTATTCGAATTTTATCATATGGACGATTAATCTCATGAGAGCAAAAACCCTGCCGCAGCAGGGTTCTCTTTTGCGCTGAAAACGCGGCCAACATTAGCGCGCCAGCCAGCCGCCATCTACCGCTACGGTGTAGCCGTTGATATAGTCGGAAGCGCTGGAAGCCAGGAATACCACCGGCCCCATCAGGTCGCTCGGCAGCCCCCAGCGTCCTGCCGGAATACGGTCGAGGATCTCGCTGCTGCGCTGTTCGTCGGCGCGCAGCTGCTGGGTGTTGTTAGTCGCCATATAGCCTGGCGCCAGCGCGTTTACGTTGATACCGTGCTTCGCCCACTCGTTCGCCAGCAGACGAGTCACGCCCATTACCGCGCTCTTTGACGCGGTGTAAGACGGTACGCGGATCCCGCCCTGGAAAGAGAGCATCGAGGCGATATTAATAATCTTGCCGCCGTTGCCCTGGGCAATAAAGTGCTTCGCCGCCGCCTGAGACATAAAGAACACGCTCTTAATGTTCAGGTTCATCACGTCGTCCCAGTTTTTTTCGCTGAAATCAATCGCGTCTTCACGACGAATCAGGCCTGCGTTATTCACCAGAATGTCGATATGGCCGAATTCAGCTACCGCGCGCTCCAGCAGCTGCGGAATGCCGTCAATCTGGCGCAGATCGGCGGTCAGGCTGAGAAAACGACGGCCCAGCGCCGTTACGCGCTCAATAGTTTCCGTCGGTTCAACAATGTTGATACCCACGATGTCGCAGCCGGCTTCCGCCAGTCCGACAGCCATACCCTGACCCAAACCGGTATCACAGCCGCTCACTACGGCTACTTTGCCCTGCAGGGAGAATGCGTCGAGAATCATATTTGGTTCCTTAATCTTTCAGAGCCTGTGTCGGCACAGGCAAGGTTCTGATAGTCCAGCCTGCTGCTTACGCAGACCCTTATGGTTTGAAGAACTGCCGGGGATTTACCCTTCGAAAAATAAAACAGAGTTTCGTTTTACAGTGTTCACATCTTATCCCTGGCTAAAGCCATTTTCAATTATTATCAAAACATCGTTTCATTTTAATTAATAGTAAATGCGAAAAATGCAAAACAGATCACGAAGCCTGACCGTATAAACCATGAAAAATCCATTTAATACATTAGAATACAAATAGTTAAATAAACTTCATAAAAAGGACATGGATCGATAAAAAGTGGCAATAAAACGAGGATTGCCCGGGGCTTCGCAAAACTGGCCGCCAAAAAATGCGATCCACCGCAAGAAGCTGTCGCGAATTGCGTCCGCCATCACAAATAATGAAACGATGTTTTGATAAATTAACACCCATCTTTTAAATCTACTTCCACTGGCCGGTCAACGCAGGCGGGCAATATCTCAGGAAGGAAAAGGAGTACATCATGGCTAAAGGCATGCGGGTAAAACTGAATTATGAAGTCAGCCGCGATCCGGACACCGGCGCGGAGATCACCCGCTTAACCCCACCGGAAGTGACGTGTCATCGTAACTATTTCTATCAGAAGTGTTTTTTCAATGATGGCAGCCATTTGCTGTTTGCCGGCGAGTTTGACGGTAACTGGAACTACTATCTGCTGGATTTGGACAAAGCCGAGGCGGTACAGCTAACGGAAGGGGCTGGTGATAATACTTTTGGTGGTTTCCTTTCCCCGGATGATAAATCCCTCTATTACGTGAAGAATGACCGCACGCTGCTGGAGGTCAACCTCACGACTCTGCAAGAGCGCGAAGTTTATCGCGTTGCCGATGACTGGGTTGGCTACGGTACCTGGGTCGCCAATAGCGATTGCACCAGGCTGGTCGGGATCGAGATTGCGAAAAGTGACTGGACGCCGCTCAACGACTGGCAGATTTTCCACGATTTCTTCCATAAAGGGCCCCACTGCCGCCTGCTGCGCGTCGACCTGCAAACCGGCGAAAGTAACGTGATCCACGAAGAGAATAAATGGCTGGGCCACCCGATCTATCGTCCTTTCGATGACCATACTGTCGCCTTCTGCCATGAAGGCCCGCACGATCTGGTCGATGCGCGGATGTGGATGGTGAATGAGGATGGCAGCAACGTGCGTAAAGTCAAAGCGCATGCCGAAGGCGAAAGCTGCACCCACGAGTTTTGGGTACCGAACGGTTCAGCGCTGGTATACGTCTCTTATCTGAAGGGCCAGCAGGGACGGACTATTTATAGCTTCGACCCGGATACCGGCGTTAATAAAGCGGTCATGCAGATGCCGGCCTGTTCGCATCTGATGAGCAATTTTGACGGCACGATGCTGGTAGGTGATGGTTCTGGTACTCCGGTAGACGTAAAAGACACCAGCGGCTACACCATTGATAACGACCCGTATCTGTACGCTTTTGACGTCGCGAAGCAGGCTTATTTCCGCGTCGCGCGCCACGATACGTCATGGGCAACGGTGTCCAATAGTCGCCAGGTTACCCACCCGCACCCGTCCTTTACGCCGGACGATAGCGCCATTTTGTTCAGCTCCGATAAAGACGGCAAACCTGCCGTTTATATCGCAAAGCTGCCGCCGCAGCCTGAGATGCTGAAAGCATAGTCTTAGCCACTGTTTGAGTTAGTGTTTCTGTAACTGGCCTTGCCCTCCTTTTGGAGGGCTTTTTTATGCCCGGCGTCTTCCCCGGATTGCGCTGCGCTTATCCGGGCTACATGACTGACCCTGCCCTCCTTTTGGAGGGCTTTTTTATGCCCGGTGTCTTCCCCGGATTGCGCTGCGCTTATCCGGGCTACATGACTGACCCTGCCCTCCTTTTAGAGGGATTTTTATGCCTGGCGTTTTCCCCGGATCGCGGTACCTGTCCCGGAGGCGGCGCAATGCGCCTGTCCTGGCTACATGACGTGCATATGGGGTAGCCCGGACAGGTGCGCAGCACCGCCTCCGGGAAGAGGAGTTAATACCAACAGAAAACCCCGGCTGACTGCTCCGGGGAAAACGATGAGGGCGTTTTTTATTTTAGAATGAGTAGGCGACGCCCACGCGGAAACGGGTCTGGCGATCGCTGCGATCGTTGACGCCGACGTTACCAAGCTCGCCGTACGGCGCCCAGTTTTTATCCAGCTTATAGGCAACTTTGAGGTTGTACTCCTGAGAGTACGGTTTGTTGTCGTTGCGCTTAACCCCTTCGGTACTGCGCGCATAAACATAGTTCAGCTCAGCGCGCCAGTCACCGAATACGTAGCCGGCCCACGCATCGCCGCGGTTAACTTTATCATCATCTTTCCCCGCGTTCGCCGGATAGCGGGTGTAGTCATAACGATAGCGGGCCGCAACGTAGAAACCATTATCGAAGCTGTACTGCGCGCGTAGATTCGGTTTATAAATCGTGCGGCTATCGTTACTTTCAATCGTGAATGCCGGCGTCAGGGAGAAGTTCTTATCCGCCTTCCACTGCCAGCTAATGCTCTCTTCATGGCCATTACCGATGAAATCTGAATAAGGCTGGCTGGTATTCTCGCCGCCAGACTTCCACTTCGCCTCAACGGAGAAGCCAAAGCCGTTAGCGAAACGATGGGAGACGGAAACGCGGTCCGCGTTAGTTTTATCCGATTTCCCACCATCAATGAATTCGTGACGTAAATCTACCGTGACAGCTGAAGCCGCGAAAGACATACCACAGAGTGCAGCAAGGGCCAGAGATCTTGCAAACATAAAATACCCCTTATAATTAAAATATCGTTTCGTTTTTATGAAACTGTATTTTATTTTTTAGGCAATAATGTTTTAGTGATCGGGATCGTAATTATTTGTTTCAAAAAAGGTGGTACAGAAAGACGTGACAAAGCTCAACAAAATAGCGCGTCAGAGGGGATTTTGTGGCAGAAAAAAAGCCTGGCGATGAATACAAAAAAAGCCTCCACAGTGGAGGCTTCCTGAACTCACATCAGAAATAGATTATTAACGTTCAACCGCCAGCGCCACGCCCTGACCGCCGCCGATACACAACGTGGCCAGCCCTTTGCGAGCATCACGCTTGATCATCTCATGTACCAGGGAAACCAGAATACGGCAGCCGGAAGCGCCGATCGGGTGGCCCAACGCAATCGCGCCGCCGTTGACGTTCACCCGCCGTTCGTCCCATTCCAGTACTCTACCCACCGAAATGGCCTGAGCGGCAAAGGCTTCATTGGCTTCAATCAGATCGACTTCATCCAGCTTCCATCCCGCACGCTCAAGGCAGCGCCGGGTGGCATGTACCGGAGCAATTCCCATCAGCGCCGGATCGACGCCCACGCTGGCAAAAGCACGGATCCGCGCCAGTATCGGTAGTCCCAGCTCTCCGGCTTTGGCTTCGCTCATCATCATCACCGCCGCCGCGCCATCGTTAATACTGGAGGCATTGCCTGCGGTGACCGAGCCCTGCAGATCAAAAGTCGGCAGCAGGCTGGCCAACGCTTCAGCGCTGGCATCAACTCGCGGCTGTTCATCGGTATCCACCAGGCGAGGAGCGCCGTTAAGCTCACTGGTCACCGGAACAATTTCATCGCGAAAACGACCGGAATCAATCGCCCGCCGCGCTTTATGCTGCGAGCTGAGCGCCCAGGCGTCCTGCAGTTCACGGCTAATACCGTACTCACGCGCCAGGTTCTCCGCCGTCACGCCCATATGATAGTCGTTAAACGCATCCCACAGGCCGTCGTGGACCAGGCTGTCGATAAGCTGGCTATTGCCCAACTGCGCGCCGGTCCGGCTATCGGTAAGCACATGCGGGGCACGACTCATATTCTCCTGCCCTCCGGCAATCACCACGTCGGCTTCGCCGCACTGAATCGCCTGAGTCGCCAGGTGCAGCGCCTTCAGACCGGAACCACACACGTCGTTGATGGTAATGGCAGAGACAGTATTGGGCAGGCCGCCGCGGATCGCCGACTGACGGGCCGGATTCTGTCCGGTCCCGGCGGTCAGAACCTGGCCGAGAATCACCTCATCAATACTTTGGGGATCGACGCCGCTGCGCTCCACTAACGCCTTCACGACCACGCTGCCCAGCTCCACCGCCGAATGACGCGACAATGTGCCCTGAAAACAGCCGATTGGCGTTCGCAACGCGCCGACAATTACGACATCTTTCATCCTCTACCTCTGCTCCGCCTCTGCGCAAAGAAACAGCATCATAGTAGTTAATTGTTATCAAAAAATTTCGCAATTGTTTAAAAAAAGTGAGGAGAATCACAAAGATTGTGGGCGATTTTAGCACCTGCGGCTGGCGCCCCTACCAGAGCGATTAAATCTTACCCGGGAAGGCCTATCTTATTCGCGTCCATGCTTCTGCAGATGCTGGCGCAGCCAGCTTCCCGCTTCCCCCGGCGGCGCTTTTTTATTCCACAGCAAATCGGTAGAAATCACCCGCGGCCAACCGGCTATTTCCAGGGCTACCAGGCTACCGCTGCCGGCAAACTCCTGCACCAGCGCGCTGGGCAAAATACACCACCCCAGCCCCTGGGCCGCCATGCTGAACAGCAGCAGATAGTTAGGCGCCGACCATACCAGACCGCGCGACGGTTCCGCCGTATTTTCCAGATAGGTGCTCAGACGCAGTTCGCGCCATGAGAGCAGCTCATCCCAGGTAGCTCGACCCTGTGCCGCCAGCGGATGCTGCGGAGCAACGTAGATGGCCATTTCGGTTTGCATCGGCAATCGAATACTGCCGATTTCCGTTGGGTAGCTCTCCCTGGCCTCGATCAGTCCTACCTGCGCCCGCTCCTTCTGCAGCAGGTCGATAACGTCATCATCTTCACCGATCAGGCACTCAAATTCGGTATGCGGAAAACGACGATCAAACTGCGCCAGCAGATCCTCAAGCACATCCGGATGCAGCGTATCGGAAAGCACAAAAGTCAGACGCGCTTCCGTATTGCCGGAAAGCGAAATAGCCAGTTCATCGAGCCTGTCGCTGGCCGCCAGAATCGCTTTCACATAGCTCAGCACCTGTTCCCCCTGCGGGGTAAGCGTTGGCTGTCTGGAAGTACGATCGAACAGCGTCACGCCAAGATCGGCTTCCAGGTTGGCGATCGCGGTGCTGATAGTGGACTGGCTTTTGCGCAGCCGCCGCGCCGCGCCTGAAAAAGAACCGCAGGAAACACTTTCGACAAACGCAGTTAAAGCTTCGGGAGAGTAGCGCATGAACTATCTACTTTATCGATGGATACTATCTTTTGTTTATCATATTTATCCATAAAATGCCGGATAATTTCTGAAAAAGGCCGGAGGCAACAAGCCATGCAACAATTAAACGCTCAGCGCAAAACGCTGACCGAACGAATTATCCACGCTATCAGCTTTGAAGGTCTGGCGACGCTGATCCTCGCCCCTACCGCCGCATGGCTAATGCAGCGTTCGGTCGTTGAGATGGGTGGACTCAGCGTCCTGCTCGCCACGCTGGCGATGGTGTGGAACATTATTTATAACGCCATCTTTGACCGTCTGTGGCCGGTATCGCGGGTCATCCGCAACCTGCGGGTCCGCGCGCTGCATGCGATCGGCTTTGAGTCGGGGTTTATCATTATTGGCGTCACCATGGTTGCGCTGGTGCTGGGCGTCTCGTTGATACAGGCGTTTATGCTGGAAATCGGCTTTATGCTGTTCTTCCTGCCTTACACCATGGCGTTTAACTGGGTGTGGGATACGCTGCGCGAGCGGGTAATGAAAGTTCGCCAGCAGCGAATCTCCGCCCGTCAGTAATCTTGCGCGGAAAGCCCGGAGCATAACGGGCGATCCGCCGTTTCATTTATCAGCCAGAAACTATCGCCGCAGCCAATTCATAAATGTGATAAATTGCACTCCTTTTTGTTCGTTTTCTGGTTAATAAAGTCGCATAATGTCTAAAATTTGGTCTAAAGAAGAAACTCTATGGAGTTTTGCCTTATATGGCACTGCTGTCGGCGCTGGCACGTTATTCTTGCCGATCCAACTGGGATCCGCTGGCGCTGTTGTTCTCTTCATCACAGCGCTGGTCGCCTGGCCGCTGACCTACTGGCCGCATAAAGCGCTGAGCCAGTTTATCCTCTCTGCCAACATCGCCCCTGGCGAGGGGATTACCGGCGCCGTTAATCATTACTATGGTAAAAAAATCGGCAGCCTGATTACCGGTCTCTATTTTCTCGCTTTTTTTGTCGTGGTGCTGATCTACGCAGTCGCCATTACCAACTCGCTCGCAGAGCAGCTATCCAGACATGTGCCCATCACGCCACAGGTACGAGCGCTGCTCAGCCTGGGCGTAGTGCTGGTGCTGAATCTGATCTTTCTGATGGGCCGCCACGTCACGATTAAAGTGATGGGTTTTTTAGTCTTCCCGCTGATCGCCTGTTTCTTATTCCTCTCCATCTATTTAATGGGCAGCTGGCAGCCTGCGTATCTGACCAACCAGATGCAGCTGACTTCGCACACGTTCCACCAAATCTGGATCTCTATTCCCGTGATGGTTTTCGCTTTTAGCCATACGCCGATCATTTCGACTTTTGCTATCGATCAGCAGGAGAAATACGGCGATCGGGCCATGGGTAAATGCAAAAAAATCATGAAGGTGGCCTATACCCTTATTTGCGCCAGCGTACTGTTTTTCGTCTTCAGCTGCCTGCTGTCGATACCGGCCAGCTATATTGAAACCGCGCGCAATCAGGGCGTTACTATTCTTTCCGCGCTGTCGATGATGCCTGGTTCACCGGCGTGGCTGGCGATCGCCGGGATTATTGTGGCGGTAGTAGCGATGTCGAAATCCTTCCTTGGCACCTATTTTGGCGTAATTGAGGGAGCCAGCGAAATCGTCAAAACCTCTCTCGCCCAGGCAGGTATTCGTAAGAGCCGCGCGTTTAACCGGGCGATGTCGATTCTGCTGGTATCGACCCTGACTTTCGTGGTGTGCTTTATCAATCCTAACGCGATATCAATGATTTACGCCATCAGCGGCCCGCTTATTGCGATGATTCTGTTTATCATGCCGACCCTGTCCACCTATCTTATTCCGGCGCTAAAACCGTATCGTTCGGCAGGTAACGTCATAACCCTGATCGTTGGTCTGCTCTGCGTTTCGGTGATGTTCTTTAGCTAATCCCCTCCGTGCGGCGAGTTCCTCATTCGCCGCACGTTCTGCCAACATTCTCGCCTCCCCAATCTCCCCTGCGTGCATACACTTATCTCTGGCATACAATCAGAGCGGGGGATTCAGATGTCCAGCGTAAAATTATCCGGTACCGCGACGTTAGGCGATCGTCAGGTTTATCGTCTGGGATACGGCGCGATGCAGCTTGCAGGTCCCGGCGTCTTCGGCCCGCCAAAAGATCCGCAAACCGTTATTCGCGTATTGCAGGAAGCCGTCGAGTCGGGCGTCAATCATATCGATACCGCCGATTTTTACGGTCCACACGTCACTAATCAGCTTATCCGCCAGGCGCTGCATCCTTATTCCGACGAGCTGTGTATCGTCACCAAGGTCAGCGCGCGCCGCGACGATAAAGGCAACTGGCTACCTGCAATGTCCCCTGCCGAGTTAACTCAGGCGGTGGAAGATAATCTGCGCAATCTGGGTCTCGAGGTGCTCGAGGTGGTGAATCTGCGCAGCATGCTCGATACCCATGGCCCGGTTGAAGGTTCGCTGGAAGAGCCGCTAACCACCCTGCTGGAGCTTAAAGAGCGCGGGTTAATTCGCCATATCGGGCTAAGCAACGTCACGGCAAAACAGGTGAGCGATGCACAAAAACTGACGCCGATCGTCTGCGTTCAGAATCAATATAATGTGGCAAATCGTCACGATGACCCGCTTATTGACGAACTGGCGGCGCAGAATATCGCCTGGGTGCCTTTTTTCCCGCTCGGCGGTTTTACCCCGCTTCAGGCTCAGGAGCTTAATGATATCGCCGCTTCGCTGGACGCTACGCCCATGCAGGTGGCGCTGGCCTGGCTGCTACAGCGCTCGCCGAATATCCTGCTTATTCCGGGCACCTCATCGCTACAGCACCTGCACGAAAATCTTGCCGCCGCGGAATTAATCCTTCCGCCCGAAGCGTTGGCCATTCTGGATAACCTACGGCCTCGCTCGTGACTTTCGGCTTCTGCAAATAGATATTTGCAGAAGCCTGCTCCTTAATATTTGCCTGGAATTACCTTAACGCCGCTGGCACTATACATCCTACAAATCAGGTGCTATCTGCATTATTCTCTCGGATAACCCTATACAAAGCATAGTTTTATACTTTTTTTGACTGGCCTCCTAATTGGAGGCTTCTGTCGTTTTTGTCTCGCCAAAATTTTTGAACCCTTGATTACAGGAAAAACAATATCTAATTCAAAGTTTATACATATCAATTTAGCTACAAAGATAGCTAACAACATCAAACGCTCATAAAAACATCTGGTTTACACAATCAGAATGTTTGTATTGCTATATAAAAAATCAACCACACACAATAACAATTTACAAGGATTTCACATGACAGAGGGAACGATAAAGACCAGTAAGTATGAAATCATTGCTATTTTCAGGGAAGAGTTGCGAAAGCAGGCGGAGATAGAAGTTTTTGTTAATAACAAAAGCACTATTACCCAGCTGACGCGAGTGGATTTTGCCGAGTTTCATATCTCAACCACCAGCAAAATCCCGGCAGGACATAAAGTTAAATTTATTTTGCATAGCGATTCAGGGAAAATCGAGTTTTCCTCGGTGCTAAAGAAAAGCTATGCCAGCGTTGAAGGTAAATGCCATAAGCTCGCGTTTACCCTGCCTGAATGTATCCAGGTGGTACAGCGTCGTCGCGATCCCCGATTTCGTCTTGGCCACGAGCACGACTTTTTCTGCCACGGTCGGCATAAAAATGGAGAAAACTATCTATTCGAAATCAAAGACATTTCAGATGGCGGTTGCGCTCTGATGACGAAAAGCCCCAATCTGAAATTTCTCAGCCATAACGCTACCCTTAAAAA
>OEPS010000008.1_pt1 | contig 95793 bp, 87 predicted proteins | sample 1539411 | NCBI WGS metagenome assembly OEPS01 (sample SAMN02671747, study PRJEB22543) | soil metagenome | biome: bacteria | place: China:Hunan Province, Lengshuijiang City | collected 2012-10-15 | depth 0.08m m
ATGAAAGTGTCATTAACTATCACTCGTTTTTTTAATGCAAAAATACGACTAATAAAGTGTCTGGGCATCGGTCTGGCCTGCATATTCACCTCTCAGGCCCAGGCTCTTCATTGTGAATTCACAGATCTTTTCACTGAGAACGTTTCAATTCCTGTTGTTGGTATTGGAATATCCACAGTCGGTGAAGATGTACCTGTAGGGAAAATTCTGTATAGTCAAGATTATACTACAATTTCCAGATACACAAATTATGCATGTACTGTAACCGTAGAAGATATTAGTAATGGCCCATATATGATGAACACCTATGCAACGGCGGAGGTTATGAGCACGCCTTCAGGGCCAGCAAATCGAGTTAATGGAAAGGATGTCTTTCCGACTAATGTTCCTGGAATAGGGGTGATTTTTTATACAAATGGTTCAAATTTTGACGTTAGCTCGTTTCCTAATACCTGGGAGCGCACTATGTCAGTAGGTTATGGAACTTTGACTCAGGGGTTAGGTCAATTAAGTGGAGTAAAGATAGAACTTATAAAAACAGGGCCAATTCCGGTCGGCACACAGCAAGTCCAGGGGGCTTCATTTCCTTCATTCCGGTTTTCATCCGGGTCTAACTCCCCTTTTGTAGTAAATCATGTTTTTGTTAATCTTAATTTCACAGGAACGACAACCGTACATACAAAAACATGCCAGCTGGCAACATCGAATATTGAGGTAAATCTCGGTAACCATGCGGTCAGCGATTTTACTGGCCCAGGTACCGTTACTGAATGGAAAGATTTTGATATTGTATTAAAAGATTGCCCGCCGTTCTATGGTTATAGCAGTTATAGATACATGGAAAGTCTCGACTATTTGAGCGGCTCAAATAGTGAAAACACTGTAGCAATTGGATTTAGAAGCGCTAACGGAGTTATTGAAGGTAACCCTGACCTGGCTAAGCTTGATAGTGGTATTGGTTCAGCTACTGGTGTCGGTATTGAATTATCACAAAGAAATATATCCGGCAGCATACCGCTGGATGGTTCCGGCGAGTTTAACCTACCTAATCTTCTGCAGGAAGATAACGCCACCTATACCATCCCGCTGAAAGCTCGCTATGTTCAGTCTGATACCAACGTCACGGCAGGGCCCGCGAACGGCTCCGTCGTTTTTACGATCACCTATCTGTGACCACGAGTTTATGAATAGACCGTCATTTTATATGCAAATGAATTGAGTGGCTGGCTTATTAAACGTTCAGCCTGCCTGACCGGTGGGCCGACAAGGGGGAAATATACGATGCCTCGCAGCATATTTTACAGGCATATTGCCGTAGCGATTTTCGCTTTTTCTATGATGTCTTCCGCTTTCGCGGATATCGTCATCACCGGAACCCGCTTCGTCTATCCGGAAAAAGAGCGCGAAGTAACGGTAAAAATTGATAATGTCGGAGATAAACCGGCTCTCGCGCAGGTCTGGATTGACGCCGGGGACCCTGACGCCACGCCGGAGACGGCCAAAGCGCCCTTTACGATTACTCCGCCGATTAACCGCATCAACGGCGGTAAAGGCCAGACGCTGCGCATGATATATACGGGAGAAAAGCTGCCCGGTGATAAAGAATCCTTATTCTGGCTTAACGTGCTGGAAATTCCGGCGACGAGAAAAGACAATAAAAACCAGCTGAAAATGGCAGTGCGTTCAAGAATTAAAATTTTTTACCGCCCGCAGGGATTAGCCGGCAGCGCCAATCAGGCTGGAAAGTCAGTCGTCTGGAGAAAGGTCAATGGTGGAATTGAAGGCTCAAATCCTACCCCCTACTTTGTCTCCCTGGCGAATATCACTGAGGATAAAGAAGGGAAAACCGTGGTTGCCAACGGGGGAATGATTGCACCGGGAGGGAAAAGCGTTTTTCCCATGAAGAAGCGCCTTACGACGATTTATCCGTCCTATATAAACGACGAGGGCGCTATAGTGCCCGTAGCGCAGCAGATTAATTAGTCCCTGATAAAGGGCTATTATTAGCTTGAGCCCAGAATCCCTCATGTTGACGATGTAGCTTGTATTGATGTCCGGTAACGACGAAGTTGAGGACTGCATACGCGGCTTTAGCAGATACAGGAAGGGATAAAGTCGCTGTGCGGCGAATAATCGAACGGAGTTCGATGGAGAGTCCGGTCGCAGAAAAGCAAAAACCCAGCCATAGGCTGGGTTCTCTGAATAAGTGGTGCCCGGACTCGGAATCGAACCAAGGACACGGGGATTTTCAATCCCCTGCTCTACCGACTGAGCTATCCGGGCAACGGGGCGCATTAAACCTGATTCACCGCACCTCGTCAACGAAATTTATTTTTTTCGCAGCAGACTGAGCAATCTATCACCACATTGAATCAAAAGCACGCATCTTCAGGCGAAAAATGCCGTCCAGGCCACTGAAATCGGCATGGCCAGCACCAGAGCAGGCAGCATATTTACCACGGCGAACATTTTAATTCCGCAGATGCGTAAACCGGTCGCGACCAGCAGCATTCCACCTACGGAGCTGAAATCCGCCATCATCACCGGCGTGGTTAAAGGCATTATCAGCGATGAGCAGGCCACCAGCGTCAGCTGGATAGCCAGCATCGGCACGCAAATAGCGGAGACGGCCAGCCCCAGGGTGCAGGCGAAAATGATGGCGGTGAAGAAGTCGAGAAACGCTTTGGCAATAAGGATGCTGGGGTCGCCGGTCATCCCTTCGCGCATTGCGCCGAAAATTCCGGTTCCGCTGGCGCAGAACAGCACAATAATCGCGACGTAGCTTTGAATATAAGATTCATGTACCGAGGCCTTTTTCTGGCCCTTTTTTGGTGAAAGCAGCTGCTGGAGTTTACTGACCAGCGTATTAATGCCTTTTTCCATGTTGCACACTTCGCCAAGCAGCGCGCCCACCAGCGTTGAAAGTACCATTACCGGCAGGTTAGCGCATTTGATCACCAGCAGAATGCCGATACCCAACGATGCCAGACCAAAAATAGAAGTCATTGATGTACGAATCCGTTCCGGCAATCTTTGACTTAAGAGTGCGCCGAGCAGGCCGCCCAAAAGGACCGCGCTGGCGTTAATAAATGGCCCTGTAACCAAAGCAAAACTCCTGTTAATTATCCCTAACGACTGCATTATTATGACGCCAAACAGGCTAAAAGGCTTGCGAATCCGTGGTATGGCTGCATAGGGAATTCATCTTGCGCTGTACATTTAAAGGTGACATGATTGCGCGAATTTTCTTCTCTCCTGAATGAGGCCGCCGGGATGACGACATCATCGCTACATAGCCGCTGCGAACAGATGCGCAGGCAGCCTCGTCTTGCTACCCTTACTTTGCCACTTCAGCCCGCCATGCGGTGAGCGTAACGCAGGCTCACTGCAGGACATCAGTAAGATCGGACGCGGTCTGCTTTTACTGATGTCTGGCGGTCGGAGCTGGGATCCAGCCAGACCCTGACATTTCGTTGGCCAGAGCCCATATGCCCTGGCCGAAGCCTTTTACTCTCCGGAAACGGGTATTCGCGCTCATGAAATCAATGCACATTGCCGCCAGCCGCGAGCTGGTATCCCGCCTGTCCACCCACCGTCGCGTGGTGGCCCTGGACAGTACTGATTTTACCGATGTGGCGGCAGTCGTCATTACCGTAGCGGACAGCCGCAGCGGCATCCTTGCGTTGCTGAAGCGCACGGGCTTCAATCTGCCGGTCTATCTGTTCAGTGAAGCTGACCCGCAAAAACCAGAAGGCGTGACGGCGATTGTTCGCGGCAAGGATCAGGAGTGGCTGGAGCTGGAAGCCGCCGCCTGCGCCTACGAAGAGAACCTGCTGCCGCCGTTCTTCGACACGCTGACCCAGTACGTCGAGATGGATAACAGCACTTTTGCGTGCCCCGGCCATCAGCACGGCGCGTTCTTCAGGAAGCATCCGGCGGGAAGGCAGTTCTTCGACTTCTTCGGCGAGAACGTCTTTCGCGCCGACATGTGCAACGCCGACGTTAAGCTTGGCGATTTGCTGATTCACGAAGGGTCAGCCAAACACGCGCAGAAGTTTGCGGCGAAGGTCTTCAATGCTGATAAAACCTATTTTGTTCTCAACGGCACTTCGGCGGCGAACAAAGTAGTGACCAACGCGCTGCTGACGCGGGGCGATCTGGTGCTGTTTGACCGCAACAACCATAAATCAAATCATCATGGTGCGCTGATTCAGGCGGGAGCGACGCCGGTTTATCTCGAAGCTTCGCGCAACCCGTTCGGTTTTATCGGCGGTATCGACGAACGCTGCTTTGATGAACAATACCTGCGCGATTTGCTTCGCGAGACCGCGCCGGACAAAGCCGATGCGCCGCGGCCGTTCCGCCTGGCGGTGATCCAGCTTGGCACCTATGACGGAACGATTTACAACGCCCGTCAGGTGGTCGATAAAATCGGCGGCCTGTGCGACTACATCCTGTTTGATTCCGCGTGGGTAGGCTACGAGCAGTTTATTCCGATGATGGCCGACTGTTCGCCGCTGTTGCTCGAGCTGACTCCGGAGGATCCGGGTATTTTTGTCACTCAGTCGGTGCATAAACAGCAGGCCGGTTTTTCGCAAACCTCGCAAATCCACAAGAAGGATGACCATATCCGTGGGCAGGCGCGTTTTTGCCCGCATAAGCGGTTGAATAACGCATTTATGCTCCATGCCTCGACCAGCCCGTTTTATCCGCTGTTCGCCGCGCTGGACGTCAACGCCAAAATTCACGAAGGGGAGAGCGGGCGCCGCCTGTGGGCGGAGTGCGTGGCGCTGGGTATCGAAGCGCGTAAAGCGATTATCGCCAACTGCAAAATGCTCCAGCCGTTTATTCCGCCCGTGGTGGCGGGGCGTCCGTGGCAGGATCATCCCACTGAAGCTATCGCCCGCGAGCGGCGTTTCTTTAGTTTTGAACCGGGCGCGAGCTGGCACGGCTTTGAAGGCTATGCCCGCGACCAGTATTTCGTTGACCCATGCAAGCTGCTGCTGACGACGTCAGGGATCGATGCGGAGAGCGGTGAGTATACCGATTTTGGCATTCCGGCGACCATCCTCGCCCATTATCTGCGCGAAAACGGTATCGTGCCGGAGAAGTGCGATCTGAACTCTATTCTGTTCCTGCTAACGCCCGCGGAGAACGCAGAGAAGCTGGCGCAGCTGGTGGCGATGCTTGCCCGGTTTGAGCAGCATATCGAATCTGATACGCCGCTGGCCGACGTTCTGCCGACCATCTTTAACAAGTATCCGGTGCGCTATCGGGATTACACCATTCGCGAGCTGTGTCAGGAAATGCATAACCTGTACGTCAGCTTTGACGTGAAGGATCTGCAAAAAGAGATGTTCCGCAAGAAGAGCTTCCCGCGTGCGGTAATGAACCCGCAGGACGCTAACCGCGAGTTTATCCGCGGCAACGTTGAGCTGGTGCGCTTAAGCGAAGCCGAAGGGCGGATTGCTGCAGAAGGCGCGCTGCCGTATCCACCAGGCGTGCTGTGCGTCGTGCCGGGCGAGATCTGGGGCGGGGCGGTGCTGCGCTATTTCCTGGCGCTGGAGGAGGGGGTCAATATGCTACCGGGCTTCTCGCCGGAGCTGCAGGGGGTCTACAGTGAAACGGACTCTGATGGTATCAAGCGGCTATACGGCTACGTGCTGAAAGCATAAAAAAATGCGCCCCGTTAATAACCCGGGGCGCCTCGTTGCGCGGCAAATTCCGTTTATTAATGGGCGATGGTTTGCGTACCCGCAGGTACGCGGACATGCTTGTACTTAAACAGCGCAATGAAGGCAAAAGCCAGAACCAGCGAATAGCCCGCGAAAATCAGCCACACGGATTGCCAGTCGGTAACCCCTTCGACGGTAAAGTGCTCGACCACTTTGCCGCTCACCATTCCGCCAAGAATGCAGCCAAAACCGTTGGTCATCATCAGGAACATTCCCTGAGCGCTGGCGCGAATTTCCGGACGCACCTCTTTTTCTACAAACACGGAACCAGAGATGTTAAAGAAGTCGAAGGCGCAGCCGTAAACAATCATCGACAGTACCAGCAGGATGGTGCCGAACGGCGTCGGATCGCCGTAGGCGAACAAGCCGAAGCGTAGCATCCACGCTACGATACTGATGAGCATCACGTTCTTAATACCGTAGCGGCTGAGGAAGAACGGAATGGTCAGAATAAACAGCGTTTCTGAGATTTGTGAAATCGACATCATCACCGAGGCGTGCTGCACGATAAAGCTGCTGGCGAACAACGGATCTTTATCAAAGCTGTGCAGGAAGGTGTTGCCAAACATATTGGTGATTTGCAGCTCGGCGCCCAGCATCATTGAGAAAATAAAGAAGATCGCCATGCGCTTGTTTTTAAACAGCGCGAAGGCATCAAGGCCCAGCATGGTGGTCCAGCTCTGGTTTTTCTGCTGATTAGCCACCGGAATATGCGGCAGCGTCAGGGTGAAGAGGACCAGCAGCACGGAGAGCGCCGCGCCGATATAAAGCTGCATATGGCTCAGTTCGAAACCGGAGAAGCTAACGCCCCACATGGCGAGGATAAAACCAATGGTGCCCCAGATACGAATCGGCGGGAAATCGGTCACGATATCCATGCCCGCAGACTGCAGGCGGTAGTACGAAATGGTGTTAATCAGCCCCAGGGTTGGCATATAGGCCAGCGAATTGAGCAGGATGACGAGGAACATCTCACCCGGCGTGGTGACCTGGGCGGCGAGCCACAGCGTCAGCGCGCCGACCACGTGGCAAATGGCATAAACCCATTTGGCGCTGATCCATTTATCGGCAACGATACCGAGCAGCGTTGGCATAAACACCGCAGCGATACCGAGCGAACTATAGACCGCCCCGATCGCCGCACCGTCAAATTTGAGGGTAACGAACATATATGAGCCGAGTGTGGTCAGCCAGCTTCCCCAGAGGCAGAACTGCAGGAAAGAGAGTATTTTGAGCTGCAGCTTAAGATTCATGTTTTGATCCTCACGGATATAGAATTGTTTTGTGTTTTAAATAACATTTTCGCCGTTATTTTGGTTGAATTCTATCATTTATGCGATGGATGCTTTTGTTAACTGCCGCAGAAAATCGCAAAAGAGTTGCGCAACAATAGCGGGTATATACCCAAAAATAATTCGAGTTGCTGAAAGGCTGCCAGGGAGTGAGTCCCCAGGCCAGGACATAAGCAACTTGAAGTATGACGGGTATAGCAGAAGAGAAACGCCCCTGGAGCGACAGGGGCGTTTGAAATTACTTGCGGCGGTAGCCTTTTTGCGCGGTGTTTACTTTGTACAGGTAACGGCGCGATTCGGCCGATGGGTGACGGCTGGTAATGGTTTGATAAACGTCGCCCGGCGTCATGTTGTTGATGATATTCGCCGCCTGGACTTTATCGCTGGAGAAGACCCGCAGCACGCTGCCCGCGCCGCCGTTATAGGCGGTAATCACCGCATAGCGACGCGAGGTAGGGTTAGTGATACCGGCGAGGTAGACGTTGTTCAGCATCGCCAGATAGGCGGTACCGGTGTCGATATTATTGACCGGATCGAACAGGTAGCTGCGGCTTGGCAGGCCCGATTTCCCCTGTGAGCGGAACACATCTTTCCCGGCGCTGTGCTGCACAACCTGCATTAGCCCAAGAGCATCGGCATGGCTGACCGCATAGGGGTTGAAGGACGATTCGGTTTGCATAATCGCCAGGATCAGCGATTCATCAACACCATATTTGCGCGACGCCTGACGCACCATGCCAATATATTTATGCGCACGTTTGTCGAGATGGTTCGGCACCAGGTTGATGGTGATGCTGTAGATCATCCGCGGGCCGTTGCTGCGGCTTTTCAGGCGGGTTTGCAGCAGATAATCGGCAAAACGTGAGGCTCGCCACTCCCAGCGAATCGACTCGCCGGTGTTATCCACCACCTGGCCATAAAGGAACGGCTCTTTTGAAATCTGAATATCATCGACATCGGAATAGAGGTCGATAGAGTTAGGATCGTCGCCCATTAGCAGGGTTTTAACGATCGCCTGACGCAGACGTCCTGCCGGATCGGTCCCGGCGATAGTTTCAACGGTGATGGTACCGGCATCAAAGTTGATGTGGCTGCGGGTTTGATACTGGTCAGTGTATTTTACGTAATCTTTCGGCCCGGCGAGCAGAACTTCGTTATAACCCCAAATATTCTCGACGTTATGGGCGAACTGGCCCATCAGAATGTCAAAGCCGTTAGTGTCCTTCACCCACGCCTCGTTATACTCGGCGCCTTTTTTGGTTGGGCTGGAACACGAAACGAGCAAGGGCGCAATCAGCGCTAGCGCTAAGTATTTTTTCATCATTCCGGGAGTGCGTGTTGTGTTTGTGGTGGTAAAGGGCCGTCAGGCCCTTACTGTTTTTCTGGCGGCGTATAGCCTTCGATGTGTACGTCTTTACCTTCAAACAGGAACTGAACCATCTCCTGCTCCAGCAGTTTGCGGTGCTCGGGGTTCATCATGCTGAGTTTTTTCTCGTTAATTAGCATCGTCTGCTTATGCTGCCACTGGGCCCAGGCTTCTTTGGAGATTTCGTTATAGATACGTTTGCCCAGCTCGCCCGGGTACAGCTGAAAGTCCTGGCCGTCGGCTTCACGCTGCAGGAAAGTACAAAAAATCGTTCTACTCATTCTTAATCCTCTTTAATCGCCAGAAGGCTAAACCGGTGCTCCGGCTTTTAGCTGTTGCAACAAGCGCTCCACGGGGGCCGCCAGACCGACGGACGGCGGCTGCGCTAAGTTATACCAGAGTGCGCCCCCTTCATCCATGCATGCGCCGGATGAGTGCACTGTAAGCCACATCGGCACAATATCCAGATGGAAATGGCTGAAAGTGTGGCGGAACGCGGTTAATTGCGTCAGATTATCGGCCTTAATCTGACGCTGTGCCAGCCACTCTCGCAGCGTATCCTCATCTTCAAACTGCGGGAAGCAGAATAATCCACCCCATAATCCCACCGGCGGACGTTGGGAGAGAAACACCTCGTCGCCGTGCTGCATCAGCAGGAAATAGCCGGTACGCTCGGGGATTGTCTGTTTCGGCTTTTTGCCCGGATATTGAGTCCATGAATCATTGGCGTAGGCCACGCAGCCGTTATTCAGCGGACAAAGCTCGCATTTTGGTTTCGAGCGGGTGCAAACCATGGCGCCGAGGTCCATCATGGCCTGGTTGAAACGCTCGACTCCTTTAGCCGGTGTGACCTTTTCGCTGATATCCCAAAGGCGCTTTTCCACCTCTTTCTTTCCCGGCCAGCCGCTGACAGCATAGCAGCGCGCGAGCACGCGTTTCACGTTACCGTCGAGAATCGGATAATGCTGACCAAGAGAAAGGGACAAAATCGCGCCGGCGGTGGAGCGGCCCACGCCCGGCAGGGCGGCGACTTCATCAAAGGTCTGCGGGAATATTCCGCCGTGCAGGGTGGCTACCTGCTGCGCCGCTTTATGTAAATTGCGCGCGCGGGCGTAGTAGCCCAGACCGGTCCACAGATGCAGAACTTCATCAAGAGGGGCGTCAGCCAGGTCGGTAATCGTTGGGAAACGCGCCATAAAGCGTTCAAAATAGGGAATGACCGTGGTCACCTGCGTTTGTTGCAACATCACCTCGGAGAGCCATACTTTGTAGGGCGTCTTGGCGATTTGCCAGGGCAGGGTTTTACGCCCGTATTTGTCGTACCAGTCCAGCACCTGGGCTGAAAATTGCGCGGCGAGAAAAGTCAAAGCTATGGCTCCGGGAAAGCGATTAGAAGGTGGCAGATTGCAGCACAAGGGCGAGAGGCTGTAAACCCTTGCATCCGCCGGGTAACTTTGGATAATGCCCGTTTTCCGAACACATCTCACAAGCAGACTTAACTTTTATGAAAAACGACGTCATATCTCCGGAATTCGATGAAAACGGCCGCCCGCTGCGCCGTATTCGCAGCTTCGTCCGTCGTCAGGGCCGCCTGACCAAGGGTCAGCAGCACGCGCTGGACACTATTTGGCCGGTGATGGGCGTTGAATTCAACGATGCGCCGCTTGATTTTACCGCGCTGTTTGGCCGTGAAGCGCCGGTTACGCTGGAGATTGGTTTTGGGATGGGGGCGTCGCTGGTGGCGATGGCGAAAGAGAAGCCGCAGCAGAATTTCCTCGGTATTGAAGTGCACTCTCCGGGCGTCGGCGCTTGCCTGGCGTCTGCTGAAGAAGAGGGCGTGCAAAACCTGCGCGTCATGTGCCACGATGCGGTGGAAGTGCTGCATACGATGATCCCGGATAACTCCCTTAACATGGTGCAGCTGTTTTTCCCTGACCCGTGGCACAAAGCGCGTCATAATAAGCGCCGTATCGTTCAGCCGCCTTTCGCCGAGCTGGTAAAAAGCAAGCTGAAGCTGGGCGGCGTCTTCCACATGGCGACCGACTGGGAGCCATACGCCGAGCATATGCTGGAGGTGATGTCTTCGCTGGAAGGGTATCGCAACCGCTCTGAAAGCAACGACTATGTGCCGCGCCCGGAATCGCGCCCGGTAACCAAATTTGAACAACGTGGCCACCGTCTTGGCCACGGCGTATGGGACTTAATGTTCGAGAGGGTGAAATAATGGCAACGAATCGTAGCCGTCGTCTGCGTAAAAAAATGCATATCGACGAGTTTCAGGAAGTGGGATTTTCCGTCGCGTGGCGTTTCGCGGAAGGAACCAGTGAAGAGCAGATTGACCAGACCGTTAACGATCTGATTGATGAAGTGATCGAACCTAATAAGCTGGCCTTTGACGGCAGCGGCTACCTCTCCTGGGAAGGTCTGATCTGCCTGCAGGAAATCGGTAAATGCACCGAGGAGCACCAGGCCATCGTGCGTAAATGGCTCGAAGCGCGCGGGCTTGCCGATGTACGCACCAGCGAACTTTTTGATATCTGGTGGGACTAAGTTTGACAAGGGTCGGCAACTGCCGGCCCGTTTTGTCTGAAGGGAGTTAAATGATGCGCAAAACGCTGCTGGCGGTGGCGCTTTCCGTTACCGCTTTGTCCGCCCATGCGGACTACCAGTGTAGCGTCACCCCGCGTGACGATGTGATTCTCAGCCCGCAGCAGGTGCAGGTAAAAGGCGAAAACGGCGATCTGGTGATTAAACCGGATGGCAACCTGACCTACAACGGTAAAGCCTATGCGCTGAACGCCGCACAGCGCGAACAGGCGCAGGATTACCAGGCCGGTCTGCGCAGCAGTCTGCCGTGGATTGATGACGGCGCGCGCTCGCGAGTCGAAAAAGGCCGTAAGGCGCTGGATAAAATCATCACCGAACAGGTTGGGGCCAGCAGCAGTATGCATAGCCGCCTGACCAAACTTGATGCGCAGCTGAAAGCGCAAATGGGCCGCATTATTGAACATCGCAACGATGGGCTGACCTTCCACTATAAAGCTATCGATCAGGTGCGCGCCGACGGCCAGCAGCTGGTAAACCAGGCGATGGGCGGTATTCTGCAGGATAGCATCAACGAGATGGGCGCGAAGGCGGTGCTAAAAGGCGGCGGTAACCCGCTGCAGGGGATCCTCGGCAGCCTTGGCGGTCTGCAAACCGCCATTCAGGACGAATGGAAAAATCAGGAGGCGGATTTCCAGCAGTTTGGGAAGGATGTCTGCAACCGCGTGGTTTCCCTTGAGGAGAGCCGTAAAGCGCTGGTGGGGTCGTTAAAGTAAGTTTTAATTCGCTACCTGCGGGCGCAGGTAGCGATTATGGTCAGTCGGTCACATCAGCCCCAGCAGCTGCGGAATAAACAGCGAGATCTGCGGGATATAAACAATCATCATCAGCGCTATCAGCAGAGCGGCGTAGAACGGCAGCAGCGGTTTGATGAGCTGCTGAATTTTAACGCCGGAAATTGAGCAACCAACGAACAGCGCGCTACCCACCGGCGGCGTCAGCAGACCAATGCACAGGTTGGCGACCATCATGATGCCAAAATGCACCGGGTCCATGCCTAAATCCTGAGCGATTGGCAGGAATATCGGCGTGAAAATCAGCACCGCTGGGGTCATATCCATAAAGATGCCGACGATTAGCAGCACGATATTAATCAGCAGCAGGATCACTACCGGGTTTTCAGAAACGCCCATCAGCGTATCGCTAATCATGTAAGGAATATCGGCGTTGGTCATCGCCCACGACATCCCGACGGAAAAACCGATCAGCAGCAGCACGATAGAGGTCATCACCACTGATTCAAGGATCAGCTTCGGCAGATCGCGCCATTTCACTTCCCGATAAATCAGCACCGACAGGATAAAGGTATAGACCACGGCAATAGCGGAAGCTTCGGTAGCGGTGAAAATACCGCCGAGGATCCCGCCCATGACGATAATGACCAGCAGCAGGCTGGGCAGGGCGTCAAAAAACGCTTTTGCCGCCTGGGCGCAGGTCGGACGTTCAGAAACCGGGTAGCCGCGACGCTTAGCGATGATAGCGCAGACCACCATAATGGCCAGGCCCATCAGGATGCCCGGCAGATAACCGGCCATAAACAGCGAGGCTACCGACACGCCGCCTGCCGTCAGGGAAAAGACGATAAGCACGTTTGACGGCGGGATGAGCAGGCCCGTGATGCACGACGAGACGTTAACCGCCGTAGAGAATGCCGGATCGTAGCCTTTTTTTGTCTGAATGGGGTTAAGCGTTCCGCCTACCGCCGCCGCCGCCGCCACCGCCGAACCTGAAATCGAGCCGAACATCATGTTGGCCAGCACGTTGACGTGGCCCAGAGAGCCCGGAACGCGTCCGACCATCACCTGTGCCAGATTGATCAAGCGTATGGCAATCCCGCCGCTGTTCATCAGGGTACCGGCAAAGATAAAGAATGGAATAGCCAGCAGGGCGAAGTTATCTAGCCCGTTCGCCAGGCGCTGAGAAACGGTAATCACCGCGATATCCCAGGGGAACATCAGCAGCATCGAACCAACGGTAGCGATCCCAATGGAGAAGGAGATAGGTACGCCAATAAAAACCAGAATAAAGAAAGAGCCAAATAGCATCAGTGCAATATAGCTTTCCATTAGTTTGCCCCCGCTTCAGATTGCTTCATGTTTTGCAGTCCGTTACTGATAAAACACAGCGCGTAAAACATCATAATGATGCCGGTTAGCGGCAGGATCAGATACACGTAGCCCATGGGGATCTGCATCGCCGCCGAGACCTGGGCCGTTGACAGCGTTTTTTCAATCAGCTTCACGCCGCCGGTAACAATCACTGAACCGGCAAAAATAAAGATCAGCAGATTAATGATGACGCTGAGAAGCGCCTGTCTGCGAGGAGGAAGCGTCATCGCGAGTAAATCGATAGCCAGATGGCGCTGAGCGCCAACGGTGTAGGCCGCACCCAGCAGACCGACCCAGATCATTAAAAAGCGCGCCAGCTCGTCGGTCAGAGTGCTTGGCTGGTTTAGCACGTAGCGGCTGAATACCTGCCAGACGACGCAGACAACCAGCGCGACCATAACGGCGACAGAGAATGCGGCGATCGTGCGGTCCACCGCCAGCTTTATGCGGTTAAGTATCATCATTGATTTCCCGGTGAAAGCGGGCCAGCGGCTGGCCCGCTAAGTGTTATTCAGCAGCAGCTTCAAACTTGGCCAGCAGGGCGGCCTGTTTCGGATCTTTTTTGAAGTCATCAAACAGGGGCTGTACGGCGGCGCGGAACGGCGCTTTATCAACTTTGACAATTTCGCCGCCCAGGGCTTTTGCCTGCTCCCGGGTATCGGCGTCGATCTTGTCCCACAGTTTTTGCTGGTACACTTCTGAGGCTTTAGCCGCTCTGGTCAGGATTTGCTGCTGTTCCGGCGTAAGTTTGTCCCAGGTTTTACTGGAGATAACGAGGAAGTCCGGAATTGAGGCGTGTTCATCTTCAGAGAAAACTTTAGCGATTTCGATATGGCGAGTTTGAACCCAGGAGGGGACGTTATTTTCTGCGCCGTCCACCACGCCCTGCTGCATGGCGGTATAGACTTCACCAAATGAAATTGGCGTTGGCGAACCGCCCATTAATTCGATCATCTTTAAGGTGGTTGGGCTGGCCTGAACGCGGATCTTCAGTCCTTTTAAATCTTCCGGTTTAGTAATTGGCTTTTTGGCGTAAAAACTTCGGGTACCGGCAACGTAAGCGGAAAACGCAAAGAATCCTTTATCTTTGGTCGACTCCATTATTTCTTTGCCCACTTCACCGAAAACGACTTTATTGAAGTGATTCTGATCGTTAAATAAGAACGGTAGATTATATATTGCGTAGACGTTATCGAATGATTCCAGATCGCTGGCAGAACCTTTCGTCATATCAAGGGCACCGTTTTGTAATAACTCCATGGTTTCACGCGCGCTGCCCATTTGGCTGCTGGGATAAATACGAATTTTCATATTACCATTGGAGAGTTGGTTAACCTCTTTCGACATCTCCTCAAACGCCTGATGAACCACGTGGCTACGTTCAAGGTTATGTGCCAGTTTTAACGTAACTTTTTCAGCAGCGCTGGCGCCAGCAGAGAGGAGGGCAAGCAAAGATACACACACCAGAGAACGAGAAAAAGAGACTTTTTTCATGAGTCGGCTCCATGCACTTAGGTTAATTGGTCAATATCTAAAGAGTCATTCTTTGTTTCTGTATGACATATTATCCTGGTTGTCAGACATCTTTAAGCTGTCTGACTCACACTTTTTCCCAATGAAGTGATGAAATGCGTATTTTTGTGCGTTGGATTATATTTATTCTCAATAAATGAATTTGAATTTATCTTTATTGACAATACTGGAATGAAATTGCTCGGAAATAACGGTGTCAATATATCGGTAAAATCGAACAATTAATTATCCCGTTAGATAAATAACGGGATAAGCGTGAAGATATTTATTCGCTAAGGAAGAGTTCGAGAAGCGAATTTAAAAAGAGCTTACCATGATCGGTAATTTGCCAGCAGCGGGCATCTTCCGTCAGGTAGCCCTGGGCAATGGCCGCATCGATTTGCGGGCGGATAGTATCTTCATCAAGCCCGGTATAGCGGCTGAATTCATCACGCGGCGCCGCTTCCAGAAGCCGGAAACGGTTCATAAAGAATTCAAATGGTTTATCCGCCTCTTCCACATCATGCTGGCGCTCAAGATAACGGCCTTCCATATAGCCGCGCGGATGACGGGTTTTCGCCGTTCGCAGAATGCGCCCATCCGGGAACGTTACTTTACCATGCGCGCCGCAGCCAATGCCCAGGTAGTCGCCAAAGCGCCAGTAGTTGAGGTTATGCTGGCACTGATAGCCCGCTTTTGCGTAGGCGGAGGTTTCATACTGCTGATAGCCCGCTGCGCTGAGCAGACGATGCCCCTGTTCATAAATATCCCACAGCGCGTCGTCATCCGGGAGGACCGGCGGACGCGAGCCAAACAGGGTGTTTGGCTCAATGGTCAGCTGATACCAGGAGAGATGGGGAGGGTTGAGTGCTATCGCCTGACGCAGGTCGTCCAGCGCCTCTTCCAGCGACTGATCCGGCAGGCCGTGCATCAAATCGAGGTTAAAGCTGCGCAGCCCCAGCGAGCTTGCCAGATTGGCCGCGCGTTTAGCCTCCTGTGGCCCGTGAATGCGGCCCAGACGCTGCAGCTTTGGTTCGCTAAAGCTCTGGACGCCGATGGAGATGCGATTAATACCTGCGCGCTGATACTCCACGAAGCGATCTGCTTCTACGGTGCCAGGATTGGCCTCCATGGTGATTTCAGCATCGGCCGCCAGCGGAAGTGATTCGCGCACGCCGTCGAGCAGGGTTTGCATTGCCGGACCGGAGAGCAGGCTCGGCGTTCCGCCGCCAATGAAAATAGTCCCGATTTCACGTCCCTGCGCATAATGAGCATCGGCTCGCAGATCGTTCAGCAGATGCTGGACGTAGTCGTCATGCGGCACTTCGCCTTTCAACGCATGCGAATTGAAATCGCAGTACGGGCATTTCTGCACGCACCACGGGATGTGAATATAGAGGCTCAGGGGCGGCAAATTAGCCATTACGTAAGGCTTCCAGTAACAGTTTCAGCGCGCGTCCACGGTGGGAAATAGCGCTCTTTTCTTCACGGCTCAGCTCCGCTGCGGTTTTACCTTCCGTCGGAACAAAGAAAATCGGATCGTAGCCAAAGCCGCCGCTGCCTGCGGCTTCGCGAGCGATGACGCCCGGCCAGCTACCGTGGCAAACCAGCGGGGTCGGATCTTCTGCGTGGCGCAGATAAACCAGTACGCAGTGAAATTGCGCCTGACGCTTATCGTCCGGCACGTCCTGCAGGGCATCAAGCAGCTTTTCCAGATTACGCTGGTCGGTTGCGCCTTCACCGGAATAGCGGGCGGAATAGATGCCAGGCGCGCCGCCTAACGCATCGACGGCCAGCCCGGAGTCATCGGCGATGGCCGGAAGTCCGGTGATCTGCGCGGCATGGCGGGCTTTCAAAATGGCGTTTTCAATAAACGTCAGACCAGTTTCCTCTGCGGAATCGACACCGAGTTCGGTCTGGGCCACGATATCGAGGCCAAAATCAGCCAGCAGCGAGGCCAGCTCGCGCACTTTTCCGGGGTTGCCGGTAGCGAGAACAACTTTTTGCATGAAGGATCCTGTTTACTCTGTCAGCGCGGCGACCCCGTCCGGGATCTGCTGCGGATGAATGATTTTTATCTGTTTGTGGCGGCCCAGCTCGCCTTTCTCAATCAGCACCTGGCTTTTTGCTACGCGAAACTGTTTGGCGAGGAATTTTACCAGATGGGCGTTGGCCTGGCCGTCAACGGGTGGCGCGGTAATGGCGACTTTAAGCTCGTCGCCATGTAAACCAACGATGCTGTCGCGGCTGGCCTTAGGCTGAATATACAGCCGTAAAACCAGCCCATCAGCGCAGGTTTCGACGGCACTCATAGCGCCATCCACAGCCCCGGAAGCAGAACGTTGCCGGTAGCCTGCAACAGTTCGGCGATCCCCATATTGATAACGTACAGTAGCAGAACCAGCACCATCGGCGAGAAATCAATTCCGCCCATTGATGGCAGCAATCTGCGGATCGGACGCAGCAGCGGGTCGGCCAGCTGCATCAGAACGTATTCCACCGGGCTGCGGCCCTGGCTTACCCAGCTCATGATTGCCATGAGCAGGAGGACCCAGAAGATCAGCGAACCGACGGTTTTAATGAGGATCAGCAGCGCGGAGATCCAGATAATCGGCTGGAAAGTCACCACCATGAACAGCACGATAGCTTTCACGACGCAAAGAATAAATGCCACCAGCAGGGAAGCGCTGTCGAGCGGCCCCATCGCCGGGATAATACGGCGCAGCGGCCCGACAACAGGCTGCGTAGCCTTGACCACGAACTGCGAAAATGGGTTATAAAAGTCGCAGCGCGCCCACTGCATCCAGACGCGTAACAACACGACCATTGTGTAAAGCTCAATGACCGTTGAGAGCAGGAAAGTCAACGTCTTCATGGCGTTCCTCAGATTCCTTATTTTTTGCTGTAGTCGCGCGCGCCGAAAATTGCGGTTCCGATGCGCACCATAGTGCTTCCCGCCGCGATGGCGGCTTCCATATCATCCGACATTCCCAGCGACAACGTGTCGACCGAAGGGTAGTGCGTTTTTAGTCGCGCAAATGCTACCGCCATTTGTTGGGCGACGGCAAACTGCCTTACATATTCTGACTCTGGAGCCGGGATAGCCATCAATCCACGTAGCTGCAGGCCCGGCAGTTCAGCGATTTCCGCCGCCAGCGCGTCCAGTTCATCAACCGGAATGCCCGACTTACTTTGCTCATCGCTAATGTTGATTTGGATCAACACGTTGAGCGGCGGCATTTGCGCTGGCCGCTGTTCGCTAAGGCGCAAGGCGATTTTCAGACGATCGACGGTGTGGCACCAGTCAAAATGCTCGGCCACCAGACGGCTTTTGTTGGACTGTAGCGGGCCAATAAAGTGCCATTGTAGCCCGGTTGCGCCTTTTTCCTGAAAGTAGCGGATTTTCTCCACCCCTTCCTGAACATAGTTTTCGCCAAACGCGACCTGACCTGCGGCCATCGCTTCTTCGATAGCGCTCGCAGGTTTCGTTTTACTGACTGCAAGCAACGTAACTTCTTCTGGAGCACGGCCGCAGCGTACGGCTGCGGCTGAGATTTTGTCCCGGACCTGTGCCAGGTTATGCGCAATATCGTTCATATACCGAGGATGAGTTATGGAACTGGAAGAAATAGTGGCCCTTAGTGTAAAGCATAACGTCTCCGATCTACACCTGTGCAATGCTTCAGCGCCGCGCTGGCGTCGCCAGGGCAAGCTGGAGCCTGCGCCTTTTACCTCCCCTGATATCAGCAAAATACTCCATGACTGGCTCAACGCCGAGCAGCTCGCGCAGTGGCAGGCCAGCGGGCAGGTCGATTTCGCTTTAGCGCCGGCTGGCGGGCCGCGCCTTCGCGCCAGCGCATTTGCCCACAGCCGCGGCCTGTCGCTGGCGCTGCGTCTGCTGGCGGAAACCTGCCCGCAGCTGGAGGCGCTCGGTGTACCAGCCGCCTTAAGCGAACTGCTCAATGAGGAGAACGGGCTTATTCTCGTCACGGGTGCAACCGGTAGCGGTAAATCAACTACTCTGGCGGCGATGGTGGGCTATCTGAATCAGCGTCTTAATGGTCATATCCTGACGCTGGAAGATCCGGTTGAGTTTATTCACCATAGCGAGCGTTGCCTGATTCAGCAGCGGGAAATCGGTCGCCACTGCCCCTCTTATGCCGCTGCTTTACGCGCTGCGCTGCGTCAGGATCCGGATGTCATCCTGTTAGGAGAGCTACGGGATAGCGAAACGATCCGTCTGGCATTAACGGCTGCGGAAACCGGACATCTGGTAATGGCGACATTACACACGCGCGGCGCGGCGCAGGCGGTGGAAAGGCTGGTGGATGTCTTTCCGGCACAGGAAAAAGAGCAGGTTCGCAGCCAGCTGGCGGGAAGCTTATGCGCGGTACTGGCACAAAAACTGTATCCAGATGCAACGGGCGGAAGAGTTGCGCTATACGAGCTTTTAGTTAATACCCCGGCAGTGGCGAATTTGATCCGGGAAGGAAAAACTCATCAGTTGCCAGGCGTAATACAAACCGGGCAGCTATCTGGTATGCAAACATTTACGCAAAGCTTTCAGCAACGTACGGCTGCGGGTCTTTTATAGCTGTATTTTTTATATTCAGACGTCTTACCAATGGCTTGTTATAATAATGTTTTATTAATGTTTGGTATCATTATTTAATATTACAAATAAGCACATGAAATTAAACCGAGCAATGTATTCTATGAAAAACGAATTGACATAAACCTCCCATATCCAGGAAAAAAGTTTGATAATCTTTTGACTCTCTTAAGGCATTCGATTTATGCTGTTTACAGGGATAGGAAAATTCCCAATGAATATTGTATCAAAGTGTAAATTTAGTTTGTATATATATAAATATGCACGCGATCGTATTCTTGTTAATTCATTTAACCGCTATGAAGGCGGGAGTCAACTAAGGAGAGTTTTAAGTGATTAATTTATCTGAGGATTCAGTTCTTTCTCATCAGGTTACTTTTATTACTCACCCCTCTATTCAAAGCAAAGCATTTGCCACGTGGCTGGCTGACAGGTTATCCGTGTCGGTGGTCCTGCAAAATATTAACAAACCTCTCGCGCAACGTCTTGTGAAAGATTCTGTAATATTATTTGATATTGCAGTTTCAAATAAAAAGTTGAATAGCGTGTGGCGTGATATTATTCGCCTGCAGGTAGATAATCCGCGTTTGCTGATTATAAATAGCGCGCAAAAGTATGAACTCTACGAAATGGCTCAGTGGCCGGCGCTTTATGGCGTTTTCCGTCACGACGATGATGAATCGCGCTTAATTGAGGGCGTTAAAGCTGTGCTGAACGGCGAGCAGACGGCTGAATTGAGCGTGATGCACCCGGCTATGTATTCGGCCAGTCAGGTATCATCACCCGCGGAAAACTCGCCGCTGACCGAGCGCGAATGTGAAATTCTTAATGAACTTCGCTGTGGCGCGACCAATATGGATATCGCTCGCGCGCTGTTTATCAGTGAGAACACGGTGCGTACCCATCTGTATAACGTGTTCCGTAAGCTAAGCGTTAAGAATCGTACTCAGGCGGTCAGCTGGGCGAATGAGCATCTGCGCCACTAAAGAGTAAAACATGATGATGGCGCCTGCCGTCGTTGTATGGCGCCATCATTGAGGTTCAGTAACCCTGCTCGAAATAGCTTTCCAGAATAATGACAGCTGAAGCTGAATCAACGCTGCCTTTATTCAGCGCGCGGAATCCGCCGTGTTCGAATAACCCGGCCCTGGCTTCAACCGTGCTCAGGCGTTCATCGTGCAGAACGATCTGCACGCCAAAACGGCCATGGATTTTATTCGCGAAATTACGCGCCCGCGCGGTTAGCGGTTGTTCCGTACCGTCCATATTAAGCGGCAGGCCGACAATTACCGCTTCAGGCTGCCACTCTTTGAGTAGTTTCTCGATAACGTTCCAGTCGGGCTTACCGTCCTGCGCTTTAAGCGCGGTGAGAGGACGGGCGGTACCGGTGATGCGTTGCCCAACGGCGACGCCAATACTTTTGGTACCGAAATCAAAGCCTAAAAAAGTGCCGCTCATTATGCATGCCCCGCTTCGGCCGGCATGGTCACAATATCGATACCAATGAGCTTCGCGGCATCGCGCCAGCGGTCGGCTATCGGCGTGCTGAACAAGATATTCTGGTCGGCAGGCGCGGTGAGCCAGGCGTTATCCAGTATTTCTTGCTCCAGCTGGCCTTTTTCCCATGAGGCGTAGCCCAGGGCAACCAGTACGTTGGCCGGCTGCTTATCCGTACCCAGCGTTTCCAGAACGTCACGGGAGGTTGTAATCACCGTATTGTCGGAAATACGAATACTGGAAGAAAAGTCAGACGGCGGCGAATGCAGTATAAAACCCCGGTCCTCGGCCAGCGGGCCGCCAACCATCACCGGTTTATCCAGGCGGATCTCGGGATTGCGCGGCTCAGGCGTGATTTTTAACTTCTCCAGAATCCCTTCAACCTGCAGATTTTCCATCGGCTTATTGATAATGATGCCCATGGCGCCGTCGTCATTATACTCGCAGATATAGACGACCGAGCGGCGGAACATCGGATCCTGGAGAGCAGGCATGGCAATTAGAAAGTGATGCTGTAAATTCATTGTCAGAGGTTCTGTTCCTGGTTCAAAAAAGCAGCACCCAGTATGCGGGTAAAGCAAGAGAGTGTCGATTCACTTTAGCTTGCAGGCAGCAGGGGCGCAGCCTGTCTGAATCCGAAAGTGAATTTTCTGAGCTCGCTGCAGGCTACAGGTGTTTAAACCCGTAGCCTGATGAGCGCTTTATTTATTGAGGCGCTTCTCGATGGCGTCCATCAGCATCCCGGTGATGGAAATCGGGAAGGCGGCTTCGATTTCACGAACGCAGGTTGGGCTGGTGACGTTTATTTCCGTCAGACGATCGCCGATGATATCCAGCCCGACGAAGATTAAGCCTTTGGCCTTCAGGGTCGGGCCAACCCGGCGAGCGATGGCCCAGTCGCTTTCGGTCAGCGGACGCGCTTCGCCGCGACCGCCGGCCGCAAGGTTACCGCGGGTTTCACCGCCCTGCGGGATACGGGCCAGGCAGTAAGGAACCGGCTCGCCGTCCACCACCAGCACGCGCTTATCACCGTCTTTAATGGCGGGCAGATAGTTCTGTGCCATACAGTAGCGGCTACCCAGCTCGGTCAGGGTCTCGGTAATCACGCCGAGGTTCGGGTCACCTTCCTTAACGCGGAAAATTGACGCGCCACCCATACCGTCCAGCGGTTTGAGGATGATATCGCCATGTTTTTCCCAGAAGGTTTTCAGCTGGGCTTTGTTGCGGGTAACCAGCGTCTCCGGAGTCAGATCGGAGAACCAGGCGGTAAACAGCTTTTCGTTACAATCGCGCAGGCTCTGCGGTTTGTTGACGATAAGCGTGCCTTTCTCTTCGGCGCGCTCAAGGATGTAGGTCGCGTAGATAAACTCGGTATCGAATGGCGGATCCTTGCGCATCAAAATAACGTCGAGGTCCGCCAGCGGCAGATCCTGCTCGCCGGTGAATTCGTACCATTTGTCGTAGTTCTGCTCGACGCTCAGCTTACGCGTATGGGCGCGGGCTTCACCGTTGATTAAGTACAGATCGTTCATCTCCATGTAATGGAGTTCATAGCCGCGACGCTGCGCTTCCAGCAACATGGCGAAGCTGGTGTCTTTCTTGATGTTGATGGTTGCGATGGGGTCCATCACGATGCCGAGCTTAATCATTGTTCTTCTCCGTTAACGCTTCAACCTAAGTCGCCAAAACGCACCTGCAGGGCGGTAATGGCAGTGAGCGCAGTTGTTTCTGTACGCAGAACGCGCGGGCCCAACAGAATATCAGTAAACTGGTAGCGAGCGGTCATTGCAATCTCTTCCGCAGACAGACCGCCTTCCGGGCCAATCAGCAGCCGGATACGTTCGACCGGCAGCGGCAGCGTGTTGATGCTGGCGCTGGCGCGTGGGTGTAAATTGAGCTTCAGCCCCTCGTCTTGTTCCGCGCACCAGGCTTCGAGCTGCATTGCCGGACGAATTTCTGGCACCACGTTGCGGCCGCTTTGCTCGCAGGCGGCAATAGCGATTTTTTGCCACTGCTGGATCTTCTTCTGCAAACGCTCAGCATCCAGTTTAACGCCACAGCGCTCGGAAAACAGTGGCGTTATGAGGCTTACACCAAGTTCGATCGATTTCTGGATGGTGAATTCCATTTTTTCGCCACGGGACATCACCTGGCCTAAATGGATATGCAGGGGGGACTCACGGTTATCAATTTTGCTGCTCTGTACTTCAACCAGAACATTTTTCTTACCTGCTTCGACAATGACCGCCTCAAAGACCTGATTGCTGCCGTCAAAAAGCTCAATTGCCTGGCCTTTCCCCATACGTAAAACGCGACCGACATGATTGGCCGCGTCGTCAGAGAGAGCTATCTGGCTACCCGTTGTAATAGGCTCCGGGTGATGGATACGAGGAATGCGCATACTTGATATTCCGTTCTTCGCGCAGATACTGTCTTCCCCCATCGCTGGGGGAAGAACGAAACTGCAAATTAACAATTGCCGCTAGTGTAGGTTAGCTCTTTTGCGCCTGGCAAGCCTGGAGGACGTAAGGATTATGGTTGCCCTGGATTTTGGCGATACGCGCGTCGCGTTCGCACTCCCAGGTCGTTACCGGATAAAGTTTATTCCAGGCGTTAAACAGCTGGGTTTGCTGGCGGGAAAGATTGAGCTGGTAGCGGTCGCGCATATAGAAGTAGGTGCGGGCAATAGAACCTCGGGCGCGAATTGGCGGCTCAGCGACCTTTTCTTTGAAATCGACCTTCATCGCGCACTGGCCGTACTGACCTTCACCGCCGTTCCACTGGCTGTACATAAAGTTAGCGCGATCGCCGTTAACCTCGCCGACCGCCGGCTGCAGGTTATGCATATCGCTTTCCATTTTGCGGTACTCCGGATCTTTAGCGCAGTTTTTCCGCCCACCATCCTGCCAGCACTGGCGCTGATGGCCAAACTGCCATGCCGGAACCACGTGTTCCCACTCAACCCGGCTGGCACGGTTTTCATTTTTACGCACTTTATAGCCACAAGATTCCAGGTCGATAACCCCCTTTTTTCCCTGCCAGTTGATTTTACAGCCGCAGTAAAAATCGCCGGGGGCGTCGGCATTGACCTTGACGCCAGCGGTCTTGGCCTGGGAAAAACTGTTGATTCCTTCCGCTGCAAGCGGGGCGCACGCCGTCACGCTGAGAAACGCGGCAGCAAAAATATAAATTCGGGACATCGTTAACTCCGTGTCAAAACGAGCCCGCAACGTAACGAATGTGGTTGTCCGACGCAATCAGTCAGATCAGAAAATTTCCAATTATTTCCGCAGATTACTTTTCTGCCACCAGAACATCGCCGCAGCGCACGCAGCGATAGGTGGCCTCACCGCGCACTACGCGATTGTGACGGCGGACGGTAAGCTGGTGCTGCTGACACTGGCAGCGGTAAGGGAAGGTATTTTTACGTACTGAATCGAGTTCGAAGCGATGGGTGCGCAGCGCCGGAACGCCCAGCACGCTTTCCATCATCCATTTCCACTCTTTACCGTGGGGTGGGACGCGGCCAAAGTGTTTCCATACCAGCAGATGGGCAAGCTCATGCGGCACGACCTCATCGATAAAAGCCTGCTGGTTTTCCTGCAGCAGTACCGGATTAAGGCGGATCTCATTTTTTTCCAGCCAGGCGGTACCGGCGGAGGTTCCCCGCTGCTGATAAACCAGCGCCGGTTCCGGGTAATTTCGTCCCAGCTTGAGGTTCGCTTTGGCCAGATTCTCGCGCAGACTGCGCATAACGGCCTGTTGAAGGGCAATAGGAATTCGGGGTGTTTTCATAGCGCCAGAGAATAGTGCGCCAGGATGAGGAGAGCAAGAAGAAGCTTCCTCCCGGGAGGGAGGAAGCGCGTCAGTTTAGTCGCGCGCGCCGATTTCGCGCAGCTTGCGGCCTTTCATCAGATTACGTTCGATATGCTCCAGCGAAACGTTTTTGGTTTCCGGAATCAGCCACAGGGTCAGGAAGATGAACAGGACGTTCAGGCCGCCATAGACCCAGAAGGTGTTGGCGCTGCCCAGCGAGTTCAGCATCGTAAGGAACGTTGCGCCGACGATCATATTGGCAATCCAGTTGGTGGCCGTCGAGCAGGTGATACCAAAATCACGTCCTTTCAACGGCTGGATTTCCGAGCACAGCACCCAAATCAGCGGACCGGCGCTCATCGCAAAGCCGACGATAAACATCAGCAGCATCAGCACGGCAAAGTACTGCGCCGCCGCGGAGTGAATGCCGATATGCATCATGCTGCCCAGAACGCCCATACCGAGCGCCATGACGATAAAGCCAAGGATCAGCGTCGGTTTACGACCCCAGCGGTCGACCAGCCCGATGGCGATAAAGGTCGCCAGAACGTTGGTCAAACCAACGATAACGGTACCCCACATCTGTTCGGTGGTGTTGGCATAGCCCGCCAGTTCAAAAATCTTCGGCGCGTAGTACATGATGACGTTCATACCGGTGAACTGTTGCATCACCTGTAGCAGGATGCCGAGGAATACCGCGCGGCGGAAGTTGCTGTTTTCCTTAAACAGCGACCAGCCGGACTGTTTAACCTTCAGGCTTTCGCGAATCTCATCCAGCTCGCGTTTCGCTTCGGCGCTGGTATCACGCAGGCGCAGCAGGACGCGTTCAGCATCGACAAAGCGACGCTTAGCGGCAAACCAGCGCGGGCTGTCCGGGAGGAAGACAACGCCAATCAGCAGCAGGACCGCCGGGATAATAATCACTCCCAGCATCCAGCGCCATGCGCCGCTGTAGCTGAAAGCCGTATCGGAAAGATAGGCGCCGAGAATCCCAATGGTGATCATCAGCTGATACATCGAAATCATGCTGCCGCGGATTTTTTCTGGCGCAATTTCAGACAGATATAGCGGGGCGGTGTAGGAAGCGACACCAACGGCCAGGCCAAGCAGCACGCGCGAAATCAGCAGGACCTCAACGTTCGGTGCGGCCGCGGAAAACAGCGAACCGGCAACGAACAGGATGGCGCCAATCATCAGGCTTTTTTTACGCCCGAGTTTGAAGGAGAGCCAGCCGCTGCCGACCGCGCCGACGGCGGCGCCGAACATCATGGAGCTGACGACCCATTCCTGGGTGTGGGCACTAATTTGAAATTCGTCAGCAATAAAGGGTAAGGCACCCGCAATAACACCGATATCCAGGCCGAAAAGCAGGCCAGCCAGTGCGGCGAGGAAGCAGACAAAAAACGTCATTGTCTTGTTAGAACGCCCTTGTTTTTTGTTGTCAGGCATAACGCCTCCGGTTGAATTATTGATTTTGTCGATGCTTAGGGTAGGTAAATACGTAATAAAAAAATGTGATAACAATCACGACTGTGTAATCGGTTACACTAGAGTAAAGAAACGTAATTGATATAATCCTATTTAAATCAGACTATTAATTGATTTTAGTTGAGTAAATGAAAAGCGCTAATCAGACTTTACTGAAATGTTGTGTAACAAAGTGAGGTGTTATTACATTTTGTGCGTATAAAAAGGGCATGTTTGCTCTGCATGCTATGTAATCGCTTCCATTAAGCGTTTTTGGTGAAAGAGACGGGAGAAACTGACGGACATGAAAAGCAAAAGGCCAGCATTAAGCTGGCCTTGAAAGCGGGGAGAGGGAGTTTATTTTAGGCCGGCCGCTTCGCGCAGCTGGGCTGCTTTATCGGTTTTTTCCCATGGGAAATGTTCGCGACCAAAGTGACCATAAGCCGCCGTCTCTTTGTAGATCGGGTGCAGCAGATCCAGCATCTGAATCAGGCCATACGGACGCAGGTCAAAGAACTCACGCACCAGCAGGGTTAGCTGTTCGGAAGGGACTTTTTCGGTGCCGAAGGTTTCAACCATGATTGACGTTGGCTCCGCGACGCCGATGGCGTAGGAAACCTGAATTTCACAACGGTCAGCCAGGCCAGCAGCTACGATGTTTTTCGCTACATAGCGCGCCGCGTAGGCCGCTGAACGGTCCACTTTAGACGGATCTTTACCAGAGAACGCGCCGCCGCCGTGACGAGCCATGCCGCCGTAGGTATCAACGATGATTTTACGTCCGGTCAGGCCGCAGTCGCCCATTGGCCCGCCGATAACAAAACGGCCGGTCGGGTTGATAAAGAATTTTGTTGCGCTGTTCAGCCACTCGGTCGGCAGAACCGGCTTGATGATCTCTTCCATCACCGCTTCCTGCAGTGATTTCTGGTCAATATTCTCAGCGTGCTGGGTCGACAGGACTACCGCGTCAATACCCACGATTTTGCCGTCATCATACTGGAAGGTAACCTGGCTTTTCGCATCCGGACGCAGCCACGGCAGGGTGCCGTTTTTGCGCACTTCAGCCTGACGCTGCACCAGGCGGTGAGCATAGGTGATAGGCGCAGGCATCAGCACGTCGGTTTCATTGGTGGCATAGCCAAACATCAGGCCCTGATCGCCCGCGCCCTGTTCCAGCGGGTCAGCACGGTCAACGCCCTGGTTGATGTCCGGAGACTGCTTACCGATGGCGCTCAGCACCGCGCAGGAGTTGGCATCAAAGCCCATATCGGAATGCACGTAGCCAATTTCACGGACCGTATTACGGGTGATCTCTTCGATATCAACCCATGCGCTGGTGGTGATCTCACCGCCAACAAGAACCATGCCGGTTTTGACATAGGTTTCACATGCTACGCGCGCTTTCGGATCCTGTTCGAGGATTGCATCCAGCACGGCGTCGGAGATTTGGTCAGCAATTTTGTCGGGATGCCCTTCTGATACGGACTCTGACGTAAAGAGGTGTTTTGCCATGTTTTATTTCACCTGTGGACGATTCGGGTAGCTCATACTGTTGTGTAGAATGGCTTTGACGGATGACTCTACCAAAGCTTGCAGGTAGTGACACGAGCAGTCTGAGTGTTAATCAGTATAGATGGATTAACTTCTGGACGGCTATTTTATGGTAGTTCTTGATACCATTTCCAGCCTTTTTTGATATTCGTCGCATTTATGGAAAAGAGGTGGTGGCAATTTTTCCTGACAACGTGCGGCAACACGCATATTTTTATTTTGCTTTTTAACCTGCTTATCGGTATAAAACGCCGCGCGCGGCTCATTAAAAAAGCGCACGAGCTTGCACCTCGTGACGCCACTTCCAGCCGGGTTAAGCAGTCTGTATTTACAGAATCCCGCGGCGGCATTTTTGCCGGCTGTTCGGAATGTATAGCTTTGGCTTGTCGCTGGCCCGTACCGGGGCAGTGTGGAGGTGATACCAGATAATGAACCCACGTTTTTCGCCTGATTCGTCGCGTCGTTCCGTCGCGCGTCACTATCCCACAACCTGCATCTCTCTCATGCACGCCAGCCGATGTTCTACCCATCTCGGCGCTTCTCAGGATTCCCGGGCCGGCAGGCGACTGGAAAACTGAACAAGGGCGCTCTTGCCATCGCAAGGGTTTTCTCGTGGTTTCTCCGGACTGTCATACTCCGTTCGGGTACGTGTTTTACGATGATATGAATAAGAAACCGGTCGCGCAGCCGCAAGATCAGCACTATCTGCTGGGATTTCGGACTGTTTATGGGTTGTTATCGCTTCTTCGGATTGCGATAGTAGTCAACTGTTTTACACTTGTTACTAAAATTTGAGGTTCGCTATGTCTGACGACATGTCTTTGTCTTCGCCTTCGTCAGCAGGCGATCACGGTGTACTACGTTCCATGCAGGAGGTTGCGATGAGCTCCCAGGAAGCCAGCAAGATGCTACGTACTTACAATATTGCCTGGTGGGGTAATAACTACTACGACGTTAACGAACTGGGCCATATCAGCGTCTGCCCGGATCCTGACGTTCCGGAAGCGCGCGTTGACCTTGCCGAGCTGGTGAAAGCACGTGAAGCTCAGGGGCAGCGTCTGCCCGCACTGTTCTGCTTCCCGCAGATTTTGCAGCACCGCCTGCGTTCAATTAACGCCGCCTTTAAACGCGCGCGTGAGTCTTATGGTTATAACGGCGACTACTTCCTGGTGTATCCAATTAAGGTTAACCAGCATCGCCGGGTGATTGAGTCTCTTATCCATTCCGGCGAGCCGCTGGGTCTGGAGGCCGGTTCGAAGGCGGAGCTGATGGCGGTACTGGCGCACGCCGGTATGACCCGCAGCGTGATTGTGTGTAACGGCTATAAAGACCGTGAATATATCCGCCTGGCGCTGGTGGGTGAAAAGATGGGCCATAAGGTCTATCTGGTCATCGAGAAAATGTCGGAAATCGCCATCGTACTGGAAGAAGCCGAGCGGCTGAACGTGGTGCCGCGTCTTGGCGTACGCGCGCGTCTGGCTTCGCAGGGCTCCGGTAAGTGGCAGTCCTCCGGCGGCGAGAAATCAAAATTTGGCCTCGCGGCAACGCAGGTTTTACAACTGGTTGAAATTCTTCGCTCCGCCGGGCATCTGGATAGCCTGCAGCTGTTGCACTTCCACCTTGGTTCACAGATGGCCAATATTCGCGATATCGCCACCGGCGTACGTGAATCCGCGCGTTTCTACGTTGAACTGCATAAGCTGGGCGTGAACATTCAGTGCTTCGACGTTGGTGGCGGTCTTGGCGTTGACTATGAAGGCACGCGTTCGCAGTCAGATTGTTCGGTGAACTACGGCCTGAATGAATACGCCAACAACATTATCTGGGCGATTGGCGATGCCTGCGAAGAGAACGGCCTACCGCATCCAACGGTGATTACCGAGTCCGGACGCGCGGTTACTGCGCACCACACCGTGCTGGTATCGAATATTATCGGCGTTGAGCGTAACGAATATACCGAAGCGACGCCGCCTGCGGAGGACGCCGCGCGTCCGCTGCAAAGCATGTGGGAAACCTGGCTGGAGATGCAGGAAACCGGCAACCGCCGTTCGCTGCGCGAATGGCTGCACGACAGCCAGATGGATCTTCACGATATTCACATTGGCTACTCTTCCGGTACCTTTAATCTTCAGGAGCGGGCCTGGGCCGAGCAGCTGTACCTGAATATGTGTCATGAAGTGCAGAAACAGCTCGATCCGAGCAACCGCGCGCATCGTCCGATTATCGATGAACTGCAGGAGCGCATGGCGGACAAGATTTATGTCAACTTCTCGCTGTTCCAGTCGATGCCGGATGCATGGGGTATCGATCAGCTATTCCCGGTGATGCCGCTGGAAGGGCTGAATATGGTGCCGGAACGCCGCGCGGTGCTGCTGGATATCACCTGCGACTCCGATGGCGCGATTGATCACTATGTAGACGGCGATGGTATTGCCACCACCATGCCGATGCCGGAATACGATCCTGAAAATCCGCCGATGCTGGGCTTCTTTATGGTGGGTGCCTACCAGGAGATCCTCGGCAACATGCATAATCTGTTCGGCGATACGGAAGCCGTGGATGTGTTTGTGTTCCCTGACGGCAGTGTTGAAGTTGAGCTGTCGGATGAAGGGGACACCGTTGCGGATATGCTGCAGTATGTACAGCTGGATCCGAACACGCTGCTGACCCAGTTCCGCGATCAGGTGAAAAAGACGGATCTGGATGCTGCCCTGCAGCAGCAGTTCCTTGAAGAGTTCGAAGCGGGTTTATACGGATATACTTATCTCGAAGATGAGTAATTAAGAGTATTCTGCTTGAGAGCCGACTTATTGATATAAGTCGGTTCTTTTTTTATTACCTGAATCTGAAATATGATAAATCACGCTTCTTAATTTTAAATATACCTTTACTATCTTTGACAGCTTATCCCGCAGCAGAAAAGGAGCAAAGATGAAAGGATTTAAGATTAACAGCGTAATTGCCGGAGTACTGTTATTACTGGGCGGTTGTTCAAGCTCAATGCACAACAGTAATGTAACAGCTTCAGAAGTAGGGACCGCCTGGGGCGGCGATGTACACTCAACGGTGCAAGGCGTTTCGGCTGAGCGTGCCGGGCGCGATCCCTCCGAAATAGTAGTGATAAACTATTCAGCTCGTTATCAGTCGGGATATGACAAGGTATACAGTGTTCGTATTAACGAACTGGAATATGCGGTTCGTGACGCTAATTTTAATTCTCTTCCGATTACCCGTCGTTATAGCCGCCAGACGCAACAATGGCAATATTTTATTCCAGCGAAGGTTGGCGCTAATTATCAATTGTATGTGCGTAACTATAGTCGTGATACGAATTATGAAATTGTTACAACCGTCGATGGGCTCGACGTGCTGAACGGCAAACCGGGCACTCTAAACAACAACGGTTACATTGTTAACGCGGGCGAGTCGCTGACGATCAAAGGCTTCAGAAAAGATAAGCATACGGAAGCGGCATTTCAGTTCTCTGATGTTGCTGATTCCTATGCGGCTAACTCTGCACACGGAGACGTACGCAATACCGGCGTCATTGGTTTTGCGGCATTTGCATTACAGGGGCCGGTCGCAAAAACGTTGCCGCCGTGCTCCGCTCAGGCCTTCCCGGCAGACAGCAATGGCTTTGCGCCGCCGCCCTGCCGCAAATAAACGCTTCGCTTGAAGCCGGGTAGTTTTAGGGCGATAATTACGCTCAATACGTTATATGTATACCCAAAGTAATTCGAGTTGTTGGAAGTCGGCAAGGAAGTGAGTCCCCGGGAGCTGATTTGAACGCCGTGTAACGGCGGCCCGTTAGGGTGAGGCTCATGGATGGGCCGGGTAGCCCGTAGCCAACGCGCAAGCAGCTTGAAGTATGACGGGTATAAATCAAACCCTTTCTCGTCGGGCCTAACGACGCGAAAGGGTTTTTTTATATCTTTTTTCAAATACAACGACGGTAAAAGAGGTCATACCCATGAGTACCTTAGGTCATCAATACGATAACTCCCTGGTATCCAACGCATTTGGTTTTCTGCGTCTACCGATGAATTTCATGCCGTATGACAGCGATGCGGACTGGGTCATCACCGGCGTACCGTTTGATATGGCGACCTCCGGACGCGCGGGCGGCCGTCATGGTCCGGCAGCGATCCGTCAGGTCTCTACTAATCTTGCGTGGGAACACAACCGTTTCCCGTGGAACTTTGACATGCGTGAACGCCTGAACGTGGTGGACTGCGGCGATCTGGTTTATGCCTTCGGCGACGCGCGTGAAATGAGTGAAAAGCTGCAGGCCCACGCGGAAAAACTGCTGGCCGCAGGGAAACGCATGCTCTCCTTTGGCGGCGATCACTTTGTGACTCTGCCGCTGCTGCGCGCGCATGCTAAGCATTTCGGCAAAATGGCGCTGGTGCATTTTGATGCGCATACCGACACCTACGCCAACGGCTGCGAATTTGACCATGGCACCATGTTCTACACCGCGCCGAACGAGGGCCTGATCGATCCGAATCATTCGGTACAGATCGGTATCCGTACCGAGTTTGATAAAGACAACGGTTTTACGGTGCTTGATGCGGGCCAGGTCAACGATCGCAGCGTCGATGACGTGATCGCTCAGGTGAAGCAGATCGTCGGCGATATGCCGGTGTATCTGACCTTTGATATCGACTGTCTCGATCCGGCGTTTGCTCCGGGCACCGGTACGCCGGTGATCGGCGGCCTGACTTCGGATCGCGCTATTAAGCTGGTGCGTGGCCTGAAGGATCTGAACATCGTCGGCATGGACGTGGTGGAAGTCGCGCCGGCCTATGACCAGTCCGAAATCACCGCCCTGGCGGCGGCGACGCTGGCGCTGGAAATGCTCTACATTCAGGCGGCGAAAAAAGGCGAATAAGCCTATCCCCGTCATACTTCAGGTTGCATATGCGTTGGCTTTCCTCGCTCACCCCAGTCACTTACTTGGGTAAGCTCCTGGGGATTCTCTGCGTCGCCGCGTGACTCGGCCTTCGGCCTCGCCCCTACGGGGCCAGCGCAAGAGCTGTTCAAAACGGCTAGCCGTTTTGTCCTGCAACTCGAATTATTTAGGGGATAGAGGTGTTTACTGCTGCTGCGCGGCGCATGCGCAGCAGCAGTACGCCTCCGGCACAGAGCGTAACCAGCTGTGATGCCACCAGAACGGAAAATCCTGAACTCACCGAGCCCACCGATTTCATCACCATTCCCATCAGCAGTGGAATAAACGCCGCGCAGATATTGCCGATACCGTTAATGATCCCATAGGCGCTGCCCACCGCTTCACGCGGCGCATGGTGCTGTATGACCGCGGGAATTGCTGCGCCCTGCAATCCCCAGAAAACGTTCGCCGCCAGCATAAAAAGCGCCAGCATCGCCGTTTGCTGACTGAGCATGAGCGCCAGTACCGACAGGGCGGTCAGCAGGCCGCCGAAAATAAACAGCACTGGCGCTTGCTCCGGTCGCATCTTATCGAGGAGCACCCCGCCGAGAAATTTTGATCCCAGGCTCAGCAGGAAGGGGATCGCCGCCAGCATGCCGGTAGCCTGGAGCGAAAAGTGATGTTCGTCGCGCAGCCAGGCAGGCAGCCAGGCGCTGCTGCCCCACAGATAGCTGAGGGTGGCTATCTCCACCAGCAGGATCCAGCCGAGCAGAGGCGTGCGCCACGCGAGAGTAAAGGTTTTGATGATGCCCGGTTTCGCGCGGCGTTCATTGGCGGCGGGGGCGGGCAAAAAGCGCAAGATCACTCCACCTCCAAGCGCCAGGTTCAGCACCGCCAGGGCGTAAAACGACCCCATCCAGCCGACGTGGGCCATCAACCAGGTGACCAGCGGGAAGCCTACGGCCAGGCCAAGCGAGACGCCAAGAGCGGTCACGGCGTTGGGTTTGCCAACCTCATCGGCGGCGAAATTATCGCTGATAAAGCGGGTTTTCAGCGAAAAGAGCGGCCCCTCGGCGACGCCGAGCACAATGCGCGCGATTAACATTCCCAGCAGCGAACCCAAAAGCGGTGAGATTGCGCACACTAATGCCCATATGGTAACGCTGACTAACAGTCCCTGACGGTAATTTAGCTTACTTTCTATAAGCGGAGTTAATAACAAAGCCGAGAATCCATAACCCAGAAGAAAGCATGTCATCAACATGCCTTGTAACATTCTGTTTTCATTTAAATGAAAGTGAGCGGCGAAATCGGGGTTGATTATCATTACTGAGATATTTACCCGATCGACATAAGAAATAATTATTAACAAAAGTAATGCCAGAGTTCCTTGCCATCTTGCCGTCATCATTTGCCTCTTTGCCTAATTTAATCAATGCTGATTGTTATTTTTTAAACGTGCGAAATAGTCACTTAATGAAAATGGTTCATCTATGAAACTTGATGTTTTTAAAGGTAAAAATTATTGTTTGTTTCATCTGTGAAACCCGACTATTTGCCGTGGAGTTCATTTTTAATGATCACCATGAAAAGAAGTCAATAGCCAGGTTTCAAATTTGAAGAGGTAGTAATATTTATAATGAAACCACGCTTTAAATATCATCATTTCATCTGGCTGCAATTTTTCGTGATCAATTCCACACTTAGCTAATTAAAAAGCCTTTTGTTAACAATTCAATCACATTAACGCTTGACGAAATATTAGTCGCTTTTATATTGACCGTATTACATAAGAAACAAAGTTTCATATATGAAACAAAGCCTGGAGGATTGCGATGAGCTGGATAGGCGTATGTGACGCGGAGCAAGTACAGGAAGATTTTCCTTATAGCGGCAATATCGACGGTAAAGAAATCGGTATTTATTTGATTGATGGCGAATATTACGCGCTGGAAGACGTTTGCCCTCATGCCTATGCGCTATTGAGCCAGGGATTTGTTGAAGATGGCAAAGTGGAATGCCCGCTGCATGAAGCGGTATTCGACGTCAAAACTGGCCAGTGCCTGCATGGCCCCGGTGGCCGCAACCTTAATCGTTACCCGGTCCGGGTATACGACAATCAGATCCAGATTACTTTTATCGAGGAGAACGTGGCATGAGCGAATCCCTGGACTTCAACCCGGCGCTGCCGGAAAACCGTCAGTTTACGCCGCCGGCGGAGGGTGGTAATGGCAATATCCATCAGCCTGGCGACTACCATAATTTGATTTGGCAGACCCGTAGCCGGGTGCCGGAAAACTGGGAGCTTCAGCTTATCGCAACGCTGGAAACCCTTTTCGAACAGGGCGCGGAAACGCTGAGCGAACTGGTGAATGGTCTTAACGGCATCAGAATGTACGACCAGCAGGGCGAACCGTGGAACGAAAGCAGCTTTGAGGCATTTTTGCAGGTTAACGGATACTGAGGACACAGCGATGACAACAACGGTACAAAACTATCTTGATAAAGGACTACGCGGTCTGTGGTATCCGGTACTGGCGAGCTGGGAAGTGCAATCAGCGCCGGTAGGCATTACCCGTCTCGGCGAGCAGATTGTTATCTGGCGTAATAAAGACGGTGAGGTACAAGCGCTGGAAGACCGCTGCCCGCACCGCGGCGCGCGCCTGTCGATGGGCTGGAACCTGGGCGATCGTATCGCCTGCTGGTATCACGGCGTGGAAGTGGCCGGTGACGGTGAAGTGAAAGATGTTCCGGCGGTTGACCGCTGCCCGCTGGTCGGCCAGAAGTGCGTTCGCAGCTACAACGTCCAGGAAGTTCATGGCGCTATTTTCTTGTGGTTCGGCGTTACGGAAGACCAGCAGCCGGAAGAACTGAGCTTTCCCGAAGAGCTGGCTAATAGTGACAAATACAGCAACTTTCTGTGTACCGCAGCGTGGAAATGTAACTACCAGTACGCGCTGGAAAACGTCATGGACCCGATGCACGGCACCTATCTGCACTCCTCATCACACTCGATGGCGGAAGGCGATCGCAAAGCCGATATGGTCCTGCAGCCGACGGAAACCGGCTTTATCTTCGAGAAAAAAGGACAGGTTGGCGTCAACTTCGACTGGGTTGAGCTGGGCCACAGCGGAACCTACTGGATGCGTCTCTCTATCCCGTATCAGAAACGCTTTGGACCAGGCGGCCACTTCTGGATCGTGGGTATGGTGGTTCCGGAAGATAACGACAACTGCCGCGTCTTCTTCTGGCGTATCCGCGGCGTACAAGGTTGGCAGCGCGATCTGTGGCGTTTCATGTACCGCAACCGTCTGGAAAAACTGCACTGGGAAGTACTTGAACAGGATCGCGTGGTGCTGGAAAGCCTGGCGCCGAATGCTCGCGATCATGAATATCTTTATCAGCACGACGTTGGTCTTTCCCGTCTGCGCCGCATGATGCAGAAAGCGGCGAAGGAGCAGCTGGCCATCCGTGAAGAGCAGAAGGGTGCAGCCTGATGAACGGCCTGCTGAACGGTAAACGCATTGTTGTTACCGGCGCGGCGCGTGGCCTGGGCTACCATTTTGCCGCCGCCTGCGCCGAACAGGGCGCGTCGGTGGTGATGTGCGACATTCTGCAAGGCGAGCTGGCGGAAAGCGCCCATCGTCTCCAGGAAAACGGTCACCGCATCGAAGCCCACGTCATCGATCTTGCTGACGGTGATTCGATCGACCGGGTATTCCACGCTATCGGCGATCGGGGGCCAATTGACGGGTTAGTGAATAACGCCGCGATGGCCACCGGCGTCGGCGGTAAAAATATGCTCGATTACGATCCGGATCTCTGGGATCGGGTGATGACGGTTAACGTCAAAGGCACCTGGCTGGTAACTCGCGCGGCGGTGCCGCTGCTGCGCGAAGGGGCTGGGATCGTCAACGTCGCCTCGGATACCGCGCTGTGGGGCGCTCCGCGACTGATGGCCTATGTCGCCAGTAAGGGCGCGGTGATTGCGATGACCCGTTCAATGGCCCGCGAACTGGGTGAAAAACGGATCCGTATTAATGCCATCGCGCCGGGGCTAACCCGCGTCGAGGCGACGGAATACGTTCCCGCCGAGCGCCATCAGCTGTATGAGAATGGCCGTGCGCTCAGCGGCGCGCAGCAGCCTGAGGATGTCACCGGTAGCGTGGTCTGGCTGCTCAGCGATCTGTCGCGGTTTATCACCGGTCAGCTGATCCCGGTCAACGGCGGTTTTGTTTTTAACTAATAAGTGAGGCGGTATGGCGAACGATCAGGAAGTGAAGTATCTGGTGCCCGGTCTTGAGCGCGGTTTACAGCTGCTGCTGGCCTTCGGCGAACAGCATCGCGAACTGACCTTCGCCGAGCTGCATCGGCTGGTGGATATGCCGAAAGCAACCGCCTATCGCGTGGTGCAGACGCTTGAGTATATGGGTTTTCTTGAGCGCAACGCGCGTACCAACACCTTTTCGCTGGGGATGAACGTGCTGCGGCTGGGCTTTGAATATATCGCCTCGCTGGATATTGCGCAGGTGGGCCAGCCGGTTATCGAGCAGCTTCGCGATGTCAGCCAGTGCAGCAGCCATCTGGCGATCCGCGACGGCCGGGACATTATCTATATCGCCCGCGTCAGCGCTGCCGGTTCGCGGATAAACCAGGTCAGCGTCGGCACGCGGCTGCCGGTGCACTGTACTTCGCTGGGCCGCATGCTGCTGACCGATGTTCCACGCAGCGAGTTCGAACAGCTGTTCCCCGACGAGCGGCTGCCGGGCAATACCCCGGGCCAGCTGCACGATCGCGAAGCGCTGTGGCAGATGGTGCAGCAGGATAAAGCCCGCGGGTACGTAATCGGCGAATCGTTCTTCCGCCACGGCATCTCATCGATTGTCTATCCGGTGTATGACCGCAGCGGCCGGGTGGCCGGGGTGGTGAGTATTCTGGTGCCATCCGATGAGATCCCGCAAAGCGATCGCGAACGGTTACAGAACGACGTCAGCATAGCGGCGGACAGAATTTCCGGTTTCCTGGGATATTTGTCGCAGGCTAGTTAAATCAAACACTTAACAGCAGGCGCTTGAATGCGTCGGGCATGTTTTACGCCCAAATTCGGGCGACTGAACGGTAAAGAGGCGATTAAAATGAGTATTACCGGAATTGAAAAGCTGGAATTTGGCGTAGACGACCTTCAGCATTGCGCTAAATTTATGCAGGATTTTGGCCTGACTGGCGATGCCAGCGGCCGCGTGTTTACTACCCTCAGCGGCGCGCGCGTCGAACTTAACCCGACGGACGCCGCGGACCTGCCGCCGGCCTTTGAAGCGGGCAATACGCTGCGTCGTATGACCTGGGGCGTGGCGGACCAGGCGGCGCTGGATGCGCTGCGACCGAAGCTTGAGCGTCAACCCGGTTTTCGTGAAATCGACGGCGCGCTGGAGTGCCGCGATCCCAACGGCATGACCCTACGCGTTCAGGTAAGCCAGCAGACGCCGGTGGAACTGAACGTTGAACCAATCAACCAGTGGGGCGATATTCGCCGCATCGACACGCCAAGCCCGGTTTACGATCGCGCGCAGCCGATCAACGTAGGCCACGTGGTGTTCTTCGTCGAAGAGCTGGCGGCCGTGGAGAGCTTCTATCGTGAGATCCTCGGTTTCCAGGTTTCAGACCGCTACATTAATCGCGCGGTATTCTTGCGCTGCGGCGTGCACGGCGGCCACCACAATCTCTTTCTGCTGCAGCTACCTGGCCGCAAGCCCGGATTAAACCATGTTGCTTTTACCGTCCGCGATATTCACGAGGTGATCGGCGGCGGCATCGCGATGAATAAAAATGCCTGGAGCACCTTTATCGGCCCAGGCCGTCATCCGGTCTCTTCGGCCTACTTCTGGTACGTCAACAGCCCGACCGGCGGCGCCTTCGAGTATTACACCAACGATGATTATCTGACGGAAAACTGGCAGCCGCGCGAACTGGAGCACTCGCTCGTTTCCTTTACCGAATGGGCGGTGGAGGGCGGTATCGACCACGATACTCGCCGCCAGCAGAAAAAGCCGGAGGCAGTATGACGGCGCGGATAGTCATTATCGGCGGCGGCCAGGCGGGCGGCTGGGCGGCGAAAACGCTGCGTGACGAAGGATTCAGCGGAGAGATTTGCGTGGTCGCTGAAGAGCAATGGGACTTTTACGAGCGCCCGCCGCTGTCGAAAGCGGCGTTGCTGGAGGCTGAACCGGCGCTGCCGCGATTATTCAGCGAAGAAGCGCAGCAGGCGCTGGATCTTAAGTGGTATCGCCCGCTACGCGCCGAATCAATCGATCGCGCGAATAAAACGGTGGCTCTGAGCAACGGTGAAACGCTGGCCTATGACCAGCTGCTGATCGCCACCGGTGGACGCGCGCGCCTGCCTTCTGAAGCCTGGGCACGGCATCCGCAGGTATATACCCTGCGCCACTGGCAGGATGCGCAGCGCCTGAAACAGCGGCTGGCGTCGGCAACCCGGCTGGCAATTGTCGGCGGTGGCTGGATTGGCCTGGAGATTGCCGCCTCGGCGCGTAAAAGCGGCGTAGCCGTGACTCTTTATGAACAGCAGCCGGCTTTATGTATGCGCTCGGTGAGCGCGGAAGTTTCGCAGGCGCTGGCGCAGCTGCACCGCGAGCAGGGCGTGGATATTCGCTGCGGCTGCGGCGCGCTGGAACTGGAAGACGATAACGGCCTGCCAACGCTGCACTGCGACGGTCAGCGGGAAACCTTCGACGCGGTGGTGGTAGGGATCGGCGTCGATCTGAATCTCGAACTGGCGCGCGATGCCGGGCTGGAGATTGAGCGCGGAATTATCGTTGATTCCCAGGGGCGCAGCAGCGATCCGGCGATTTACGCCGCCGGCGATGTCGCTCAGCACCATCAGTACGGACTGTGTATTCAGTCATGGGCTTTCGCGCAAAACCAGGCGGTGGCGACGGCGAAAGCGATGCTCAATCCGCAGGCCGACGGCTACGACGAGGCCCCGTGGCTTTGGTCGGATCAGTACGATCGCAATATTCAGATCCTCGGTATTCCGCAGGCGGGCAGCCTTACCATCGTCCGCGACGATCCCAAGGGTGCGCTCTATTTCTCCCTTAAGGAGGATGGACGGCTAAGCCAGCTGGTGGCGTTTAACGATGCGCGCACCGTCAAGCTGGCAAAGCGCTGGATGGCGGCGGGAAGGGATCTTGCAGAAGTCCCGCTCGGCGATCTGACTTTCTCGTTGATGTCATTGCGATAAACCACGCGAACCCTTAAGGGGGAGAGATGACCACATTAGAGACTAACGCCGCGCCCGTTGAGGCGAACGGCGAGGGCGTTCACACGCCTGAAAAAGCGGTTCGCTGGGCCATTCCGCTGTCGCTGTTGGCCTGCGTACTGCTGGCGTTCTTCGACAAAATCAGCATTGCCGCGCTGTTTTCCGATAGTCACTTCCAGCAGGCGATGGGGATGGACTTTGATACCACCCGGCTGGGGATCCTGATGAGCGCTTTTCTGCTTAGCTACGGCTTCTCCTCGGTGCTGTTAAGCGGGCTGGGCGATCGTATTGCGCCGCTGCGCCTGCTTACCGGGATGATGGTGGTGTGGTGCGTTTTAATGCTGGTAATGGGCTTTACCCACAACTATACGCTGATGGTGACGCTGCGCATTTTGCTGGGGATCGCTGAAGGACCGCTGTTCCCGCTGGCGTTCGCTATTGTACGCCATACCTTCCCGCAGCATCTGCAGGCGCGGGCCACCATGCTGTGGCTGCTCGGCACGCCGGTTGGCGCGGCGATTGGTTTCCCACTGTCAATTTGGTTGCTTAACAACTTCGGCTGGCAGAGCACCTTTTTTGTGATGGCGATGCTGACGGTGCCGGTACTGATCTTTGTTCGCATCGGGCTGCGCGGCGTGAAGCTGGAGGTGAAAGCCAGCGATGATAAAACGTCGCAGGAATCGCGCCGCAGCGCGCGCCGGGAGCTGTTCGTCAGCCCGCACTTCTGGATGATTTGCGTTTTTAACATCGCTTTTCTCGCCTACCTGTGGGGAATCAACGGCTGGCTGCCGGGTTACCTGATTAAAGGCAAGGGGATCCATCTGGAACACGCCGGCTGGCTGTCGTCGATGCCGTTTATCGCCATGCTGCTCGGTGAAATCATCGGCGCCTGGCTGTCTGACCGCGTCGATAAGCGTGCCGCCGCCTGCTTTATCTCTCTGGCGGGGGCGGGGATTGGTCTGGCAGCGGTGATGCATTTCACCACGCCGCTGACGGTGATCGCGGCGATGAGCTTTAGCACCTTTATGTGGGGTACCGGCGCGCCGAATATCTTCGCGCTGCTGGCCAAGGCAACTCATCCGCGGGTTAGCGCCACGGCGGGTGGCATTTTCAACGGGCTGGGAAACTTTGCCGGGGCGTTATCGCCGGCGGTGATGGGCGCGCTTATCGCCTTCACCCATAGCATGGATTCCGGGCTGATCTTTCTGGCGGTGATGGCAGCTGTGGGCTGTCTCCTGTTACTGCCGCTGCTAAAACGTTACTGAGGATAAAACGATGACTGATTCAACCGTAACCGCAAAAACGAGTCTGAAACCTGAACATCTGACCATGGAAGAGTGGGTCGAGTCGCGTATTGCGCGCTTTGAAGGTCGCAAATACGACTGGAATGCGCTGAAGTTCCAGGCGGATTTCGACCCGAAATATCGCCGCGCGCAAATGCGCTATATCGGTACCGGCGCAACCGGCGTCGCCAGCGACAACAATACCGTCCAGGCGGAACACTTTACGTTCTCCACCATGGTACTGCCGTCCAAATGCGAAGGTCCTCTGCATCTGCATGATGATGTGGAAGAGGTGTTCTTCATGCTCAAAGGGCAGATCACCCTGATGGTTCGGGATGGCGACAACTATACCGAGACCGTACTGCGCGAACGCGATCTGATTTCCGTACCGGCCGGTATCTACCGCGGGTTGTTCAACCACGGCGAGGAAGAGGCGCTTATGTGCGTAATGCTCGGTACGCCGAAGCCGAATATTCCGACCTATCCGGAAGATCATCCTCTGTCAAAAGTGAAGCGTAACTAAGGAGCGATGATGACGGGTTTTCGTGAACAAGGAAGCGGTATACCCCTGACGCTGCTACACGGTATCAGCTCCGGGGCGGCCTCTTGGCATAAACAAATGGCGCTTCCCGGCTACCGCGTTGTGGCCTGGGATATGCCCGGTTATGGCGAAAGCCCGATGCTCCCGACGGCGCAGGTGGATGCCGGCGACTATGCCGACGCGCTGGCGCTGATGCTGGATCGCGCCGGGGTAGGGCAAACCGTACTGGTTGGCCACTCGCTGGGCGCGCTGGTGGCGGCCGCCTTTGCCGCTAAATACCCGCAGCGGGTGCTTTATCTGGTGCTCGCCGACGTTGCTCAGGGATACGGCCAGGTGCAGGCCGCGCAGCGGGAAAAGGTCTGGCAGGGACGTCAGCAGCAGATGGCGCAGGGCGGTGAAGCGATGGCTCAGGAGCGGGCGGCGAAGCTGCTGCGCCCCGGCGCGCGCGAAGCCGACGTGGCGACGGTGGCGGCAGGCATGCGCAGGCTGCGCAGCGAAGGCTATCTCGCGGCCGCCTGGATGCTGGCGCACGATGATATTCACCGCTGGCTTGCCGACTATCACGGTCGCTTTGCCGTGTGGTGCGGCGAACAGGATGCCATTACCCCGCCGGATAGGGTACAGGAACTGGCGCTGCGCTACCGCATGCCTTACACCGCCATCCCGCAGGCCGGGCATGCCAGCTATCTCGATAACGAAACGTTTTTTAACCAACAGCTTTTACGCATAGGGGAAGAGGTGCGCGATGAATGCACAAATTGAAGGACGCGTCGCGGTGGTCACCGGCGGTTCGTCAGGGATCGGCTTCGAAACGCTGCGTCTGCTGCTGGGCGAAGGGGCGAAAGTCGCCTTTTGCGGCCGCAACCCGGACCGTCTGGCCAGCGCTCATGCGGCACTGCTAAACGAATATCCCACAGGCGAAGTATTTTCATGGCGCTGTGACGTCATGAAGGAAGAAGAGGTTCAGGCCTTTGCCGCAGCGGTGAAGACGCATTTCGGCGGCGCGGACATGCTGATCAACAACGCGGGCCAGGGCTACGTCGCCCATTTTGCCGATACGCCGCGCGAGGCCTGGCTACACGAAGCCGAACTGAAGCTGTTCGGCGTAATTAACCCGGTAAAGGCGTTCCAGCCGCAGCTTGAGCAGTCGGACATTGCATCGATTACCTGCGTGAACTCGCTGCTGGCGCTGCAGCCGGAAGAGCACATGATCGCCACCTCCGCCGCCCGCGCCGCATTGCTCAATATGACGCTCACGCTGTCGAAAGAGCTGGTCGGCAAAGGCATCCGCGTGAATTCGATTCTGCTGGGCATGGTTGAGTCCGGGCAGTGGCAGCGCCGTTTTGAAAACCGCAGCGATAAGAGCCAGAGCTGGTCGCAGTGGACCGCCGATATCGCCCGCAAACGCGGGATCCCGATGGCGCGCCTCGGCAAACCGCAGGAACCGGCACAGGCGCTGCTGTTCCTCGCCTCACCGCTGGCTTCATTTACCACCGGCGCGGCGCTGGATGTTTCCGGCGGCTTCTGCCGTCACCTGTAAGGAAAACGCATGAAAAAGGTGATGTTAATCGGCTATGGCGCGATGGCGCAGGCGGTCATTGAACGTCTGCCGCCGCAGGTGTCTTTGGGCTGGATCGTAGCGCGTGAACCGCATCATGAGGCGATCCGTCAGCAGTTTGCCAACGCGGTCGTTGCCCTGAGCGATCCGCAGCAATGCGATGAAACGCCGGATCTGGTGCTTGAGTGCGCCAGCCAGCAGGCGGTGGCCCAGTACGGCGAAGCGGTGCTGGCCCGCGGCTGGCATCTCGCGGTGATCTCCACCGGGGCGCTGGCGGATAGCGAACTGGAACAGCGCTTACGCCAGGCGGGCGGCAAGCTGACTCTGCTGAGCGGAGCGATAGCCGGTATTGATGGTCTGGCAGCGGCGAAAGAGGGGGGACTTGAGCGCGTGACCTATCAGTCGCGTAAAAGTCCGGCCAGCTGGCGCGGCAGCTATGCCGAGCAGCTTATTGACCTTAATGCGGTGAATGAAACGCAAATCTTCTTCGAGGGCAGCGCCCGCGAAGCGGCGCGGCTGTTTCCGGCTAACGCCAACGTGGCGGCGACCGTTGCGCTGGGCGGTATTGGTCTGGATGCGACCCGGGTGCAGCTGATGGTGGATCCGGCGACCCAGCGCAATACCCATACGCTGCACGCCGAAGGGCTGTTCGGCGAATTTCATCTGGAGTTAAGCGGTCTGCCGCTTGCCAGCAATCCAAAAACTTCGACCCTGGCGGCACTGAGCGCGGTACGCGCCTGCTGTGAACTGGCATAACGCAGAGAGGCTAAGATGGAAGAATTAGACATTTTTATCGGCGGCCATTGGCGTCGCGGCGGCGGTAACCTGATGCACAGCCAGTTCCCGGCGGATGGAACGATTAATGCAGCGCTGTATGCGGCAAGCCTGGACGATCTGCAGGAAGCGATCGACTGTGCCGATCGCGCCTGGCGGGAACCGGCGTGGCGCAAGATGCTGCCACACCAGCGGGCAAAGATCCTGCATAAAGTCGCCGATCTGATTGAAGCACAGCTTGATGAGCTCACCCAAAAGCAGAGCCGCGACAACGGTAAACCGCTGGCGGAAGCGCGCGGGCTGGTGATGAGCGCCGCGGGCACCGCACGCTATTTTGCCGCCGCCTGCGAACTGCTGGAAGGGGAGCTGCCGACGCCGCGTCAGGCGGATCTTTTGACTCTGAGCCGCTATGAACCGCTGGGCGTAGTGGCGGCGATCACGCCGTGGAACTCGCCGATCGCCAGCGAAATGCAGAAGGTCGCTCCGGCGATCGCCGCCGGTAACGCGGTGATCCTCAAACCCGCGGAAGCGACGCCGCTGATGGCGCTGGAGCTGGCGAAGATCTTTGAGCTGGCCGGTTTACCCGCCGGGCTGCTGAGCGTCCTGCCGGGGAAAGGATCGGTTATCGGCGATGCGCTGGCTCGCCATCCTAAGGTGCGCAAAATTTCCTTTACCGGCGGCACCACTACCGGACGTCATCTGGCGCACGTGGCGGCGGAAAAGCTGATCCCGGCTTCGCTGGAGCTGGGCGGTAAATCGCCGACCATCGTGCTGGAAGATGCCGATATCGAGCAGGCGGCGCGGGGCATCTGCTACGGCATTTTCAGCTCCGGCGGCCAGGCATGCATTGCCGGCTCGCGGCTGTTTGTTCATGAACAAGTGTACCCACAATTAATGGCCCGCCTGCTGGAATTAACCCGCGGGCTGCGGGTCGGTCATCCGTTTAGCGCCGACACTCACGTCGGACCGCTGATTAGCGATAAGCACCGCCAGAGCGTGCTGGAGTATGTCGAACTGGCGAAGCGTGAAGGCGGCAGCGTGCTGTGCGGCGGCGAGATCCCGGCGGATCCGACGCTGGCGGCGGGCAGCTATTTCCTGCCGACGATCGTTGAGGGACTGAACAATCAGGCCCGCGTCTGCCAGGAAGAGATCTTTGGGCCGGTGCTGGTGGCGATGCGCTTTAGCGATGAAGAGGCGCTGATCCGCGAGGCCAATGACTCGGTCTTCGGGCTGGCGGCAGGGATCTGGACGCGCGATACCGGCCGGGCGTTACGCCTGAGCGAACAGCTGGAAGCCGGTACGGTGTGGATCAACACCTACAAGGTTTTCTCCATTTCGACCCCGTTCGGGGGCTTTAAAGAGAGCGGTCTGGGCCGCGAAAAAGGTATCCAGGGTCTGAAAGCCTGGATGCAGCAAAAGAGCATTTATCTGGCGACGGGTAATAGCGTCAACCACTGGTGCGACTGAGAGAAGGGTGAGTAATGAGCGAGATGATAACCGTCGGCGACGCCATCGCCAGAACGCTGGAGCAGTATCACGTTGAAGCCATTTATGGCGTCATTTCTATCCATAACCTGCCGATCGCCGATGCCGTCGGCCAGCGGGATAAAATCCGCTTTGTCCCGGCGCGCGGGGAGGCGGGCTCGGTGACGATGGCCGACGCGCACGGGCGTTTTTCCGGACTTGGCGTGGCGCTGACCAGCACCGGCGCAGGGGCGGGTAACGCGGTCGGCGCGCTGGTTGAGGCGATGAACGCCTGTACTCCGCTGCTGCACCTCACCGGTCAGGTGGAAAAAGCCTGGCTGGACGCCGATACCGGCTTTATTCATGAAACCCGCGATCAGCTGACCTTTCTGAAAGCCAGCTCGAAGCGCGCTTACCGCATCAGCAACGCTAATCAGGCGGTGGCTATTCTGCATAAGGCGATTCAGGAAGCGCAAACGCCGCCGTGCGGTCCGGTATCGGTGGAGATCCCAATTGATATTCAGGGCGCTAAAATTCCGCTGTCGCTGCTGACTGCGCCGCTGAAAACGGCACCGGTGGCGAAAGCTGAAGAGGCAATGGTTGATGCGCTGTGGGCGCAGCTTAAGCAGGCGAAGCAGCCGCTGCTGTGGCTCGGCGGCGGTGCTTTAGAGTGCGGCGAGGCGGTGAAGATGCTGGCCGATGCCGGGGTGACGGTGATTTCCAGTACCCATGGGCGCGGTATTCTGGCGGACAGCCATCGCGGCAGTCTGCGCGCATTTCATAATTCCCCGTCGGTAGAAACGTTGATTTCACAATGTGATTTCACACTTGTGGCCGGTTCACGTCTGCGCAGCAACGAAACGCGCTCGTGGACGCTGGAACTGCCAACGCCGCGGGTGCAGATTGATATTGACCCGGCGGCTGCCAGCCGTAACTACCTGATGGACAATACGCTGGTGGCGGACTGCCGCGCTTTATTGGACGCGCTGGCGAAGCGAGTACAGGGTCGGATGTGGGGCGATACGCGCTGGGATAATCAGCTTAAAGCGGCGGTAGCGGCGGCAGAGCAGGGGCTACGCGAACAGTGCGGCGCTTACGCTAAATTGAATGACGCGATTGCGCAGGCCCTGCCGGATGACGGCATTCTGGTGCGCGATATTACCGTTTCCGGCAGCCTGTGGGGCAGCCGTCTGTTCCGCGCTCACGGTCCGCTGATGAATATTCACTCGCTGGCCGGGGCTATCGGAATGGGGCTACCGATGGCGATTGGTACCGCGATTGCCAACCCGCAGCGTAAAGTGGTGGGGCTGGTGGGCGACGGCGGCCTGAGCCTGAACCTCGGCGAACTGGCGACGCTTGCTCAGGAAAAGGCCAATGTCACTCTGCTGATTATGAACGACGGCGGCTACGGCGTGATGCGCGGCATTCAGGATAAGTATTTTGGCGGCCGCCAGTATTACAACGAGCTGCATACCCCGGACTTTACCCTACTGGCGCAGGCTATCGGTCTGCAGGCGTGGAGCGTGGAGCGGGCGGAGGATTTTCAGGCGGTGATGACCGAAGCGCTGGCGATGCCGGGGCCGTCGGTAGTGGAAGTTAAAATGGGCCAGATAGGCGCGCTGCGCTTTGCCGGCCCGCCGCAGAAGACGTTGTATTAACTCTCATCGCTAGCGCTTTTTCCGAAGAAAAGCCCGGCTTATATCGCGTTCAGCCGGGCTAAATATTGCCCCGATCTTTCGGGAAAGGTATGCGGTTCCGTGACCCAAAACCCTCTCCCTTCCATGGAGAGGGTACCGCACGGCACAGGGGGTTAATCAAGGCGTCGGGCGGTCGCTCCTGCGCGCCGGGAGAGGGCCTGGCGGCAGGGCAGGGTTCATAACAGGGTTAAAATACGTTAAACGGATATTCGACGTAAAAACGCACTTCGTTGCCGCTGACGTTATAGTCGCTGGCGTTGCTGGAAACTCGCAGTACCGAGTAGCGCAATCTGAACTTCAAATCTTTCGCCACGCCGTTCTGAACCTGATATTGCAGCTGGTTAAACCATTCGTGTTCTTTGCCGTTGCTGGTTTCTGCGGTTTTAATATTATCGCCGCGCACGTAGGCGGTAGTCCAGGTGAGCCCCGGCAAACCCAGTCCGGCAAAATCCAGCCCGTAAGACGCCTGCCAGGAACGTTCATCTTCGCCATTAAAATCAGACCAGTAGGAGTTGGCCAGCCAGATGGTATTACCGCCGTCGCCAACGCCGCCCTGATTGCGGTAGCCGCCGTAGTGATAGCCGGTGCTGCCGCTGCTTTGCTGGTAGGCAACTTTAAAGGTGTGGATATCCCAGATATAGCTGGCGGCCAGACTCCAGATGCTGTTGCTGCGTCCGGTGTCCTGGGCATCGGCGTATTCTTGCTCCAGGCGTGAGTTATAGCCGTTGAAATCGAGAACCAGCTGCTGCCCGGTGGCGAACGGCTGCTTATAGTTAAGGCCGAGATATTGCTTATTCAGCACGTCCTCGACGTGCGAAGCGTAGAGCGCGCCGCTGAGCTGGTCGCTGAACTGATAGTTGGCGCCGCCGAAAGTCAGGCTTTTCAAACCGCTGTCATGGCTGTCGTCGCTTTTACGCTGTTGATCGGTTAAATAGCCAGCGTTGATTTCCAGACCGTCAATTTCTTTCGAAGTTAGCATGGTACCGGTATAGCTCTCGTACAGTAGACGAGAATCGTCGGCGTAGACGATAGGCAGCATGGGGCGTTGGTTGCCGTAGCTGAGCACGGTATCAGAGAAGCGCATTTTGGCGGTGGCGCCGAATTTAGCGAGATCGGATTTTGCCCGGCCGTCGTTGTCCTGGGCGAAAAAGTCGATGCCGCCCGCGCCGCTGCGTCCGCGGCCACCGTCAAGCCTCACGCCATACTGGGCGATGCCGTCCACGCCGAAGCCGACCGGTCCCTGAGTAAAGCCGGACTCGAAGGTGGCGATAATCCCCTGTCCCCATTCGGCTTTATCCGCCAGCCCATCGCGATAATCACGTTTGATATAAGCGTTGCGTAAAAACAGATCCAGATGACTGTCTTCGATAAAGCCCTGGCTCGTTGATTGTTGACTGGCAAAGGTCGGAGCGGCGGCAATAATGCCTAGTGCGATTAGCGATAATTCTTTTTTCACTGGTGGGACTTCTCTGTCTGTCGATATATTCAAGGGGATTACTACAGCCCGGATATTCTCCTGAAATAATGTTGAAAGCAATCATTGTATGAACAGGTGTGTCGGCAGGAAACGAACTGTATACCCCATGTTGCCAGCCCTGAGGGCATAAGGGGTAGACTATTTATTATTTGGTAGAAAGGGCCTCTCAAAGAGAGATAAGGCGCCGTGATTTTCATTTGCGAAATAATATTTTCCTGAGTGAATAGACAGAAAATAATTGGCTGTAATGAGCGTTAAAAATAATTAACGGTTTGTGCGCTTAAGTTATCAATTAATGCGGCTAAATATTTTTCGCTGATATATAAAAAAGGGAGGCGATAAAGCCTCCCGCTGTCGATTATTTAATCCCGTCGGCCTTCATGCGATCGCGGATATGCTGAGCGCGTTCCTCTGATGCCGGATGGTCATCGAACATTGAGCTTTGGCGTCCGGCCTCCAGCTTCGCCAGTTTTTCAAAGCTGGTCGCGAGACCGGCAGGATTAATCCCGCGTTTGCGCAGCAGATCGTAAGAGTAGTCGTCTGCTTCAGACTCCTGACGCTGGGAGAACTGCGAGTTCACCAGTTTTTCGCCCAGATCTCCTAACTGCGATTGCGACAGGCTGCCAACGATGCCGCCGGCAGAGGCCGCCGCAGCGCGAACGGCGTTAGTGCCTAAGGCGACCTGCATGCCTTTTTTCACGTGGCCCAGCGCGACGTGACCCATCTCATGGCCAATTACCGCTTCAACTTCATTATCATTCATGAGATCCATCAAGCCGCTGTAAACGCGGATACAGCCGTTCGCCATGGCGAAGGCGTTAACGTCTTTGGTCTGATATACCTTGTAGTTCACCGGCTGACCGTTGATGTTGTCCCCCAGCGCGGCGGCGATTTTACTCAGTCGTTTACTGTATTCACTGCTGGCTGGCGCAATAGTGGCTTTCGCATCCATCTCCTGACAGGCTTTATCACTTAACGCTTTGACCTGCTCGTCGCTGAGCGAGTAAGCCTGGAAAGCTTCCGCGCCGGAGCTCAACAGGCCGTTGGAGTCCATGTTCTGGCATCCGGTAAGCGTTGCTGCGATCCCAAGGGCAAGAATAGCTGAGCGAATTTTCATTTTTTATCTTCCACACTCTTATGGTTCTTTATCCGAAAAAACGGCGATAGCTGCCTGCCGTATCCTGTGCAAATTATAAATACTATATGAGAATGCGGGCGAGAGGATTACGCCGTAGCACAACGTGTTCCAGAGATTTCTTAAATGGTAAAAGGATGCTCCATGTACATGCTTTGCCGCTTAGGTTACATTGTTCACACTTTTTTCCGGCGTAGCCCAAAACGCGCTGTCGTCAAGTCGTTGCGGGCATGGCCTTCATTATCCGATCTGGAGTCAAAATGTCCTCACGTAAAGAGCTTGCTAACGCTATTCGTGCGCTGAGCATGGACGCAGTACAGAAAGCCAAATCCGGTCACCCGGGTGCCCCGATGGGTATGGCTGACATTGCCGAAGTCCTGTGGCGTGATTTCCTGAATCATAACCCGCAGAACCCGTCCTGGGCCGACCGTGACCGCTTCGTGCTGTCCAACGGCCACGGCTCAATGCTGATTTACAGCCTGCTGCACCTCACCGGTTATGATCTGCCGATTGAAGAACTGAAAAACTTCCGTCAGCTGCACTCCAGAACGCCGGGTCACCCGGAAGTTGGCTATACCGCTGGTGTTGAAACCACCACCGGGCCGCTGGGTCAGGGTATTGCGAATGCGGTCGGTATGGCGATTGCGGAGAAAACTCTGGCGGCGCAGTTCAACCGTCCGGGCCACGACATTGTTGACCACTTCACTTACGCGTTCATGGGCGACGGCTGCATGATGGAAGGTATCTCTCACGAGGTATGTTCCCTGGCCGGTACTCTGAAACTGGGTAAACTGGTGGCGTTCTATGACGACAACGGCATCTCCATCGACGGCCACGTTGAAGGCTGGTTCACCGATGACACCGCGAAGCGTTTCGAAGCCTACGGCTGGCACGTGGTGCGCGGCGTTGATGGTCACGACGCTGACTCAATTAAACGCGCGGTAGAAGAAGCGCGCTCCGTTACCGACAAACCGTCCCTGCTGATGTGCAAAACCATCATCGGTTTCGGTTCGCCGAATAAAGCCGGTACCCACGACTCCCACGGTGCGCCGCTGGGCGACGCAGAAATCGCGCTGACCCGCGAAGCGCTCGGCTGGAAATACCCGGCGTTTGAAATCCCGTCTGAAATTTATGCCCAGTGGGATGCGAAAGAAGCCGGTCAGGCGAAAGAATCCGCGTGGAACGACAAGTTTGCCGCCTACGCGAAAGCCTTCCCGCAGGAAGCCGCAGAGTTTACCCGCCGTATGAAAGGCGATATGCCGGCTGACTTCGACGCGAAAGCGAACGAATTCATCGCTAAGCTGCAGGCTAATCCGGCGAAAATCGCCAGCCGTAAAGCTTCTCAGAACGCTATTGAAGCCTTTGGCCCGCTGCTGCCAGAATTCCTCGGCGGCTCCGCTGACCTGGCTCCGTCTAACCTGACCCTGTGGTCCGGTTCTAAAGCCATCAACGAAGACACCGCTGGTAACTACATCCATTATGGCGTGCGTGAATTCGGTATGACCGCCATTGCCAACGGTATTTCACTGCACGGTGGTTTCCTGCCGTACACCTCTACCTTCCTGATGTTCGTCGAATACGCGCGTAATGCGGTACGTATGGCAGCGCTGATGAAACAGCGCCAGGTGATGGTCTATACCCACGACTCCATCGGTCTGGGCGAAGACGGCCCGACTCACCAGCCGGTTGAGCAGGTAGCTTCCCTGCGCGTGACGCCAAACATGAGCACATGGCGCCCGTGCGACCAGGTTGAATCCGCCATTGCGTGGAAATATGGCGTTGAACGTCATGACGGCCCGACCGCGCTGATTCTGTCCCGTCAGAACCTGGCGCAGCAGGAGCGTACCGAAGAGCAGCTGGCGAACGTTGCCCGCGGCGGCTACGTGCTGAAAGATTGCGCTGGCCAGCCGGAGCTGATCTTTATCGCCACCGGTTCCGAAGTGGAGCTGGCGGTTGCCGCTTACGAAAAACTGACTGCCGAAGGCGTGAAGGCGCGCGTGGTTTCCATGCCGTCCACCGACGCGTTCGACAAGCAGGATGCCGCCTACCGTGAAGCCGTACTGCCGAAAGCCGTTTCTGCCCGCGTGGCGGTTGAAGCGGGTATCGCTGACTACTGGTTCAAATACGTGGGCCTGAACGGCGCCATCGTCGGCATGACCACCTTCGGTGAGTCCGCGCCGGCTGAGCAGCTGTTTGAAGAGTTCGGCTTCACCGTGGATAACGTGGTCGCCAAAGCGAAAGCGCTGCTGTAATTATTGTCACAGCGTAAAAACGGGTCGCTCAGGCGGCCCGTTTCTTTTTCAGGGCATACAAAGCAGCCTGTTGTGGCCAGCCATCCGGCAACCAAAGCGACCGGCGTGAAAGCTGCGCCAGCGGATCCGTCAACGACTCCCACCGAAGATGTGCCAGTAAACAGACCAGCATGTAGGGTGTAGCGCTCCTGATTCAAAAGGGATATTCGCAGCCCTGACAGCGGGGCGCTAGCGGGCTTATTCGTAATTCTGCAATATGGAATAAATTCTGCGGCAGACCAGATGAAAGTGTGATGTAAGTCAGATAAATGGTTTCTTCAGCTGGACAATCATTCCTTTTATTCCTCGTTTCGCTTATTCTAGCTGAAGCGTTTCAGTCGTCTAAATGTTCGACAATTAATCAATCAGTCGCAGTTTGCGACAGGTGAGGTTTCCCTTAGAGCGTTGCTGCATTACTCTGTCAGCCACCTCATATCATGGATAGCCTTGCAGGAGACCTATGACCATACGCATTGCGATTAATGGCTTCGGTCGCATCGGGCGTAACGTGGTTCGTGCTTTGTATGAATCCGGGCGTCGTGCGGAAATCACCGTGGTGGCAATCAATGAACTGGCGGATGCAGCCGGCATCGCGCATTTATTGAAATATGACACCAGCCATGGGCGCTTTGCCTGGGATGTGCGCCAGGAGAGAGAGCAGCTGTTTGTTGGCGATGATGCCATTCGTCTGCTGCATGAACCTACCCTGAAGGCGCTGCCCTGGCGGGAACTGGCGGTTGATGTGGTACTAGACTGCACCGGCGTTTATGGCAGCCGCGAGCATGGTGAAGCACACCTTGAGGCTGGCGCTAAGAAAGTGCTCTTTTCACATCCTGGCGGTAACGATCTCGACGCGACGATCGTTTTTGGCGTAAACCACGATGAGCTACGAACCGAACATCGTATTGTCTCCAACGCCTCCTGCACTACCAACTGCATTATTCCGGTCATTAAGCTGTTAGATGATGCCTACGGCATAGAGTCAGGGACGGTAACGACGATCCACTCATCAATGAACGATCAGCAGGTCATTGATTCCTGGCATCCGGACTTACGCCGGACGCGAGCGGCCAGTCAGTCGATCATCCCGGTTGATACTAAGCTTGCTGCGGGGATCACGCGTATTTTCCCTCAGTTTAACGATCGTTTTGAAGCGATTGCGGTCCGCGTACCGACGATTAATGTGACGGCAATCGACCTTAGCGTGACGGTGAAAAAACCAGTAAAAGCGAATGAAGTCAACCAGTTGTTGCAAAAAGCAGCACAGGGTACATTTCATGGTATAGTTGACTATACGGAATTGCCGTTAGTCTCGATAGATTTTAACCACGATCCGCACAGCGCCATCGTTGATGGCACACAAACGCGGGTGAGTGGCGCGCATTTGATCAAAACGCTGGTCTGGTGCGATAACGAATGGGGCTTTGCTAACCGGATGCTCGACACGACGTTAGCGATGGCCGCACAAGGTTTCAGGTAAGGCGCCTGGGCGCCTGCAAAACTTTATCAAGAATCAACGAGAGGATTCACCATGTCTGTAATTAAGATGACCGATCTGGATCTGGCTGGTAAACGCGTTTTTATCCGTGCGGATCTGAACGTACCGGTTAAAGACGGGAAAGTAACCAGCGACGCGCGTATCCGTGCTTCTCTGCCGACCATCGAACTGGCCCTGAAACAGGGTGCGAAAGTGATGGTAACTTCCCACTTGGGTCGTCCTACCGAAGGCGAGTACAACGAAGAATTCTCTCTGCTGCCGGTTGTTAACTACCTGAAAGACAAACTGTCCAGCCCGGTACGTCTGGTTAAAGATTATCTGGACGGCGTTGAAGTGGCTGCCGGTGAACTGGTGGTTCTGGAAAACGTTCGCTTCAACAAAGGCGAGAAGAAAGACGACGAAGCGCTGTCTAAGAAATACGCTGCGCTGTGCGACGTATTTGTGATGGACGCATTCGGTACTGCGCACCGTGCGCAGGCTTCTACTCACGGTATCGGTAAATTCGCTGACGTTGCTTGCGCAGGCCCGCTGCTGGCCGCCGAGCTGGACGCGCTGGGTAAAGCGCTGAAAGAACCGGCTCGTCCGATGGTTGCTATCGTTGGTGGTTCTAAAGTTTCCACCAAACTGACCGTACTGGATTCCCTGTCTAAAATCGCTGACCAGCTGATTGTCGGCGGCGGTATCGCTAACACCTTCGTTGCCGCTCAGGGCCACAACGTAGGTAAATCCCTGTACGAAGCGGATCTGGTTGACGAAGCCAAACGCTTGCTGACTACCTGCGATATCCCGGTTCCGACTGACGTGCGTGTGGCTACCGAGTTCTCTGAAACCGCAACCGCTACCCTGAAATCTGTTAACGACATCAAAGATGATGAGCAGATTCTGGACCTCGGCGACGTTTCCGCACAGAAACTGGCTGATATCCTGAAAAACGCCAAAACCATCCTGTGGAACGGCCCGGTTGGCGTATTCGAGTTCCCGAACTTCCGTAAAGGGACTGAAATCGTCGCGAATGCTATCGCAGACAGCGAAGGTTTCTCTATCGCCGGCGGCGGTGACACCCTGGCAGCGATTGACCTGTTTGGCATCGCTGACAAAATCTCCTACATCTCCACTGGCGGCGGCGCATTCCTCGAATTCGTGGAAGGCAAAGTTCTGCCGGCAGTAGCCATGCTCGAAGAGCGCGCTAAGAAGTAATTTAGTTCAGGCGGGGAAACCCGCCTGTTTTTCAGCGCGCTAACGTACAATTTTGTACAGCTCGCGAACCTTCTTCAACGGTCGAAGATACAGATACAGGACTACGTAACATGTCTAAAATTTTTGATTTCGTAAAACCGGGCGTCATCACTGGCGACGACGTTCAGAAAGTGTTCCAGGTAGCTAAAGAAAACAACTTTGCTCTGCCGGCGGTAAACTGCGTGGGCACCGATTCCATTAACGCCGTTCTGGAAGCAGCTGCAAAAGTTCGCTCTCCGGTTATCGTTCAGTTCTCTAACGGCGGCGCTGCGTTTATCGCGGGCAAAGGCGTGAAAACTGACGTTCCTCAGGGCGCTGCAATTCTCGGTGCTATCTCCGGCGCACATCACGTTCACCAGATGGCTGAACACTACGGCGTGCCGGTTATCCTGCATACCGACCACTGCGCGAAGAAACTGCTGCCGTGGATCGACGGCCTGCTGGACGCGGGTGAAAAACACTTCGCTGCTACCGGCAAACCGCTGTTCTCTTCTCACATGATTGACCTGTCTGAAGAGTCCCTGCACGAAAACATCGAGATCTGTTCTAAGTACCTGGCTCGTATGGCCAAAATGGACATGACTCTGGAAATCGAACTGGGCTGCACCGGCGGCGAAGAAGACGGCGTGGACAACAGCCACATGGACGCTTCTGCTCTGTACACCCAGCCGGAAGACGTTGATTACGCATACACCGAACTGAGCAAAATCAGCCCGCGCTTCACCATCGCGGCCTCTTTCGGTAACGTACATGGCGTTTACAAGCCGGGTAACGTGGTTCTGACCCCGACTATCCTGCGCGACTCTCAGGAATACGTTTCTAAGAAACACAACCTGCCGCATAACAGCCTGAATTTCGTCTTCCACGGCGGTTCCGGTTCTTCTGCTCAGGAAATCAAAGACTCCGTAAGCTACGGCGTAGTGAAAATGAACATCGATACCGACACCCAATGGGCAACCTGGGACGGTATCCTGCAGTATTACAAAACTAACGAAGCTTACCTGCAGGGCCAGCTGGGCAACCCGAAAGGCGAAGACCAGCCGAACAAGAAATACTACGATCCGCGCGTATGGCTGCGCGCTGCACAGACTTCCATGGTGACTCGTCTGGAGCAGGCATTTAAAGAGCTGAACGCGATCGACGTTCTGTAATTTCGCATGCTGCTAGCGTAAGGAAGGAAAACGGCGTTTTCCTTCCTGGCCGGTATAAAAATGGCTTCCTGTGGGAAGCCATTTTTTTTAGCGGGTCACGCAGGTGCCTTTCTTGCCAGCCAGTATCTGCGGCGCATCCTTTAACGCGCCGATAAACGCGCGATTCCCGGTATGCTCGACAAACTGAATCACCGCTTCCGCTTTCGGGCCCATTGCGCCGTCCGGCGCGGCAAACGGCGCGAGCGTAGCAACAGTGGCATGATGCAGCGGGCGGGCCTGCGGCGTACCCCAATCGGCATACACGGCATCGGCATCTGTCAGAATCAGCAGATGGTCGGCATTAATCGCGCTGGCAAGCGCCGCCGCCGTCAGATCTTTATCGATAACTGCTTCTACCCCCCGGTAGCCGTGCGTCTCGGCGACCACCGGGATCCCGCCGCCGCCGCAGCAAATAACCAGATGACCGGCATTCATCAGCGTCTGGATCGCCGCGCTATCAACAATATTCAGCGGCTTCGGCGACGGAACCACCCGGCGGATATAGCCGCCGTCCGCTTTCATCTGCCAACCATAGCGTTTTTCCAACTCTGCCTGCTGCTGCGGCGGATACACCGGGCCGATATATTTGCCGGGGGCGGCAAAGGCGTCATCATTAGCCGCTACCTCCACGCGGGTCATCAGGGTGCTAACCGGTGTATCGCCAGCGTATTGCATCAGCTCCTGGGCGATGGCGAAGCCAATCATCCCCTGGCTTTCCGCCACCAGAATATCCAGCGGCCAGGCGGGAGACTCGCTATAGGCGGCGTTTTGCAGCGCCAGCAATCCAACCTGCGGGCCATTGCCGTGTACGATCACCAACTGATAATCACGGGCTAATTCAGCCGCCATCCGGGCAAAGAGTTGAATACTACGCTGCTGGTTTTCCGCGCTGAGCACTTCCCCGCGCTGCAGTAACGCATTACCGCCCAGCGCGATGACAATTTTCTTTTTCATGATGACCTCATTGAATAAAAGGATGTGCGCTAAAAATATCGTTTTAGCGGTCTGGTTATGTGATGAGATCGCTACTTCATGGAGAGTAAAAAATATCTCGCCAATAAATATTATATCCACTGGTTTTATTTAAATATTTTTTAAAATGATTATTAGATTTTTTTTAATAATGCAGATTCCAGTTTTTAGTAATTTAAAACAATAAGTTTTGTGTGACTTTGTTCAAAAGAAATTCGTGGTTAGCTCGATATGGTTAGCGTAGTTAAATCATCAATCCCTCACGCATCGGCTGCGATGCCATGAGGCGAATATTGCCGGGAGAAAGCTTATGTCAGGAACGTATGAGGTCACCGAGGTGACAAAAAGAAAAGGAATACCGGCCTGGTGGGTCACGGTATTTCTTTTCTGGTTGGGCTGGGTATTTATGTATGCCGATCGCACGGTGTTAAATCCGGTGATGGGGGAACTGGAAAAAGAGTTTGGTTTAAGCGGCACGCAATTAGGCATTCTCAACTCTGTTTTTTATTTTTCTTACGCTTTGCTGCAGGTCCCCGCGGGAATTCTCGGTGACAAAATTGGTAAGAAAAAAGTGCTGGTGCCGGGGTTTATTCTGTTCGGCGTATTTACTGCCGTCACCGGTTGGGTAAAAAGCTGGTATATGCTGCTGTTTGCCCGTGCGATCACCGGCGCTGGCGAGGGAACGTATTATGGCCCGCAGTACGGTTTGTCTTCTGAGCAGATCCCGAAAAAATTCCGTTCGCTGGGTAGCGCGATCATCAATAGCGGTATGGCCTTTGGTATTGCCCTTGGCCTGATGACGTCGAGCTGGCTGGTTTACGATCTGGGCTATTCATGGCGGATGCCGTTCTACGCCATGGCGGTACCATCGGTGCTGGTCGGGATTGCCATCTGGTTATTCGTGAAAGAGAAAAAGCGTACCGCCGACGTTGACGGTAAGCCGGTACAAAAAGGCAAATTTAGCGATCTACTGAAAAACCGTAATTTAATTCTGACTTATATCATGGTGTTCTGCAGTTTGTTCGGATTCTTCGTGATTCTGACCTGGCTTCCTTATTATCTGCAAAACGAACGCGGCATTGCCGGTAGTGAAACTGGATTTATTTCATCGCTGGTCGCGTGGATTTCCATTCCCGGCGCACTGCTGTTCTCCGGTCTGTCGGATAAATTAGGCCGTCGTAAACCGTTAATTCTGTTCCTCGTGCCGGTGGCGATCGCCAGCATGCTGTCAATTATTTGGATGCCGAGCATGACCGGGGTCATCGCCGCGCTGTGCGTGTATGGCCTGGTCGGCAAACTGGCGCTGGATCCGGTGCTGGTGGCGCTGGTCGCCGATAGCGTCGATGAAACCAATTACAGCACCGCATTTGGTTTATTTAATTTTATCGGCATGAGCTCATCGATTCTGGCGCCAATTATTGCAGGCGCAGCGCGTGATATTACCGGCAGTCTGGCATCGAGTTTTTATGTTTCCGCCGGGCTGCTGGTTGTTGGTCTGATCGCCATGCTGTTTTTAAAAGAAAAACGCACATAAAGAGGTAGCGGTAATGATTTACGCTTTTATTAAAAAGGGAAGCTTTCAGGACTCCGTGAGCCTGATGATTATTTCCCGCAAATTAAGTGAACGCCCGGAAGTGGATCAGGTTTCGGTGATGATGGGAACCCCGGCGAATAAATCGATGCTGGAATCGACCGGTTTCTGGCACCCGGATTTCACCGAAGCCACGCCTAATGATATTTGCGTGGCGGTACGCACCCATGAAGCGCAGCCGGAAATCCTCGATTTAATCCGTGAGCAGTTAGAGAAAGAACTGAGCGCTATAGCCAATGCGTCGGGAAGCTCTACGCAACTGATTAAGGCGCGGCGCTGGGAGAGCGCTTGCCAGAAACTGCCGGACGCTAACCTGCTGTTGGTGTCGGTGGCTGGCGAGTATGCCGCCGGAGTGGCGAAAGAGGGGCTGCTGGCAAACAAAAACGTAATGCTGTTCTCCGATAACATCTCGCTGGGGCAAGAGGTGGAGCTGAAAACGCTGGCCCGCGAGAAGGGGCTCATCGTGATGGGACCGGACTGTGGAACGGCGATGATTGCCGGCAGCCCGCTGGCCTTCGCCAACGTTTTGCCGCAGGGCGGGATTGGCGTGATTGGCGCGTCAGGAACCGGGATCCAGGAAATCACCTCGCAGGTGGCGTTGCACCAGCAGGGAATTAGCCACGCTATTGGCCTTGGCGGGCGCGATCTCAGCGCTGAAGTCGGCGGCATCAGCGCCCTGACCGCGCTGGAGATGCTGGCGGCTGATAGCGCGACGCAGGTTATTGCCTTTGTTTCGAAACCGCCGTCGCCGCAGGTTCGTTCCCGCATTATTGCAGCAATGCAAAAACAGCATAAACCGGTGGTGGCGCTGTTCCTTGGCAGCCGCGCCGAGCAGCGCCGCGAGGGCAATGTCTGGCTGGCGAACTCGCTGGCGGATGCCGCGCAGCTGGCGGTCCTGCTGATGCGCGTGGCGCAGCAGCGGCAGAGCCAGCCGCAGGTTGCGGGCAAGGGGATTTATGGTTTGTATGCCGGCGGCACCCTCGCTGCCGAGGCCGCGATGCTGCTCTCCGCTAACCTGGGACTCCCGGTCAGCAGCACCCACGCCGACGGCGTGATGCTGGAAGCCGATGGGCATCGCATTGTCGATCTCGGCGACGATAGCTACACCCTCGGCAGACCGCATCCGATGATCGACCCCACCACCCGTAGTATTGAAATCGAGAAGCTGGCGACCATGCCGGAAGTCGGCGTGCTGCTGCTGGATGTGGTGTTGGGCTACGGCGCCTGTGCGGATCCTGCTGGCGCCGTGGTGGAAGCCGTCGAGCAAGTTCGCGGCAAACGCGCCGCGCCGCTGGTCGTTATCGCCACCATGACCGGTACTGATGCTGACCCGCAGGGACGGAGCGGGCAGATCGCCATCTTGCGCGAGGCCGGGATTGCGGTGGTGGATACCCTCGAAGAGGCGGCGCTACTGGCGGTTAGCCTGACGCAGCATCAACCACCTTGCGAATCGGCAGCGCACAACCCGCTGCTCGACGGCGTTCAGGTTATCAATGCCGGATTGCGCAGCTTCGCGCTGGATCTGCAAAGCAGCGGCACGCCGGTGGTGCATTATCAGTGGGCGCCTGTTGCCGGCGGCAACGCCCGTCTCGCCAGTTTACTCAAGCAGTTACATTAAGTTCAGAGGTATGGATATGTACTCATCTATTGCACAGGCTAACGAAGCCATTATCGAACGAATGAAAGCCGCGCGCCCGCATTGGGTTGCCGTACGCCCTGCGAAAGACGCGGTGGCTGAATTATCTTCTGGACGTAAATTACTGCACGCCGGGCCGCCGATCGCCTGGCAGGAGATGACTGGGCCGATGCGCGGAGCCTGTATCGGCGCGTCGTTGTTTGAAGGGTGGGCGACGAGCGAAGAAGAAGCCGTGCGCATGCTGGAGCAGGGCGAGGTGGAATTTATCCCTTGCCATCATGTGGGCGCCGTGGGGCCGATGGGCGGGATCACTTCGGCGAATATGCCAGTGGTGGTGGTACGTGATGTGGTGCACGGTAACCAATCCTGCTGCAATCTTAACGAAGGTATCGGCAAAGTAATGCGCTTCGGCGCCTACGGGGAGGACGTGCAGACGCGTCTGCGCTGGATGCGCGATACCCTCGCGCCGGTGCTGCAGGAAGCGCTGTCGCGCATGGAAAACGGCATTGACCTGACGGCAATGATGGCGCAGGCAATTACCATGGGCGATGAGTTCCACCAGCGTAATATCGCCGCTTCATCGCTGCTGCTGCGTACGCTGTCGCCGGTGATTGCCGGTCTGGAGCGGCCGAATGCGGAGATCGTCGCGGTGCTGCAGTTTTTGAGCGTGACCGATCAGTTCTTCCTTAACCTGGCGATGGCCTACAGCAAAGCGGTAATGGATGCGGCGGCGGAAATCAAAGCCGGTTCAGTAGTTACCGCGATGACCCGCAACGGTCGAGAGTTCGGCATTCGCGTTAGCGGCACCGGCGACCGCTGGTTTACCGCGCCGGTCAATACGCCGCAGGGGTTGTTCTTCACCGGCTACAGTCAGGCCGACGCCAACCCGGATATCGGCGATAGCGCGATTACCGAAACGCTGGGGATCGGCGGGGCGGCGATGATTGCCGCCCCGGGCGTCACGCGCTTTGTCGGCGCAGGCGGGATGGGCGCCGCGCTGGAGACCTCGGAAGAGATGTCTGAAATTTACCTCACCAACAACCCGCTGTTCCAGATCCCCTCCTGGGATTTCAAGGGCGCCTGTCTGGGACTGGATGTTCGTCGGGTCGTGGAGACCGGCATAACGCCGCTTATCAATACCGGGATCGCCCATCGCGAAGCGGGTATTGGTCAGGTCGGGGCGGGGACCGTCCGGGCGCCGCTGTTGTGCTTTGAAAAAGCGCTGGAAGCGCTGGCGGAACTGCACCATCTCACCGCCTGATTGGAAAAGGGGCGGCCTCGCCGCCCCGGAGTCACCGCGATGAAAACGATCAACTCACTTGCCTGCACGGGCCTTGAACATCTGGCGGATGGCGTGTGGCAACGCCATAGCCAATTTTCACAGGCGATCAATTTTTGCCACGCCGATGGCTCCCTACTGACGCTATTTCGCTATGGCAAAGGAATAGGTCCGACGGGCATTCTGCTGAGCAGCGCGCAGTTCGCGCGGCTGGGTCATCTGACGCGGCTGGTCAAACAAGGGGCGTTACTGTGGGGGGCGGGCGTGCTGATTCGTCCGCGCCGGACGCTCAAATTACCTCTCCACACCGGCAATGCGTTCCCTCTCGATCTTTCTGCTTATTCCCACTTAAGCGGGCTGTGCGGCGCGCTCAATCAGCCACTGGCGGACATGCCGTTTTATTCATCGTTAGTCAGCGAGCTTGAGCGTTGGTATCGCGGCGAGCGTCCGGACTGGCGCTGGCTTATCGGCAATGGGCCGGGATTAACCCCCAGCGGCGATGATATGCTTGCCGGGATGCTGGCGGCGCTGCACGGCGCGGGGTTTTCCTGCCGCCTGAAACTATTTATCCCCCCGGCGGATCAACTTGTGCCGCTGACAACTTCGGTAAGCTGTAGCTACCTGAATAGCGCCAGACGGGGCGAGTTTTCGCTGCCGGTCGTTAAAGTGATGCGCGGGCTGCAGTCGACAAGCGACCCGCAGCGGGCTATTCAGCGTTTGTTGGCGGTAGGTCATACTTCAGGCGCTGATACGCTACTAGGAATCGCAATCGCGCAGCATTGGTTACAGAAAGTGGACTCAAGGAGAATGCATGCTCGATCAGGAAACCATCCGCACGTTTATTCAGGTCGCTGAGACCGGAAGTTTTTCCCGCGCAGCCAGCACGCTGCATAAAACGCCAGCGGCGATTAGCTATCGCATCAAAACGCTGGAAGAGCAGGTGGGGACGCTGCTCTTCTTACGTACGACCCGCTCGGTGAGCCTGACGCTGGCCGGACAGCATCTGCTTGAGCACTGCCGACAGTGGCTTAACTGGCTCGACGTGATGCCCGATGAACTCCAGCAAATCAATGCCGGCGTAGAAAGGCAGGTCAATATCGTTATCAATAACCTGTTGTATCAACCGCAAACCGCCGCAGATCTGCTGACCTGGCTGCATCAGCAGTTTCCCTTTACCCGTTTTCAGATTTCCCGCCAGGTTTATATGGGCGTCTGGGATTCGCTGTTATATGACGATTTCCAACTGGCGATTGGCGTCACCGGCTCGGAATCGCTGTCGAACAATATCTCCTTATTAACGCTCGGTGATATTCACTGGCAGTTTGTGGTGGCGCAGAACCATCCGCTTGCCAACCACCCCGCCGCGGTGTTGTCTGACGATATGCTGCGTCGCTATCCAGCGATCAATATCGAGGATACGTCGCGGACGTTAACCCGCCGCGTCGCCTGGCTGCTCAATGGGCAAAAAGAGATTAAGGTGCCGGATCTCAGCACCAAGCTGGCCTGTCATCTCAGCGGCCTGGGAGTGGGTTTTTTACCGGAACGGATGTGTCGTTCCTATCTGGAGTCCGGGGCGCTGGTGGCCCGCGCGGTCGCTAATGGCCGCCAGCCTTCTCCGCTCTCTGTTGCGTGGAAAAACGCCGGTAGCGGCAAAGTGGTCAGTGAAATCGCCCGGAAGTTTAAACACAAAGACGTGTTAGTCAGCGGATTTTTGCGGATGGTGGATCGTCCTGCGCAAGCGTGAAACAACGTTGCTTTCATCTGGAACAGATTGAGAAATGGCATCTTCGGTGGTTTTTGTTTACCTTTAAAAAGTCATTTTCGTGAGAATGATCTCATTTGCTTTTTTTTGATATGACCCAAGGATTACTAAATGGAAGATTTGAACGTTGTCGATAGCATAAATAACGCCGGTTCGTGGCTGGTGCGCAATCAGGCATTACTGCTGAGCTATGCCGTCAACATCGTCGCGGCTATCGCGATTATTATTGTTGGTCTGATTGTGGCGCGAATTGTTTCCAATACCGTGAATCGCCTGATGCGGGCGCGTCACATTGATGCCACCGTTGCCGATTTTCTTTCTGCGCTGGTACGCTATGCCATTATTGCTTTTACGCTGATAGCCGCTCTGGGTCGCGTGGGCGTGCAAACCGCTTCGGTTATTGCAGTCCTCGGCGCCGCAGGTTTAGCCGTAGGTCTGGCGCTGCAGGGGTCGCTGTCTAACCTTGCCGCTGGCGTTCTGCTGGTGGTATTCCGTCCATTCCGTGCCGGTGAATACGTTGACCTTGGCGGTATTGCGGGAACCGTACTGAACGTGCAGATTTTCTCCACCACTCTGCGCAGTGCGGATGGCAAAATTGTGGTAGTGCCAAACGGTAAAATTATCGCGGGAAATATTATTAACTTTTCTCGCGAACCCGTTCGTCGTAACGAGTTTATCATCGGCGTAGCTTACGACGCCGATATTGATAAGGTGAAGCAGCTGCTCACCAGTATCATCGAGTCTGATGAGCGTATCCTTAAAGATCGTGAAATGACCGTTCGTCTGAATGAACTGGGTGCTTCATCAGTGAACTACGTGGTACGCGTGTGGAGTAAAAGCAGCGATTTACAAAACGTTTACTGGGATGTTCTGGAGCGTATTAAGCGTGATTTTGACGCCAACGGTATTAGCTTCCCGTACCCGCAGATGGATGTTCATGTGATTCGTCCGCAGGAAAAAGCAGAATAACGTTGTGCTTTATTTAACTGGCCGGTGCATCCGGCCTTTATTTTGCCTTTTTTTATTAGTTTGACTTATTACTGATTAAAATTTTCAATTTCCTCTAATGATGCCTGCGCGCTATATTCCCCGTCATTGACTCTCACAATGGAACTCACTTCCGATGTTATCGTATTACTTTCAGGGCCTTGCCCTGGGGGCGGCAATGATTTTGCCGCTCGGCCCGCAAAACGCTTTTGTGATGAATCAGGGCATTCGCCGTCAGTACCATCTGATGATTGCCTTGCTGTGCGCCATCAGCGATCTGCTGCTGATTTGTGCCGGGATATTTGGCGGCAGCGCGCTGCTGATGCAATCGCCGTGGCTGCTGGCGCTGGTGACCTGGGGCGGGGTCGCTTTTTTATTGTGGTACGGCTTTGGCGCCCTGAAGACGGCCTTTAGCAGTAATCTGGAGCTGGCCAGCGCGGAAGTGATGAAGCAGGGTCGCTGGAAAATTATCGTCACCATGCTGGCGGTGACGTGGCTGAATCCTCACGTTTATCTCGATACATTTGTTGTTCTCGGCAGTCTCGGCGGGCAGCTGGCGATGGAGCCAAAGCGCTGGTTTGCATTGGGCACAATTAGCGCCTCATTTTTATGGTTTTTCGGCCTGGCTCTGCTGGCCGCCTGGCTGGCTCCGCGTCTGCGTACGGCGAAAGCGCAGCGAATTATCAACGTGCTGGTCGGCGTGGTTATGTGGGTAATTGCGCTGCAGCTGGCGAAAGACGGTTTCTCACATGTGCAGGCGCTGCTTAACTAAGTCTTGTCCGATGGACTTTTTCCGCGTACGCGCTAAGCTTGCAGGCATGCGTCTGTGTATAGACGACCAATGTAATATGGAGAAACGACAGTGAAGTTAAAAGTCATGGCCCTGGCGGCGGCACTCGGATTTAGCGCAATGGCGGCTCAGGCAAGCGAATTGCCGAACGGCCCGCATATTGTTACTTCAGGTACCGCCAGCGTCGCTGCGGTTCCTGATATTGCCACTCTGGCGATTGAAGTTAACGTTTCCGCAAAAGATGCGGCATCCGCTAAGAAACAGGCTGACGAACGCGTGGCTCAGTATCTGTCATTCCTGGAGAAGAGCGGCATTGCGAAGAAAGACATTAATTCAGCCAACCTGCGTACCCAGCCTGATTACGACTATCAGAACGGCAAAAGCATCCTCAAGGGCTACCGCGCGGTGCGTAGCGTTGAAGTCACGCTGCGCCAGCTGGATAAACTCAACGGTCTGTTAGATGGGGCGTTAAAAGCCGGTCTGAACGAGATCCGTTCAGTATCGTTGGGCGTTGCGCAACCGGACGCTTATAAAGATAAGGCGCGCAAAGCGGCGATTAATGATGCGATTCACCAGGCTCAGGAACTGGCTACAGGGTTCCACGGCAAACTGGGGCCGGTCTATAGCGTGCGCTATCATGTCTCGAACTACCAGCCAAGCCCGATGGTACGGATGATGAAAGCCGATGCGGCGCCGGTTTCAGCCCAGGAAACCTACGAGCAGGCAACCATTCAGTTTGATGATCAGGTGGATGTGGTGTTTGAGCTGCAGCCGACCCAGCCATCGCCAGCATCTGCGGCGCCGGCGAAACCCGCTGAAGAACCAAAAGCCGCAGAGTAATCCGCAGCGATAAAAAAGCCACTTCAGTGAAGTGGCTTTTTTTATGCTCGCGATTTAATCCTGACGAAGCACTTTGTGGCCGTAATCAATTAGCGCATCGGTCACCCGGCGCATCATGCGGCTTTCCGGCGCAAAACGGTGCCAGTAGAGCATCCGGCGCTGGAACAGGCCTGGCGTGAGGTTGATAAGCTCGCCGCTGTTCAGCTCTCGCTCAATTTGCAGGTGCGGGATCATACAGCAGGTCGTTCCCTGACGCGCCAGCTGCACAAAGGCTTCAGAAGAGTTGACGATGTGACATGGTACGCTGCCCGGCGGTAAGTCGAAGTTTTGCTGCAAAAACGCCTGGTGCATATCATCGAGGTGGTCGAATGCCACCACCGGCGCTTTGAGCAACGCCGAGCGGGTCACCCCGTTGGGGAAATAGCGTTGCGCAAATTCCTTTGAGGCAACGAACAGATAGTCCAGCGCTCCAAGCTGATCGACCAGGCAGCTTGGCAGCGCCTGTGGCTGGATACTGACCGCGCCGACTACTTCGCCACGGCGCAGGCGTTCCTGGGTCCGGGTTTCGTCCTCCACCTGCAGATTCAGGCGAATAGGGGAGTCGGAAAGCACGCTGGAGAGCGCGGGCAGCAGCCAGGTAGCCAGACTGTCGGCGTTAACCGCCAGCGACAGCAGCAGCGGCGTAGATCCGGTTTGCTCGTCACCCAGCCACTCCTCTTCCAGCAGCTCAACCTGACGCAGCAGGGCCAGCAGTTTTTGCCCTTGTTCGGTGGGACGCGGCGGTACGGTACGTACCAGCAGAGGTTGGCCAAACATGTTTTCCAGCTGTTTGATGCGCTGAGAGACGGCGGACTGCGTAATACAAAGCTTCTGCGCGGCGCGCTCAAACCCTCGTTCCCTGATTACCGCGTCCAGCGCTTGTAGTGTTCTGTAGTCCGGTCGTTTCATTGTTCTGGCGTGCCCCTATTACTTTTCGTTAACCCGCACTATGACATAAATTTGTTTTTGATGAAGATGAAAAGTTGGTGACTGCGTTGTGTGATCTCCATCGCAGGGACAATAGCCCCCCTGATGTTCTATAATGCGCCACAGGAATTCACATCTCGGACCACGATCATGACGCAAGATGAACTGAAAAAAGCAGTAGGCTGGGCGGCACTGCAGTATGTACAACCGGGCACCATTGTCGGAGTAGGCACGGGCTCAACGGCGGCGCATTTTATTGATGCTCTGGGCACCATGAAAGGGCAGATTGAAGGGGCGGTTTCCAGCTCTGATGCCTCTACCGAAAAACTGAAAAGCCTTGGTATTACGGTTTTTGATCTGAATAGCGTTGACCGTCTGGGTATCTATGTGGACGGTGCCGATGAAATCAACGGCCATATGCAGATGATTAAAGGCGGCGGCGCAGCGCTGACGCGCGAGAAAATTATTGCCTCGGTCGCCGACAAATTTATCTGTATCGCTGATGCTTCCAAGCAGGTTGATATTCTGGGTAAATTCCCGCTGCCGGTGGAAGTAATTCCGATGGCGCGTAGCGCCGTGGCTCGTCAACTGGTCAAGCTGGGTGGCCGCCCTGAGTACCGTCAGGGCGTAGTGACCGATAACGGCAACGTGATCCTGGATGTGTTTGGTCTGGAAATTCTGGATGCTATCGCACTGGAAAATACTATCAACGGTATCCCGGGCGTGGTGACCGTCGGTCTGTTTGCGAATCGTGGCGCAGACGTCGCGCTGATCGGGACCGCGGATGGTGTAAAAACTATCACCAAATAGTTCGATCTGAGGGAGCGAATAGCTCCCTCGCCAATATTTTTTCTTCAGGCGTATTTTGGTGACTTCTGTCACATTTAAGCGCCTTGTCTTAGTAACAATCTACCTTTCTTTTACTTTCTGGTGTTTTGTCCTGCTATTTCCCTCTGATTGATATTTCTTCAGGTAGCCGACGCAAACGTTCATATTGCCGCAATAGTTTTTTTTGATATGTTGCTGAGAAGAACTTTCGTTCCGCACGACATCAGTTAAGACAAAAACAGGACGGGGAAATGGCTAAGGTATCACTGGAAAAAGACAAGATTAAATTTCTGCTGGTTGAAGGTGTGCATCAAAAGGCGGTGGACAGCCTCCGCGCAGCAGGCTACACCAATATCGAATTTCATAAAGGCGCTCTGGACAGCGAAGAGCTGAAAGCGTCCATCCGTGATGCCCATTTCATCGGCCTGCGCTCCCGTACTCATCTGACTGAAGAGATTTTCGCGGCGGCGGAAAAACTGGTGGCGGTAGGTTGCTTCTGTATCGGTACCAATCAGGTTGATTTAAACGCCGCGGCAAAGCGCGGTATTCCTGTCTTTAACGCGCCATTCTCCAATACTCGTTCCGTTGCTGAGCTGGTGATCGGCGAGCTGTTGCTCATGCTGCGCGGCGTACCGGCGGCGAACGCCAAAGCGCACCGTGGCGTGTGGAACAAACTGGCGGTAGGCAGCTTTGAAGCGCGTGGTAAAAAGCTGGGTATTATCGGCTATGGTCATATCGGCACCCAGCTGGGCATCCTGGCGGAATCGCTGGGAATGCACGTCTATTTCTATGATATTGAAAGCAAACTGCCGTTAGGTAATGCGACTCAGGTTCAGCATCTCTCTGATTTGTTAAATATGAGCGATGTGGTGAGCCTGCACGTGCCGGAAAACGCCTCCACTAAGAATATGATTGGCGCGGAAGAGCTGGCGCTGATGAAGCCCGGCGCGCTGCTGATTAACGCCTCCCGTGGTACCGTGGTTGATATCCCGGCGCTGTGCGATGTGCTGGCGAGCAAACACCTGGCAGGCGCGGCGATTGACGTATTCCCGACGGAACCGGCGACCAACAGCGATCCATTTAACTCTCCGCTGTGTGAGTTCGACAACGTTATCCTGACTCCGCATATTGGCGGTTCGACCCAGGAAGCGCAGGAAAATATCGGTCTGGAAGTGGCTGGCAAGCTGGCGAAGTATTCTGACAACGGCTCAACGCTCTCTGCGGTTAACTTCCCGGAAGTATCGCTGCCGCTGCACGGCGGACGCCGTCTGCTGCATATCCATGAAAACCGTCCTGGCGTGCTGACCGCGCTTAACCAGATCTTCGCCGCCCAGGGCATTAACATTGCGGCGCAGTATCTGCAGACCACTCCGCAGATGGGCTACGTGGTGATTGATATTGAAGCTGAAGAAGATGTAGCGCAGTCTGCGCTGCAGGCGATGAAGGCTATCCCTGGGACTATTCGCGCACGTCTGCTGTACTAATCCCCTTTAATGTCAGCGGGCAGGTCATCGACCTGCCCCTTTTCTCCCTTCTTAAAAACCTCATTTCTGAAATTTCCCAAGCCCATGCAATCACTTTGCGAGCCTTGCCGCAAACGGTGATTAAAGCCGATTGATGTCGTTGTACCTGACAGAAAGGGATTTACGATAAGGGCTCAGCGCGGGGCTGAAACGGGAAAGCCCCTACCGTAGCAGGGGCTTTAAAAAGGAAAGGGACGATGATGAGACTCTTCATCATGCTGCTTATCCTGTTAATCATCGCCTGGCCAGCATATTAACAGAGAGGAAGCAGGAGGGAGGTTCGCCTCCCTCACCCTTTACCCGAGAATTTAGGTGAAAAAAACAGCAATGTCAATTGGTCGGGCGTTCTACCAGACCCAGGTTTTTTCCGGCGTGATGATTGCGGGCAGCGGGATATCCCATTGTTCTGCCGGTAACGTATCGACCTGCTGACAATCGTGAGCGTAGCCAACCGGCTGCAGGCGATACTGCCGCCAGTTTTGCAGCGTCCTGTCATAAAATCCGCCGCCCATGCCTAGTCGTCGCCCGGCAGTATCAAACGCCACCAGCGGCGTAACCAGCACGTCCAGCTGACTTAACGGGAGGACATCGCGGACATCAAGCTTCGGTTCGCGGATTTTCAGCCGATTTACCACCAGGTCACTGCCCGGATGATAATGTAGAAACAGCAGATTGCCCGGACTGAAAGGGTGAAGAACCGGAAGATAAACCCGTTTGCCTGCACGCCATAGCTGCTCAATCAGCGGTTGCGTATCCAGTTCTCCATCAAATGAAAGAAAAGCCGCGACCGTATGGGCGAGCAGAACCGGCGGGTACGCCATCATTCTGCCTGCCGCCTGGAGGGCAAACTGCGTTTGCTGTTCGGGCGTTAATGCACGTCGGCGCTGGCGGATCTGCTGGCGAATTTGCTGTCTGGTACATGGGGTATCTGACATTAGAGCCATACCTGAGTCTCATTGGTGAGCAAACGATACAAACAGGCGTAGTCTAATACACGACAGCAAAAGGCGAAAATTAACTTATGGGGTATGGAGCGAAGTTGAAACCAGAAGGAAGGGAATCTCCGAGATGCCGCCGCAGGCTGTAACCCTTGAACCCTTGGTTCAAGGTGAATGTGTCGTCACAGTTTTAAGGCTTCTCGGACGGACCGAGCATGCTCACCAACCGTGGAGCGCCACATTCTTGTGGTATGAAATATCGGCTCAGGGGACTGGCCCGCTTGCAAACATCTCAGAGAAATTTTGTTCTTGCGATTACTCTAACACAGTTAAATGCAAAGTGTTATTCAAACTTCTGCCCGGGTCTTTCGCTTATGCGACCTTGCTCAAGCAATGCTTGTTCGATGGTCTGCTGAAGCATCCGAATACGCTGCTCCATGCTGGCGGCGTATTCGCGGGTTTTCGCTTTTTCCTGAGTCAACTCATAGCTGATGTTCAACGCGGCGATGAAAACCAGCTGCTCAGTATTTGTGACTCTAGTGCGTTCTTTTAAATCTTGCAACCGCTGATTCAGGTCGTCAGCTGCCTGATTCAAGGCATCCCTTTGTTCAGGCGGGCAATTCACTCGTAGTGAACGGCCAAAAATTTGGAGATCTACGGGTTGTGCAGACATGCCACCTTCCTGCTGATTGACTGCGCGGCCTTCACGCCCTGGGCGGGTCTGCGAAGGGGCGACACTATAGCTACCCTGGTTCTAAGATACAAGCCCTATTCTGGTTCACCAGGGTCCAAAGTGGTAGCATATCATGAATATTCCTCCCAACGATGACGAATGCGCATGTCTATACAGAACGAAATGCCTGGTTACAACGATGTAGACCAGTTACTGAACCAACAGGGGGTGGGATTAACCCCTGCCGAAATGCACGGTTTGATCAGCGGGATCCTGTGCGGCGGCAATAAAGACAGCAGCTGGCAGCCGTTGGTGCACGACCTGACCAACGAAGGCCTGGCATTTGGCCATGAGCTGGCGCAGTCGCTGCGTAACATGCATTCGGCCACCAGCGATTCGCTGGAGGATGACGGCTTCTTATTCCAGCTCTACTTGCCGGATGGCGATGAAGTGAGCGTGTTCGATCGCGCCGATGCGCTGGCGGGTTGGGTAAACCATTTTCTGCTTGGGCTGGGCGTGACGCAGCCCAAGCTGGATAAAGTCAAAGACGAAACTGGCGAAGCTATTGACGATCTGCGCAACATTGCCCAGCTCGGTTACGACGAAGACGAGGATCAAGAAGAGCTCGAAATGTCGCTGGAGGAGATTATCGAATACGTGCGCGTCGCCGCGCTGCTGTGCCACGATACCTTCTCGCTTCAGAAACCCACTGCGCCGGAAGTTCAAAAGCCGACATTACACTAATTATTGATTTAATCGTTCAGGGGGCGTCATGACTCAGCAGGAATTTCTCTCTCGTCGCCAGGCACTACTGGCGCAGATGCAGCCGGGCAGCGCAGTGCTAATTTTCGCCGCGCCGGAAGCGGTGCGTAGCGCAGATTCGGAATATCCCTACCGCCAGAGCAGCGATTTTTGGTATTTCACCGGCTTTAATGAGCCGGAGGCGCTGCTGGTATTGATTAAAAGCGATGAGACGCATAATCACAGCGTGCTGTTTAATCGCGTGCGCGATCTGACCGCTGAAATCTGGTTTGGTCGTCGTCTTGGGCAGGATGCCGCCCCCGCTAAGCTGGGCGTCGATCGCGCTCTGGCCTTTAGTGAAATCAATCAGCAGTTGTTCCAGCTACTCAACGGCCTTGATGCTATCTACTTTGCGCAGGGCGAATATGCCTACGCGGACGAGATCGTATTTAACGCGCTGGAAAAGCTGCGCAAAGGCGTGCGTCAGAATTTGCAGGCGCCGAACTCGGTGATCGACTGGCGGCCAATGGTGCATGAAATGCGCCTGTTTAAGTCTCCTGAAGAGCTGGAGGTCATGCGCCGCGCTGGGGAGATTTCCGCGCTGGCCCATACCCGCGCTATGGAAAAATGCCGTCCGGGGATGTTCGAATATCATCTGGAAGGTGAAATCCTGCATGAATTCAACCGTCACGGCGCGCGCTTCCCTTCATATAACACGATTGTCGGCGGTGGCGAAAATGGCTGCATCCTGCACTACACCGAAAACGAATGTGTACTGCGCGACGGCGATCTGGTGCTGATTGACGCAGGCTGCGAATATCAAGGCTATGCGGGGGATATTACCCGAACCTTCCCGGTTAACGGCAAGTTTAGCCCGGCGCAGCGCGAGATTTACGATATCGTCCTCGAATCTCTGGAAACCTCGCTGAAGCTCTATCGCCCCGGTACCTCAATCAATGAGGTTAACCAGCAGGTGGTGCGGATTATGATTACCGGCCTGGTGCGCCTGGGGATTCTGCAAGGCGAAATTGATGAACTGATTGCTAATAACGCCCATCGTCCTTTCTTTATGCATGGCCTGAGCCACTGGCTGGGACTCGACGTTCATGATGTCGGCAGCTATGACGTTGACCGCTCGCGTATTCTTGAGCCGGGAATGGTGCTGACCGTTGAACCTGGGCTCTATATTGCGACGGATGCCGACGTTCCGGCCCAGTATCGCGGCATCGGGATTCGTATTGAAGATGACATCGTCATAACTGAAGACGGCAACGAGAACCTCACCGCCGGGGTTGTGAAAAAGGCGGATGATATTGAGGCGCTGATGGCGGCGGCGCGGCAGCTATGAGCGTGCTAATCGTTGGCGGTGGAATGACCGGCGCAACGCTGGCGTTAGCGATATCTCGCTTAACCGGCGGTCAGCTGCCGGTGCACCTGATTGAAGCATCAGCGCCGGAATCCGCCCGGCATCCGGGCTTCGACGCTCGCGCTATCGCTCTGGCTGCCGGTACCTGCCAGCAGCTGGCTCGCGTCGATATCTGGCAAGAGATTGCCGACTGCGCCACGGCTATCCAGAGCGTTCACGTCAGCGATCGCGGTCATGCGGGGTTTGTGACGTTAGAAGCTCAGGACTACGGGCTGACGGCGCTGGGGCAGGTGGTGGAACTGCACGATGTCGGCCAGCGCTTGTTTGCCCAGCTGCGCAAAGCACCGGGCGTGACGCTACACTGTCCGGCAAAAGTGGAGAATGTTAGCCGCAGCGAAGAGAGCGTAAGCCTGGTTCTGGACAACGGTGAGACGCTCAGCGGTAAATTGCTGGTCGCCGCCGACGGCTCGCGCTCAACTTTAGGTGCTCAATGCGGTATCAGCTGGCAGCAACAGCCCTATGAACAGCTGGCGGTTATTGCCAACGTCAGTACTACTCTGCCGCATAACGGGCGCGCATTTGAGCGCTTTACCCCGCACGGTCCGCTGGCGATGTTGCCAATGTCGCAGGGCCGCTGCTCGCTGGTGTGGTGTCATCCGCAGGCGCGGCAAGAGGAGGTTCTGAGCTGGTCCGACGAACGTTTCTGCCATGAGCTGCAGCAGGCGTTTGGCTGGCGTCTGGGGCGGATTACTCATGCCGGAAAGCGCAGCGCGTATCCGCTCTCGCTAACCCGAGCCACCCGTACGGTTACGCATCGGCTGGCGCTGGTCGGTAACGCGGCGCAAACGCTGCATCCTATTGCCGGGCAGGGGTTTAATCTTGGTCTGCGTGACGTCATGAGCATGGCGGAAATGCTGGCCCAGGCGCATGCCGAAGGAGAGGATCCGGGTAGCTATGCGCTTCTGAGCCGCTATCAGGCCCGGCGCGCCGAAGATAAAGCCGCCACCGTCAGCGTGACCGACGGGCTGGTGCATCTATTCGCCAATCGTTGGGCGCCGCTGGTTGTGGGGCGCAACGCAGGGCTGATGGCGATGGAATTATTTAGCCCGGCGCGCGATGCGCTGGCGCAGCGTACCCTCGGTTGGGTCCCCCGTTAAGGAGTGAAACGTGCAAAGTGTTGATGTCGCTATTGTTGGCGGTGGAATGGTGGGGCTGGCGGTTGCCTGTGGTTTACAGGGCAGCGGGTTGCGCGTTGCGGTGCTGGAACAGGCCGCTCCCCAGCCGCTGAGCGCAGATGCGCCGCCGGCGCTGAGGGTGTCGGCGATTAATGCCGCCAGCGAGAAGCTGCTGGTTAAACTGGGCGTCTGGCAGGATATTATCGCCCAGCGCGCCAGCTGCTACCACGGAATGGAAGTGTGGGACAAAGACAGTTTTGGCCGCATCAGCTTTGATGACCAGAGCATGGGCCTGAGCCACCTTGGGCATATTATTGAAAACGCCGTGGTGCATCATGCGCTGTGGCAAAAAGCGCAGCGCTGTGCTGACGTCACGCTACTGGCCCCGGCGCAGCTGCAGCAGGTCGCGTGGGGCGAAAATGAGGCCTTTCTTAGCCTGCAGGACGGCAGCATGTTAACCGCCAGACTGGTGGTTGGCGCCGATGGCGCTAATTCGTGGTTGCGCAACAAAGCGGATATTCCGCTGACTTACTGGGATTATCGCCACCATGCGCTGGTCGCCACTATTCGCACCGAAGAGCCGCACGAAGCGGTGGCGCGCCAGGCGTTTCACGGTGAAGGTATTCTGGCGTTCCTGCCGTTGAGCGACCCGCACCTCTGCTCTATTGTCTGGTCTCTGCCTCCAGAGGCGGCGGAACGGATGCGGCAGGCTGATAATTCCGTTTTTAACCGGGAACTGAATATTGCTTTCGATAACCGCCTGGGGCTGTGCGCTGTGGAGAGCGAGCGTCAGGTATTCCCACTAACCGGCCGTTACGCGCGTCAGTTTGCCGCCCACCGTCTGGCGCTGGTTGGCGATGCCGCCCACACCATTCATCCGCTGGCGGGGCAGGGCGTCAATCTTGGTTTTATGGATGCCGCCGAGCTTATTGATGAGCTGAGGCGCCTGCATGCGCAGGGTAAGGATATTGGTCAGCATCTGTATCTGCGTCGCTATGAGCGCAGCCGCAAGCATAGCGCTGCGCTGATGCTGGCGGGAATGCAGGGTTTTCGTGAAATGTTCTCCGGTAGCAACCCCGCGAAGAAACTGCTGCGCGATATCGGCCTTAAACTGGCGGATACTTTACCCGGCGTGAAGCCGCAGCTTATTCGTCAGGCTATGGGGTTAAACGATCTCCCTGCCTGGTTACGTTAAGTTCGTCACACTTCTCCCTCCCGGCCTTCGCGCCGGGTTTCCCCTCTCATTTGAAATAATCTAATTTCACCTCTTTTTTCGCATTAGTTTTATTAATGTCACCTTTTTTTTGTTATAGAAATTAGGCTCATCTTTTCGCAGAAAATATCATCATGCTCTGCTTTCATTCGGGGTTAATTAATGTTTATGCGGGTTAACTCGCTTTATTGTAGTTAAAAACTCTGTAGGCTTTTCGGCGGATTTTAGTCATAAGCTAATGTGATGTCCTGGCCGGGCTTATGGTTTAGTGCGGATATCGGTGGTAAGTTCAGGCCAAAGAGAACGTTTGCGTTGGCGTCCGTTTGCGATGCTGGCGGTGGGTTTCGCGGCGCAAATACGCCAAAAATAGTGGCTGGTTCCGTTTTATTCGATGAGGAAAAGATGGCTCAACAGACTCCGTTGTTCGAACAACACACGCTATGCGGCGCTCGCATGGTGGATTTCCATGGCTGGATGATGCCGCTGCATTACGGATCCCAGATTGATGAGCATCATGCGGTGCGCGGTGATGCCGGGATGTTCGATGTATCGCATATGACCATCGTCGATTTTCACGGCAGCAGAATCCGCGAGTTCTTGCGCTATTTGCTGGCCAACGACGTAGCGAAGCTTACCGTTCCTGGCAAAGCCCTGTATAGCGGCATGCTCACCGCTTCCGGCGGCGTTATTGATGACCTGATTGTTTATTTCCTTTCTGAAGATTATTTCCGCCTCGTTGTTAACTCCGCCACCCGTGAAAAAGACCTCGCCTGGATAACTCAGCAATCCGAATCTTATGGCCTTGAAATGACCGTACGTGACGATCTCTCCCTGATCGCCGTTCAGGGGCCAAAGGCAAAAGAAAAAGCCGCGACGCTGTTTACCGACGCGCAGCGCCAGGCCGTAGAAGGCATGAAGCCGTTCTTTGGCGTGCAGGCGGGGGACCTGTTTATTGCGACTACCGGCTATACCGGCGAAGCGGGTTATGAAATTGCGCTGCCGAACGAGCAGGCGGTGGATTTCTGGCGCGGCCTGCTGGAGGCGGGCGTGAAGCCGTGCGGCCTTGGCGCGCGCGATACGCTGCGCCTGGAAGCGGGAATGAATCTGTATGGCCAGGAGATGGACGAAGGCGTCTCCCCGCTGGCGGCGAACATGGGCTGGACCATTGCCTGGGAGCCAGCTGACCGTGACTTTATCGGGCGTGAAGCGCTGGAAGTGCAGCGAGAAAAAGGTACCGAGCAGCTGGTGGGGTTGGTGATGACCGAAAAAGGCGTTCTGCGCGGCGGCCTGCCGGTGCGCTTTAGCGATGCCGATGGTAACCAGAAAGAAGGCATTATCACCAGCGGCACCTTCTCCCCAACGCTGGGCTACAGTATTGCATTAGCACGGGTACCGGAAGGCATCGGCGAAACCGCCGTGGTGCAGATTCGCAACCGCGAAATGCCGGTAAAAGTGACTAAACCTGTTTTTGTACGCAACGGCAAAGCCGTAGTGTGATTTTCCTTTTGGAGATGAATTGATGAGCAACGTACCAGCAGAACTGAAATACAGCAAAGAACACGAATGGCTGCGTAAAGAAGCGGACGGCACTTATACCGTCGGCATCACCGAGCACGCGCAGGAGCTGCTTGGCGATATGGTTTTCGTCGATCTGCCGGAAGTGGGTGCCGCCGTTGAAGCGGGCGCCGACTGCGCGGTTGCCGAATCCGTTAAAGCGGCTTCTGATATTTATGCGCCTATCAGCGGTGAAATCGTTGCCGTCAATGAAGAGCTGAGCGACTCGCCTGAGCTGGTTAACAGCGATCCGTACACCGATGGCTGGATCTTTAAAATCAAAGCCAGCGATGAAGCTCAGGTTGCCGCGCTGCTGGATGCAACCGCATACGAAGCTCTGTTAGAAGACGAATAAATACGCTTCATTCTTTACGTTGCAGGTGCGTTGGCTTCCTGCAACGCGAATGATTTTGCATATTCTGGCCCGGTAAGCGTCAGCGCTCGCCGGGCAAACCAGTCAGATAATCACGATTCACCGCACGTTCAGGAACCATCGCTCATGACCCAGACTTTAGGCCAGCTTGAAAACCGTGACGCCTTTATTGAACGTCACATCGGCCCGGATGCCCGACAGCAGCAGGAGATGCTGAAAACCGTTGGCGCCGATTCGCTTAACGACCTGATTGGCCAGATTGTGCCGCAGGATATTCAGCTGGCGACGCCGCCGCAGGTGGGCGAAGCAACCACGGAATTCGCCGCGCTGGCGGAGCTGAAGGCGATTGCCGGTCGTAACAAGCGCTTCAAGTCGTACATTGGTATGGGCTACACCGCCGTGCAGCTGCCGCCGGTGATTCAGCGCAATATGCTGGAAAATCCGGGCTGGTATACCGCCTATACGCCTTATCAGCCGGAGGTTTCTCAGGGCCGTCTGGAATCGCTGCTCAACTTCCAGCAGGTGACCCTCGACCTGACCGGTCTCGATATCGCCTCGGCCTCGCTGCTGGACGAAGCCACTGCCGCAGCGGAAGCGATGGCAATGGCCAAACGCGTAAGCAAACTGAAAAATGCCAACCGTTTCTTCGTTGCCGCCGATGTTCATCCGCAGACTCTGGACGTGGTACGTACCCGCGCGGAAACTTTTGGTTTCGATGTGATTGTCGATGAGGCTGAAAAAGCTCTCGATCATCAGGATGTCTTTGGCGTGCTGCTGCAGCAGGTAGGGACTACCGGCGAAGTTCATGATTACAGCAAACTGATTGCTGACCTGAAAGCGCGTAAAGTGGTTGTCAGCGTCGCGGCCGATTTTATGGCGCTGGTTCTGCTAACCGCACCTGGCAAGCAGGGCGCGGACATTGTTTTTGGTTCCGCCCAGCGCTTCGGCGTACCTATGGGCTACGGCGGTCCGCACGCGGCGTTTTTTGCCGCAAAAGATGAATTCAAACGCTCCATGCCGGGCCGTATTATCGGCGTATCGAAAGATGCGGCGGGTAATACCGCGCTGCGCATGGCGATGCAGACTCGTGAGCAGCATATTCGCCGCGAGAAAGCGAACTCCAATATCTGTACCTCCCAGGTTCTGCTGGCCAATATTGCCAGCCTGTACGCCGTGTTCCATGGTCCGGTCGGCCTGAAGCGTATCGCCAGCCGCATCCATCGCCTGACCGATATTCTGGCCGATGGTCTGCAGAAAAAAGGCCTTAAGCTCCGTCATGCGCACTATTTTGATACCCTGTGCGTGGAAGTTGCTGATAAAGCGGCGGTGCTGGCGCGGGCAGAAGCGCTGTGCATCAACCTGCGCAGCGATATTCATCATGCCGTCGGGATCACGCTCGACGAAGCCACGACGCGTGAAGACGTACAAAACCTGTTCCGCGCGATAGTGGGTGACGATCATGGTCTGGATATCGATACCTTGGATAAAGACGTGGCTCTCGATAGCCGTTCGATTCCTGCCAGCATGCTGCGTGACGATGCGATCCTCACTCATCCGGTGTTCAACCGCTACCACAGCGAAACCGAGATGATGCGCTATATGCACGCGCTTGAGCGTAAGGATCTGGCGCTCAACCTGGCGATGATCCCACTGGGCTCCTGCACCATGAAGCTGAATGCCGCCGCCGAGATGATCCCGATCACCTGGCCGGAGTTTGCCGAACTGCACCCGTTCTGCCCGGTCGAGCAGGCTGAAGGCTATCATCAGATGATCGCTCAGCTCTCCGACTGGCTGGTTAAGCTGACCGGCTATGATGCGGTCTGCATGCAGCCGAACTCCGGCGCGCAGGGTGAATACGCGGGCCTGTTGGCAATTCGTCATTATCATGAGAGCCGCAACGAAGGACATCGCGATATCTGCCTGATCCCAAGCTCCGCGCACGGTACCAACCCGGCTTCCGCGCAGATGGCGGGGATGCAGGTAGTAGTGGTAGCCTGTGATAAAAACGGCAACATCGATCTTGCGGACCTGCGGGCTAAAGCCGAGCAGCATGCGGCGAATCTCTCCTGCATCATGGTCACCTATCCGTCCACCCACGGCGTTTATGAAGAAACCATCCGCGAAGTGTGTGAAGTGGTGCATCAGTTTGGCGGCCAGGTTTACCTTGACGGCGCGAACATGAACGCTCAGGTCGGTATTACCTCTCCGGGCTTTATCGGCGCGGACGTATCGCACCTCAACCTGCATAAAACCTTCTGCATTCCGCACGGCGGCGGCGGCCCGGGTATGGGACCTATCGGCGTCAAATCACACCTGGCGCCGTTTGTTCCGGGCCACAGCGTGGTGCAAATTGAAGGCATGCTGACCCGTCAGGGCGCGGTTTCCGCCGCACCGTTCGGCAGCGCCTCCATTCTGCCGATCAGCTGGATGTATATCCGTATGATGGGCGCAGAAGGGCTGAAACAGGCGAGCCAGATGGCGATTCTGAATGCCAACTATATCGCTACCCGCCTGAAAGACGCGTTTCCGGTGCTGTATACCGGCCGCGACGGTCGCGTGGCGCACGAATGTATTCTGGATATTCGTCCGCTGAAAGAAGAGACCGGGATCAGCGAACTGGATATTGCTAAGCGACTGATTGATTTCGGTTTCCATGCCCCAACCATGTCCTTCCCGGTAGCCGGTACGCTGATGGTTGAACCTACTGAATCGGAAAGCAAAGTTGAGCTGGACCGCTTTATCGATGCGATGCTGGCGATTCGTGCCGAGATCGACCGCGTGAAAGCCGGTGAGTGGCCGCTGGAAGATAACCCGCTGGTGAACGCTCCGCACACCCAGGGCGAACTGGTAAGCGAGTGGAACCATCCGTATACCCGCGAGCTGGCGGTATTCCCGGCAGGTCTGAACAACAAATACTGGCCGACCGTGAAGCGTCTGGATGATGTTTACGGCGACCGTAACCTGTTCTGCTCCTGCGTACCAATGAGCGAATATCAGTAATCTGCTGATTAGACTATCTTTTAAAGGCGCTGCGGCGCCTTTATTTTTTGGGAGAATGGCATGGCGATAGCATTGGTGACGGGCGGAAGCCGTGGGATAGGTAAAGCGACGGCGCTGCTGCTGGCGCTGGAAGGCTATACCGTGGTGGTGAATTACCATCAGAATAGCGCCGCCGCGACCGGCGTGGTGAATGAGATTAACGCCAGCGGTGGCAAAGCCGTTGCGCTACAGGCGGATGTCAGCGATGAAGCGCAGGTGATGGCGATGTTCGCCGCTATCGACTGTCTCGGCGAACCGCTCTGCGCGCTAGTCAATAACGCCGGGATTTTATTTACCCAAGGGACGATTGAAAGCCTTTGCGCCGAGCGAATTAACCGGGTGCTGTCCACCAATGTGACCGGGTACTTCCTCTGCTGCCGGGAGGCGGTAAAGCGGATGTCGCACAAGCACGGTGGCAAAGGTGGAGCGATTGTGAATGTGTCGTCCGCGGCATCACGCCTTGGGGCGCCGGGGGAGTATGTGGATTATGCCGCTTCAAAAGGCGCGGTTGATACCCTGACTACCGGCCTGTCGCTGGAGGTCGCGGCGCAGGGGATCCGGGTTAACGGCGTGCGCCCCGGATTAATCTATACCGATATGCACGCCAGCGGCGGTGAGCCGGGACGCGTGGATCGCGTCAAGTCGATGCTGCCGATGCAACGCGGCGGTCAGCCGGAGGAGGTGGCTCAGGCCATCGTCTGGCTGCTGAGCGACAAAGCATCCTACGTTACCGGCAGCTTCCTCGAACTGGCAGGCGGGAGATAATATGCCGTCCGTTTTCCGGGTCGCGGCTAACGCCTTACCCGGGTTATACCGCACTAAATCAGTAGCTCTGCTAAGCGCAGCGCGAGCAGGGAAAGACGCTATGACGCCAGCCATAGCCGCAGGCGCATCCCCCAGCCGCTGGTCCAGCCGGTGGTGACTGACTTCACCTCACCGCGCGAGATAACGACCACGGTTGGCGTAACCTGTACCTCCCACCGTTGGGAGAGCTGGCCGTTAGCGTCGTTGATCGTCGGCAGCGCCAATTTTTTATGCGTCAGCCATCTCGTAAGGGTGGCGTTATCGCCGGAGCGGAGCGCTACCGTCATGACATTGCCGCCATCGTTGGCTAAAGCTGCCACCGCAGGAGTGGTATATCGACATATGCTGCACCAGGTGGCCCAGACGTACAGCAACAAGGGGCGCTCGTGGCTCATTGCCGCCAGATCGACCGTCTGCCCCTCAAGCGTTTGCAGCGGCGTAGTAGAGAAATTCTGCGGTAGTGCAGGTTTGCGCAGGTAATCCACCGCCAGGCTTATCGCGGCAGCAACCAGCAGCCAGGTCAGAATCTGTCTGAAAACTTTAAGCATTATTTTTCTACATTGTTGTTCGCCGGAATGGCCAGCAGCGTACGATGTTGCTTCATCAGCTAAGCGACGACGCCTTAAATATTGATGTGTTTTATCTTATCGGACGCAAGTGTATTAGCAACGCTAACGCTGTAAAGAAGTGTCTGTTTTATGGGAAGTTTTGCCCCCTCCAGGCCCGGAGGGGGCAAAGTGATTACAGTTTCTCGCCGTTGCTGGCGATAACCTCTTTGTACCAGTTGAAGCTCTTCTTACGCGAGCGGGACATATCGCCGGTACCGTCGTCATGCTTGTTGACGTAGATAAATCCGTAGCGCTTGCTGTACTGGCCGGTAGTGAAGGAGACGCAGTCAATGCAGCCCCACGGGGTGTAGCCCATCAGCTCAACGCCATCGTAAGTCACCGCTTTGATCATCTCTTCGATGTGGGCGCGCAGGTAGTCGATGCGGTAATCATCGTTGATGCTACCGTCCTCTTCGACTTTATCGTACGCGCCAAAGCCGTTTTCGACGATAAACAGCGGTTTCTGATAGCGTTCGTACAGTTCACACAGCGCGTAGCGCAGACCCACCGGGTCAATCTGCCAGCCCCAGTCGGAGGCTTTAACGTGCGGGTTCGGCACGCTGCCTTCAAAGCCGGAAATAGCGTCGCCGGTGCCGCCTTCCGCTTTCACCGCGTTGGTCATGTAGTAGCTGAAGCCGAGATAGGCGCAGGTGCCTTCACGCAGGATTTGCGTATCGCCGTCTTCCATTTTGATATTAAAGCCGCGGCGTTCCCATTCGTTCAGAACGTAGCTCGGGTAGTAGCCGCGCAGCTGGACGTCGGTAAAGACATAGCGTTCGCGCATTGATTCCTGAGCAAACATCACGTCTTCCGGCTTACAGGAGAACGGATACAGAGGTACCATCGCCAGCATGCAGCCAACCTGCATATCCGGGTTTATCTGCCGCGCCGCTTTCACCGCCAGCGCGCTGGCGACAAACTGATGGTGCAGCACCTGGTACATGGTCTCTTCCGGGTTTTCATGATCGGTATAGACCACGCCGGAGCAGCAGTAGCCAAACAGCGGCGCGCGCCAGTTACGCTGATTGTTGATTTCGTTAAAGGTCATCCAGTATTTCACTTTGTGCTTATAGCGCTCGAAGACCACTTCGGCAAAGCGCACAAAGAAATCGACCACTTTGCGATTAGTCCAGCTGCCGTACTGCTGGACCAGATGCAGCGGCATTTCAAAGTGGGATAGGGTAATAACCGGTTCGATGTTGTATTTCAGCAGTTCATCGAACATATCATCGTAGAATTTCAACCCTTCTTCATTCGGCTGGGTTTCGTCGCCCAGCGGGAAGATGCGCGTCCAGGCGATGGAGGTACGGAAGCACTTGAAGCCCATTTCGGCGAACAGCTTGATGTCTTCTTTATAACGACCGTGGAAGTCGATGGCTTCGTGGTTCGGGTAGTATTTACCCGGTTCAACCTGTTGGGTTATCTCGCGGGGGACGCCGTGCGCGCCGCCGGTCAGGACGTCGCAGATGCTGGGACCTTTGCCGTCTTTATTCCAGCCGCCTTCAACCTGGTGCGCGGCGACGGCACCACCCCATAAAAAGTCTTTCGGTAAAGGAATTTTCTTCATCTTTGCTAATCTCGTCATAATTACTTGTTGGTTTCGAGTCTAACAAAGGAAATATAAATGTCACGATATAACAATTTACCCTTGATGGAACTTGTTACATCGAAAAAACATCCTGTTATTTTCAGCTGAGCTTACGCGCTAATTTACGCCCAAGGGTTTCAAGAATATAAATGACCGGGATCTGGGTGGTAATATCATAAACGCCGCCGATGCGCGTTTGCGGAACGTGCCAGGAAAGGTTAAAGTCGGCAAGCTTTGCCAGCCGCGAGTGTTCGTGGCTGGTAATGGACATCACCTTACAGCGATGCAGGCTAAACTGGCTGGCGAAGCGCAGGATCTCCTCAGTTTCGCCGGATACCGAAAGTACAATGGCCAGCGCATTGCGTGCCATATCATTGCTCACTGGAAAATAAGGATCGTCGATATGGTTGCTGAATTTTCCAACGTTAGAAAAGAAACGCGCACCATATTTTGCCAGCGCGCCGGAGGTTCCGGCACCGACAAAAATAATTCTTTCAGAAGAGACAATAATATCTACCGCCTGCTCAAGTAAACGATCGAATTCATCGTTATTCACGCTTTTAAAAAAGCTCATTATTTCGCTGGCGCCGATATTTGCCTGTTGAGGCTCGTTCTGCTCCAGATATAATTTAAAGCGTACGCGAAACTCCGAGTAGCCTTCGCACTGCAGCTTGCGGCAGAAGCGCAGGACGGTGGTCGTTGAGACCCCGGCCGCTTCCGCCAGCTCACGGATGGTCATGTACATCACTTTGTCGCGATTTTTAATGACGTAGTGATAGACCATCATCTCAAGATTATTGAGACTGGCAATCGCTGCGTGGGAGAAGATACTCACAGTGGCAAACTCACAATTCATAATAACCAGGACGGAATTATATCATGCAGCTAAATGACATTACCTTTTTTCAGCGCTTTCAGGATGACATCCTGGCCGGACGTAAAACGATCACCATCCGCGATGCAGCTGAATCGCACTTTAAAACCGGCGATGTACTGCGCGTTGGCCGCTATGAAGATGACGGTTATTTTTGCACCATTCGCGTGGTGGCGACGTCTACGGTGACGCTGGATACCCTGACTGAACTGCATGCGCAGCAGGAGAATATGACGCTGGCGCAGCTGCGTGAAGTGATTGCGGAGATCTATCCTGAAGAGAAGCAGTTTTATGTCATTGAATTCGAAAGGCTTTAATAAAATAGTGAACGGTTGTTAGTTGAAATAGTTATGTAACTGTATGATTTTAAAATGTTCATAAATATTCATCTTTTTATTTTAGCTAACAGGTGTTCACTGGAATCATTCTCAGTTAACCTAAGTGTGCTATTGAAAGCGTACTTGTTTTCGGAGTCAAATATGGTTCGCAAATCGTTAATCACTCAGGGATATTCCCTGGCAGAGGAAATTGCCAACAGTATTAGCCACGGAATTGGGCTGGTGTTTGGTATTGTCGGTCTGGTGCTGTTACTGGTGCAGGCGGTGGATACCAACGCCAGCGCAACGGCCATCACCAGCTATAGCCTTTACGGCGGCAGCATGATTTTGCTGTTTCTCGCCTCGACTCTCTATCATGCCATTCCGCATCAACGGGCTAAGCTGTGGCTGAAAAAATTTGACCACTGCGCCATTTATCTGCTGATCGCCGGGACCTATACGCCGTTTCTGCTGGTGGGGCTAAATTCGCCGCTATCGCGCGGGCTGATGATCGTTATCTGGAGCCTGGCGCTGCTGGGGATTCTGTTTAAGCTGACGATTGCCCATCGTTTTAAGATCCTCTCTTTGGTGACCTACCTGACCATGGGCTGGCTGTCGCTGATCGTCGTTTATCAACTGGCGATTAAGCTGGCGATTGGCGGCGTGACGCTGCTTGCGGTGGGCGGGGTCGTCTATTCGCTGGGGGTCATTTTCTACGTCTGCAAACGTATTCCGTACAATCATGCTATCTGGCACGGTTTTGTACTAGGCGGCAGCGTATGCCACTTCCTGGCGATTTATTTATACGTCGGGCAGGTTTAAATAAATCCCCTGGCTCGCGTTGCGCTTAGCCGGGCTACCAGTTCACCGCCGTCTGCTGTTCTATAGCCCGGCTAAGGCGTTTACGCCGCAAGCCGGGAAACTCATCGCAACTTAAGCTTCTTCCAGCGAATACGGCAGCGGCTCAATGCTCAGGCTGCCAGAGTCGTCGCGCACGCGAAATACGCTGTCCGGCTCCATATCATTATTCATCACTACCTGCACCAGAAGGCGGCCGTCATCCAGCTGCACGGCAGCCAGAACGGTGCCGGTACGACGCCAGTTTTCACCCATCTTCAGCTCCAGATCTTCCCCGGCTTCGGGCACGCGGCTCGCAGTTCCTGCCAGATACCACAGGGCGCGCTTATTGGCGCCGCGAAATTTAGCGCGGGCAACCATCTCCTGGCCGGTATAGCAGCCTTTTTTAAAGCTGATGCCGCCCAGCGCCTGCAGGTTGGTGGCTTGCGGAATAAACTGCGCGCTGTTGGCGCTATCGATTACCGGCAGACCGGCTTCAATATTCAGCGCCAGCCACTGCTGACTGTTATTCAGCTGCGCTTCGCCGCGCAGGGCATCAGTGATGCGGGTCGCGGTTTCCACATCGGTCACCAGCAGGAAGCGCTCGGCGGGGTGCTCAAACCACAGCACGCTGGTAACGCCTTCGCTGACAACCTGCTTATCGGCGTTTGGTAGTTCGCCAAACAGCGGCGCCAGAGCGGCGCGCGCCTGGAAACCGGCGACGCCCAACAAGACGAGTTCATCAGCAGCAGCAATCGTTACTTTAGAGAATACCGCGTACTTTTTCAGTTCAGTCAGCTGAGCATCGCGCAGGCTGCGGCGTTCAATCCACGCAAACCCTTCGTTGCGGCGAAAAACGCGCAGGTTGCTCCACATTTTGCCTTTAGCATCACAGTGCGCGGCAAGCAGATGCTGCTCGTCTGTCAGATGGCTGACGTCGGCAGTAATCTGCCCCTGGAGATATTTCTCGCCATCCGGACCGGTAATTGTCGCCAGAGCCCAATCGTCCAGCGTCATCAGCGTTAAAGGCAGACGAGCGGAAGAAGAGGGCTGACGCGGAGGAAAAGGTGTAAAAGCCATAGTCATATCCTGAATAGCTTAACGCAGAGTGTATGACTAATGGTAAAAGAGCTATGGTGCAATGCAAGCGCTTTCGGCAGGCCATTCGTGCCCTATAAAACCGGGAGCTAAAACGAGATAAATATTGAATAACCTGGTTATTTTAGGGTTTTCATGGAATAGCGCTCGTGAATCTTGATATTCCAGTGAAGTCGGTATCGAAAACGGGTTAAACTAAGCAATATCTTTATGCAGGAAGGACAACATGGACATTAATAATAAAGCCCGTATCCACTGGGCATGCCGTCGGGGTATGCGTGAACTCGATATCTCTATCATGCCGTTTTTCGAGCATGAGTACGATACGCTTAGCGATGACGACAAGCAGTTGTTTATCCGCTTGCTGGAGAACGACGATCCGGATTTATTTAACTGGTTGATGAACCATGGTGAGCCAGCTGATGCGGAACTGCAACGGATGGTAAAATTAATTCAGACTCGGAATCGGGAACGTGGTCCTGTGGCAATCTGATTTACGCATTTCGTGGCGATCGCAGTGGTTTTCACTGCTGATCCACGGCGTTGTAGCGGCTCTGGTGCTGTTGATGCCCTGGCCGCTGAGTTACACCCCGCTATGGCTGATTCTGCTGTCGTTGGTGGTGTTCGACTGCGTGCGCAGCCAGCGGCGGATCCATGCCCGTCAGGGCGAAATAAAGCTATTAATTGATTCGCGCCTGCGCTGGCAAAAAGCGGAGTGGGATATTGTCGGCATCCCGTGGGTTATTAACAGCGGAATGCTGCTGCGACTGCGGCATACGGAAAACCATCGTACCCAGCATTTATGGGTTGCGGCGGATAGCATGGATGCGGGCGAGTGGCGTGACCTGCGTCGGCTGGTATTACAGAAACCGACGCAAGATTAAGCCAGGACTCAGGCGAACTGCTCAGCCATTTCGCCGAGGATTTGCTCGCACCAGCTCTGGATACGCTCGTCGCTCAGGTCGTACTGGTTGGTTTCATCGAGCGCCAGGCCAACAAACAGCTGACCGTCGGCGATAACCGGTTTCGGGCTGGTAAATTCATAGCCTTCGGTTGGCCAGTAGCCGATAAACTTAACGCCTTTAGTCGCCAGCTTGTCATGCAGCATACCGAGTGCGTCAAGGAACCATTCGCCGTAGCCGAGCTGGTCGCCCATGCCATAAAGCGCGACAATTTTATCCTGCAGATCCAGCGTATCAAGCTGCTGCCAGATTGCCTCCCAGTCTTCCTGGATCTCACCAAAATCCCAGGTAGGAATGCCGAGGATCAGGACGTCGTATTGCGTCATCAGGGTGGGAGAATCATCTTTCAGGTTATGCAGCGTCACCAGTTCAGGGCCGATGATATCGCGGATTTTCTCCGCCGCCATTTCGGTGTAGCAGGTGCTGGAACCGTAAAAAAGACCTATTTTCATCGCAAAAACGTCTCAATTCTTACTGTGACTTTGCGCTTAGTGTACCAGAAAGGCCGCGCCAGCCTGCAACTCGAATTATTTAGGGTATAATGGCGCCGTTTTAATAAGCAAAGAGGCCGCAGTGGAACAAGATCTCGCACAAATCGAGCAGTTTCTTGACGCCTTATGGCTCGAACGTAATCTGGCGGAAAACACGCTCAGCGCCTATCGCCGTGACCTGAACATGTTGGTTGAATGGCTGCATCATCGCGGTCTGTCGCTTGACCGCGTCAGCGGCGAAGATCTCCAGTCGCTGCTGGCGGAGCGGCAAACCGGCGGCTATAAAGCCACCAGCACCGCGCGCCTGCTAAGCGCCGTGCGTCGCTTCTTCCAGCACCTTTATCGGGAGAAAATTCGCCCGGACGATCCCAGCGCGCTGCTGGCATCGCCAAAGCTACCGCAGAGGCTGCCGAAGGATCTCAGCGAGGCTCAGGTTGAGCGTCTGCTCCAGGCGCCTTTGGTTGAACAACCGCTGGAGCTGCGCGATAAAGCGATGCTGGAAGTGCTGTACGCCACCGGTCTGCGCGTTTCGGAGCTGGTTGGTCTGACCATGAGCGATATCAGCCTGCGCCAGGGCGTACTGCGCGTGATCGGGAAAGGAAACAAAGAACGCCTGGTACCGTTAGGTGAAGAGGCGGTACTGTGGGTTGAAAATTACCTTGAGTACGGCCGTCCCTGGTTACTGAATGGCGTAGCGTCGGATGTGCTTTTTCCCAGCCAGCGCGCTCAGCAGATGACGCGCCAGACGTTCTGGCACCGAATTAAGCACTATGCCGTCCAGGCGGGGATAGACAGCGAAAAGCTCTCTCCGCACGTACTGCGCCATGCGTTCGCAACGCATTTACTTAACCATGGAGCCGACTTACGCGTGGTGCAGATGCTGTTAGGACACAGCGATCTCTCCACGACGCAAATCTACACCCATGTAGCGACCGAGCGTCTGCGACAACTCCATCAACAGCATCACCCGCGTGCGTGAGTGCTGAAAAAAAGGACTGATTATGAAAAAAGGTTTATTGATGTTCACTCTGCTGGCGACCACCCTATCCGGTGCGGCGCATGCCGATAGCGCGGCGATTAAGCAACTGCTGGCAAAGCTGGGTGTGCAGACTTCGGACGTTCAGCCTTCACCGGTCAAAGGCATTAGTACCGTATTGACGGATGGCGGCGTGTTGTATGTTACTGACGACGGCAAGCATATTATCCAGGGGCCAATGTACGATGTCAGCGGCGCGCAGCCGGTAAACGTCACCAATGTCCTGCTGGCGGGGAAGCTGAACGTGCTGGAAAAAGAGATGATCGTCTATAAGGCGCCGCAGGAGAAACACGTCATCACCGTCTTCACCGACATTACCTGCGGCTATTGCCACAAACTCCACGAGCAGATGAGCGATTATAATGCTCTGGGGATCACCGTGCGCTATCTGGCCTTCCCGCGCCAGGGCCTGCAAAGCGAAGCCGAGCAGAATATGAAGGCTATCTGGTGTGCTAAAGACCGCAATAAAGCGCTGGATAACGCGATGAGCGGCAAGGCGGTTCAGCCAGCCAGCTGCGATGTTGATATCGCTAAACACTACACGCTCGGCGTGCAGCTTGGCGTCAACGGCACCCCGGCGATGGTGCTGAGCGATGGTACGCTCATGCCGGGATATCGCGATCCTAAAGACCTGAAAGCGCTCCTTGATGAGCATCAAAAACAGACAAGCGGTAACTGATTCGCGTGAAACAACAGATACAATTACGCCGTCGTGAGGCGGCTGACGGCGCCGATTTACCTTCAGATCTTCCTCCGCTGCTGCAACGGCTATACGCCAGCCGCGGCGTGCGCAGCGCGCAGGAGCTGGAGCGCGGCGTGAAAGGCATGCTGCCCTGGTCACAGCTGACAGGCGTAGAGAAAGCGGTAGAGATGATCTACGGCGCATTTAAGCAAGATCTGCATATTGTCGTGGTCGGCGATTTTGACGCCGACGGCGCCACCAGCACTGCGTTGAGCGTTCTGGCTCTCCGCGCGCTGGGCTACGGTAACGTTTCGTACCTGGTGCCGAACCGTTTTGAGGACGGCTATGGCCTGAGTCCGGAAGTGGTCGATCAGGCGCACGCCCGCGGCGCGCAGATGATTATGACCGTTGATAACGGCATTTCATCGCATGCTGGCGTCGATCATGCCCATGCCTTGGGCATTCCGGTGCTGGTGACCGATCACCACCTGCCGGGGGATACGCTGCCGGCGGCGGAAGCGATAATTAACCCGAACCTGCGCGACTGTGAATTTCCGTCGAAATCCCTGGCCGGGGTTGGCGTGGCGTTTTATCTGATGCTGGCGCTGCGTACTTTTCTGCGTGATAAAGGCTGGTTTGATGAGCGCGGTATTGCGCCGCCAAACCTGGCGGATTTACTCGACCTGGTGGCGCTGGGGACCGTAGCGGACGTCGTACCGCTGGACGCCAACAACCGTATTCTGACCTGGCAGGGGCTGAGCCGTATTCGGGCGGGGAAATGCCGTCCGGGCATCAAGGCGCTGCTGGAGATAGCCAACCGCGATCCGCAAAAGCTGGCGGCGAGCGATCTCGGCTTTGCTCTTGGTCCGCGTCTGAATGCGGCGGGGCGGCTGGACGATATGTCCGTCGGCGTGGCGCTGCTGCTGTGTGATAACACCGGCGAAGCGCGGGTGCTGGCCAATGAGCTGGATGCGCTCAATCAGACGCGTAAAGAGATAGAACAGGGAATGCAGGCGGAAGCACTGGCGCTTTGCGAGAAGCTGGAGCGCAGCAGCGAGGCGCTGCCCGGCGGGCTGGCGATGTACCATCCGCAGTGGCATCAGGGCGTCGTCGGCATTCTGGCTTCACGCATTAAAGAGCGCTTTCATCGTCCGGTCATCGCTTTTGCGCCCACCGGCGACGGAACGCTGAAAGGTTCCGGTCGGTCGATTCAGGGGCTGCATATGCGCGATGCTCTTGAGCGCCTGGATACGCTCTATCCGGGGCTGATTCTTAAGTTCGGCGGCCACGCTATGGCGGCAGGATTGTCGCTTGAAGAGGCGCGTTTTGAAGAGTTTCAGCAACGCTTTGGCGAGCTGGTGACCGAGTGGCTCGACCCTGCGCTGCTGCAGGGGGAAGTGGTTTCCGATGGCCCGCTGGCGGCCTCTGAGATGAGCATGGAGATTGCGCAGATGCTGCGCGATGCCGGGCCGTGGGGGCAGATGTTCCCTGAGCCGCTGTTTGACGGGCGTTTTCGTCTACTACAGCAGCGTCTGGTCGGCGAGCGTCATCTCAAGGTGATGGTTGAACCAGTAGGCGGCGGTCCGCTGCTGGACGGTATCGCGTTCAATGTCGATACTTCCATTTGGCCGGATAACGGCGTTCGCGAAGTCCAGCTTGCCTACAAGCTGGATATCAATGAATTCCGCGGCAACCGCAGCCTGCAGCTAATCATTGACCACCTCTGGCCAAATTGACAACAGTATATTAATGAGGGCGCGAATCCGGTAGAATTCCGCTCTTATCACCGCATTTTGACGAATCCATTAAAAGAAACCGACCATGTTTGAAATAAATCCGGTAAAAAACCGCATTCAGGACCTCACGGAGCGTTCGGACGTTCTTAGGGGGTATCTTTGACTATGATGCTAAGAAAGAGCGTCTCGAAGAAGTAAACGCCGAGCTGGAGCAGCCGGACGTATGGAACGAACCTGAGCGCGCGCAGGCGCTGGGTAAAGAGCGTTCCTCGCTGGAAGCCATCGTTGATACGCTGGATCAAATGTCCCAGGGGCTGGAAGATGTTTCCGGCCTGCTGGAGCTGGCCGTTGAAGCCGACGATGAAGAGACCTTCAACGAGGCCGTCGCTGAACTCGATGGGCTTGAAGAGAAGCTGGCGCAGCTTGAGTTCCGCCGCATGTTCTCCGGTGAATACGATAGCGCCGACTGCTACCTTGATATCCAGGCCGGTTCCGGCGGTACGGAAGCGCAGGACTGGGCCAGCATGCTGATGCGTATGTATTTACGCTGGGCTGAAGCGCGCGGCTTCAAAACCGAGATTATCGAAGAGTCTGAAGGCGAAGTGGCGGGCATTAAGTCCGTGACCATCAAGATCATTGGCGACTACGCCTACGGCTGGCTGCGGACCGAAACCGGCGTTCATCGCCTGGTGCGTAAGAGTCCGTTCGATTCCGGCGGCCGTCGCCATACCTCTTTCAGCTCCGCGTTTGTTTACCCGGAAGTGGATGAAGATATTGATATCGACATCAACCCGGCGGATCTGCGCATCGACGTTTATCGCGCATCCGGCGCGGGCGGTCAGCACGTTAACCGTACGGAATCCGCGGTGCGTATCACCCACATTCCGACCGGCTTAGTGACGCAGTGCCAGAACGACCGTTCTCAGCACAAGAACAAAGACCAGGCCATGAAGCAGATGAAAGCGAAGCTTTATGAGCTGGAAATGCAGAAGAAAAATGCCGAGAAGCAGGCGATGGAAGATAACAAATCCGACATCGGCTGGGGCAGCCAGATCCGTTCTTACGTGCTGGATGACTCCCGCATTAAAGATCTGCGCACCGGGGTGGAAACCCGCAACACTCAGGCGGTGCTGGACGGCAGCCTGGATCAATTTATCGAAGCAAGTTTGAAAGCAGGGTTATGAGGAACCAACATGTCTGAACAACAAGCACAGGGCGCTGACGCGGCAATTGACCTTAATAATGAACTGAAAGCCCGTCGTGAAAAGCTGGCTGCACTGCGTGAGCAGGGTATCCCGTTCCCGAATGATTTCCGTCGTGACCACACCTCTGACCAACTGCACGCTGACTTCGATAGCAAAGAAAATGAAGAGCTGGAAGCGCTGAACGTTGAAGTCGCCGTTGCTGGCCGTATGATGACCCGCCGTATCATGGGTAAAGCTTCTTTCGTTACGCTGCAGGACGTTGGCGGCCGCATTCAGCTGTACGTCGCCCGCGACGATCTGGCAGAAGGCGTCTACAACGAGCAGTTCAAAAAATGGGACCTCGGAGACATCATCGCTGCGCGCGGTAAGCTGTTTAAAACCAAGACCGGCGAGCTCTCTATCCATTGCAGCGAGCTGCGTCTGCTGACCAAAGCCCTGCGTCCGCTGCCGGACAAATTCCATGGCCTGCAGGATCAGGAAGCGCGCTATCGTCAGCGCTACCTGGACCTCATTTCTAACGATGAATCCCGCAACACCTTTAAAGTGCGTTCACAGATTCTGGCTGGCATTCGCCAGTTCATGGTTGGCCGCGGCTTTATGGAAGTTGAAACCCCGATGATGCAGGTGATCCCCGGCGGCGCGTCCGCTCGTCCGTTTATCACCCATCACAACGCGCTGGACCTGGACATGTACCTGCGTATCGCGCCGGAACTGTACCTGAAACGTCTGGTGGTAGGCGGCTTTGAGCGCGTGTTCGAAATCAACCGTAACTTCCGTAATGAAGGCATCTCCGTTCGCCATAACCCAGAGTTCACTATGATGGAACTCTATATGGCCTATGCGGATTATAAAGATCTGATTGAGCTGACCGAATCCCTGTTCCGCACCCTGGCGCAGGACGTTCTGGGACATACTGAAGTACCGTATGGCGATCAGACCTTCGACTTCGGTAAGCCGTTTGAAAAGCTGACCATGCGTGAAGCCATCAAGAAATACCGTCCGGAAACCGAGATGGCCGATCTGGATAACTTCGATTCTGCGAAAGCCATTGCTGAAAGCATCGGCGTTCACGTTGAGAAGAGCTGGGGCCTGGGGCGTATCGTGACCGAGATCTTCGAAGAAGTGGCGGAAGCGCACCTGATTCAGCCAACCTTTATTACCGAATATCCGGCAGAAGTCTCTCCGCTGGCGCGTCGTAACGACGAGAACCCGGAAATTACCGATCGTTTCGAATTCTTCATCGGCGGGCGCGAAATCGGTAACGGCTTCAGTGAGCTTAACGATGCGGAAGATCAGGCACAGCGCTTCCTGGATCAGGTTAACGCGAAAGCTGCAGGTGATGACGAAGCGATGTTCTATGACGAAGACTATGTTACTGCGCTGGAGCACGGCCTGCCGCCGACCGCGGGCTTGGGTATCGGTATCGACCGTATGGTGATGCTGTTTACCAACAGCCACACTATCCGCGACGTGATCCTGTTCCCGGCGATGCGTCCGGTGAAATAAGTTCTGTACCCTGAATAGTTCGAGTTGCTGGAAAGCCAACGCACATGCAGCTTGAAGTATGACGGGTATACCGTAATAAACGAAACCCCAGCAGAGCTGGGGTTTTTTACGCCTGACGACTAAAGCTTATTAACGCGTTACGTGCATTATCGTCCGCAGCCTGCATCACCATCCACGGGCTAAATGCCCATGGCGTTGCGCGGAGCCCGTTGAAGATATCCTCAAGATTGCTCCACTGAAAATCCATCGCTTCGTCGGGATTTATGCATAAGGCGCTGGCTATCCGTGCGGCATAGACCGGACAGACCTCGTTTTCGACAATACCATTGGGGGCGACGGCCCGATAACGGAATGCTGGAAAAACCGGAGTGATATCGGTGATTTCAACGCCTAGCTCAAAGTGGCAGCGGCGCTCAACGGCCTGTTCAAAGCTTTCTCCGGTTTGCGGGTGCCCACAAACCGAGTTCGTCCATACGCCAGGCCAGGCTTTTTTGCCCAGCGAGCGGCGCGTGACCAGCATTTGGCCTTGCTCATTAAATAGCCAGCAGGAGAACGCGAGATGCAAAGGGGTATTGAGGGTGTGGGCGGCATACTTCTCCAGCATACCTACGGGCTTATCTTGCTCATCCAGCAAAATGACATGTTCCCCGACCATGACAACTCCTGAAATAGAAAATGACCCGGCACAAACCTGCCTGGCCATGTACTCAGGCGACTAGGGTAGCCCATAAATGGGACAAAGGCATTACCAAAACAAGCCCAGGCAACATGTTGGCTAGCGGGAAGGGCGTCATGTTGTTAACGATGTATAACCCGGAGTGAGCGGTGGCCACGACTGACTGCGTTGCGCAGAGGCTGGAGGTCAACAGTTTGAGAATCATTTTGCAATACACAATCGCGTTCAGCTATCGCGCCGAAAAGGCCGGGACCTGTCTGGCGGGCAACGATGTCAGCCGGATACCTGGTTTTTAATACTTCTGTATGAAGGGTAGAGATTGGGGATTGCCCTGGGGACTGATATGATAATCGCCCCTGGTTGAGAGGTGAATGTTCGTGTTAAGCGCAGGACGCCTGATGAGAAAATGCTTTGTTATTGCAATAATGTTGCTGAGCAGCCTGATCGTTGCGGGGTGTTCCAGCTCATCTGATTCCGGTTCCACCTACACCGTGAAGCGCGGCGACACGCTGTACGCTATTTCTCGCTCTACTGGCACCAGCGTCAGGGACCTCGCCCGTCTCAACAATATTTCACCGCCTTATACCATTGAAGTGGGACAAAAGCTGAAGCTGAACAGCGGCTCAGGGAGCACGGCGAAGGCGGGAACAACTGGCAAAAAATCGTCAACGAAGCGCACCGCCGCCGTGACGCCCTCTTCGGCGGTGCCGCAATCCTCCTGGCCGCCGGTCGGGCAACGCTGCTGGCGCTGGCCAACCAGCGGCAAAGTGGTGCTGCCTTACTCCACCAGCGATGGTGGCAATAAAGGTATCGATATTGCCGGCAAGCGCGGCCAGCCGGTATATGCGGCAGGAGCGGGCAAGGTGGTGTACGTGGGCAACCAGCTGCGCGGCTACGGCAACCTGATTATGATTAAACATAATGAGGACTATATCAGCGCCTATGCGCACAACGACAAGCTGATGGTGAACAACGGCCAGAGCGTAAAAATTGGCCAGCAGATTGCCACCATGGGCAGCTCGGATGCGGACTCCGTACGGCTGCACTTCCAGATTCGCTATCGTGCAACGGCTATCGATCCGCTGCGTTATTTGCCGCCGCAGGGCAGTAAGCCCAAGTGCTAAAAGGTTATTTTATCGACAGTTAGTCCGGTTTGGGCTTGTCAGCGGGTGCGTAAGGTCTATAATGGCCCACGCACATCCCTGCGGGCGTAGTTCAATGGTAGAACGAGAGCTTCCCAAGCTCTATACGAGGGTTCG